>Ga0310697_10000523_pt1 | contig 51148 bp, 44 predicted proteins | sample 172DNAGHGlowgp2_FD_203883 | JGI IMG/M metagenome (GOLD analysis project Ga0310697, IMG submission 203883) | Sheep rumen microbial communities from Palmerston North, Manawatu-Wanganui, New Zealand - 1728 DNA GHGlow gp2 (v2) (version 2) | ecosystem: Host-associated > Mammals > Digestive system >...
GAGATTCCTGCCTGAAGCCATGCCAGGTGAGAGCATCTATAGTGAGGAGTTCGATGAAGAGATAGACCCTATAGCCCATGAGAAGCAATACCTGGGCGAGCTGAAGGACATTCGCAAGATTACTGATGTTCTGTTACTTCAATGTTGACGACTTCTCAAACATCACCATTAAATGCGAATCGTCTGAGATGGCGGAGTTGAAGGAACATTATCAAGCCGTTAGGGAGCCTTTCAATGGTGACAAGCGATATTGGATAAGCGTCCAGCCAAATATGGACTTATCCGATGCAGACTTGAAGGAATTGATTCTTAAGTCATACGAAATAGTTAGAACGAAATATACGAAGCATAAGTGAGTATTACCACTCATCACATATTTGTGCAGTATATCCCAGAATTTTTGTGAATCTCGCAACTATCCGTACCTTTGCGGCGTCAAACAAATAAAATATGGAACTAAACAAGGCAACAATTGAAGAATTTGAGTCCATCATCGCTTTCTACGATGATGTGACGGAGAGAACTCCAGACATGGAGCGCTTTGCCCGTTGGCAGAAACGTAAGCACCCCACCATCGATGGCATCAGAGCCTATATTGAGGAGGGGAGCATGTACCTATATAAAGAGAATGACGCTATTGTTGGAGCGATGGTCGTCACGATGTATCAAGGTGAGGACTATCACGCCATCGAGTGGTCTCAGCAGGTTAAAGATAATGAGGCTGCTGTGATTCATATTCTTGCTGTGAGTCCTGATGTTCAGGGTAAAGGCATCGGCTCTGAGATGATTCGCGAGGCTGTTCGTCTTGCTAAGACAAATGGCATGCAAGCTATTCGTCTTGATGCACTCGCCTCTAACACACCAGCCCATAAGATCTACAAGGCATTAGGTTTTGAATACCGTGGCCAGCAGCATCTCTATGCAGAGAATACTGATTGGACAGACTTCTATTTCTTTGAGTTGAAACAATAGTTAGTGTTAAACGCCATCATCCAGTTTAAACGCCTGCCTGCTGTTCCCAAGGCTCTCTGTATGAAACACGTCGGTCCATACGAACGCTTCTACGAGTCGTTCACCGAGGCTTTCCGCTACATCGAGGAGCAAGGCTACAAGGTTGCAGGGCAACACCGCACCAGCTATATCGATGGTGCATGGAACCAGGAAGACCCGGAGATATGGCTCTCTGTCATTCAGATACCAATCGAATAATCATAAATTGTCTGCCTCACTCAGTTGGGGCAGACATTAAAAAATAAACTTATGAAGGAGATAGAAGTAAATACAAAAATGATTGCCGCCTGTGGGCTCTACTGCGGGGCGTGCAAGAAATACCGCATGGGCAAATGCCCTGGATGTCATGAAAACGAGAAGGCTTCATGGTGCAAAATCCGCAAGTGTTGTATGGAAAAAGGCTTCCATACTTGTGCCGAGTGCCAAATGGACGTTAAGGATTGTCGGCTTCATAATAATCTCATCGGAAAATTCTTCGCATTCGTTTTCAGAAGTGACCGACCTGCCTGTATCCGTTACATCCGCAAGAACGGCGAACAGGCCTTTGCAGAGGAAATGACAAAACGGGGTGAACAAACCATAAAGAAATGAATCCAGTAGCCATCCGACTTCTCAACCAGCAGTTGATAGTGCCTCAGTTCAAAACTCCAACTGAGGTGGTCAGCCACATGGGAGCTATGCAGGCACAGGAATACCGCATGATGCGCTGGGCTGTAGAGATGCGAACAAAGAAGCCGTCGCACAAAGCCTTTAAGGAGGCATACGACAGCGGACGGATTATCCGTCTGCACCTGATGCGAGGTACTTGGCAACTGGTATCTGCGGAGGACTATTGGTGGATGATAGACCTCTGCGCTCCTAAGGCCATCGCCGCCACAACGGGGTGGATGCACAGCAATAAGATTTCGATTCCCGACGAGGAGCTCTTTCGAGTCCGCGGCATCTTGATTCAGACGGCTGCCGATTTAGGAAGTGCAACGAAAGAGGATTTAGTCAAGGCCTTGGCGGAAAACAACATGCAGATGGACGACCATCGCCTGTCATACCATATCCGTATGGCAGAGTTGTCCGGCACTCTCTGTAGCGGTGACTTGTTGCCCACTAAAGCCACCTATGCACTTTCAACAGAAAAGGTAGGCCCGCGACCTGCTCAGATAGATCGTGATGAAGCGTTGATGCACTTCACCCGCAAATACTTCCAGAGCCGTCAGCCTGCTACGCTGGAGGATTTTGTGTGGTGGTCAGGACTGAATGTCAATGACTGCCGTAAGGGTATTGCGCTCTTAGGCGACACTATCCACAAGGAAAGGTGGAAAGGCAGAGACTTCTATCTCACGGATAACTGTCGGACACGAGGCTTCAGAACAGGCAAGCTACTTTTGATTCCACCATACGACGAATATCTCATTGGCTATAAGTCCCGCGATATTGTGTTGCCTCCAGAACATCGACACCGTGCCCACAACAATAGTGGTATCTTCCAACCCATCATCGCCTGCGACGGAATCATCTGCGGCAATTGGTCTCCCTTCAAAGATGATTGTCAAGTGGATTTCTTCGATGGCAGTAATGAGACAGAGAGCCTACAAGAAGTATGGGCTCTGTACCAAAGGTATAGAATAAAATAAAGGATATGAATTGGACGATTATTATCATAGAAACCGTCGTCATGACCATTGCCTTTACGGCGATGATCCTGATTCCGTTAGTGAAGAATCCCGTCTGGTGGATTCACGACTATCCAAAGGATATTCAGGAGGAGTATTTCAAGACCCATGAGCGTGTACCGTCGGAGTTCTTTTCTAAAACGGTACTCATAAAGAAAGGCCTAGCCCTGGTTCTTGCACTTCTGCTGATGCTGGGTCTGATGAAACTCGCAGGAGCCTATGACTTCTGGTCAGCCTTGGCACTCAGCTACGGCATCTGGCTCTTCATCGACTGGTACGACTGCTTCTTCCTCGACTGGGTGCTTTTTGCAAACGTGAAGTCTGTCCGGCTCCCAGGCACGGAGCACATGGAAGCAGCCTATCATCAGAAACGCTACCACTTCGTGCAGTCCCTATGGGGCATGCTCATCGGTCTCATACCCTGTCTCGTAGGAGCAGGACTTTACGCTTGGATAATTTTATGAACGAGGAAAAGCGACTTCAGAGACGTCAGCGTCTGATGGATAATCGAGCTTATCAGACAATGGAAGGGCTGACCCGATACATGGATCGTTACTATCTGGATGCACTCATTGGAGTCATTCCTGGATGGGGGGCGATGCCATTGCTCTGCTCTGCGTCGTGCCGTTCGTCTATTTCTCCGCACGTGTCATCAAGAGCGTTCCGCTGACAATGGCCGTATTGAACAATGCCCTACGGGATGTGCTGCTTGGCATGATACCGTTCTTCGTAGGCGACATCATCGACATCTTCCATCGTGCCAACACCCAGAACATGCAGATGATTCAGGGATTCGTTGATGGTGATGAAGCAGTTATCAAGCAGGTAAATCAGCGAGCCTGGCAGTCAGCCATTGTTCTTATTCTTCTTCTCCTTCTCATTGCCCTCATGATTTGGCTGCTCATATCCTTTGGCAGCTACATATATTCTCTTGTGACATCCATTGTTTAAAGGAGTTTAAGAATCTGGCAGCATCGTTTAATCGAGTTTAAAATCGGTGCCATCCTGACCGAATCCGAGTGCCATTTTGACAATCGGCACGTAAGTTGCTTTTAGGTGAGTGAAAGCCGAAGCTTCAAAGGCCGAGGCGATCAGAACATACATTAAACTAAAAGTATAATTAGGAGGTATTGATTATGTTACCAGTAATGTTTCAGAACAGTTGGATGCCAACAGTATTTGAGGATTTCTTGAACAATGATTGGATGCCTCGTGCCAACAGTACAGCACCCGCAGTCAATGTCAAGGAGAGTGAGAAGGCCTACACGATGGAACTTGCAGCTCCAGGCATTAAGAAAGAATATTGCCGAGTCAGCATCAACGACGAGGGCAACCTGACCATCGCCATCGAGAACAAGGCCGAACACAAGCATGAGGACAAGCATCATCACTATCTGCGCCGCGAGTTCAGCTACTCGAACTATGAGCAGAGCTACACGCTGCCTGATGATGTCGTGAAAGACCAGATTTCAGCCAAAGTGGAGGACGGCATCCTGACCGTCACCATGCCGAAGATGGAGCCGAAGCAGAAGGTCACCAAGGCCATCGAGGTCTCGTAATGTAAGGCTATCTTGAATAAAAAAGCAGGGAGCAGCATCCACAGCGGGTGTTGCTCCCCTTTTTTTGCCCAAACGCTTTGTATATTCAAAACATCTTTGTATCTTTGCACCAGAAAGGCGCACCTGGATTCTTCCGTGGTACTCTACTGCCGAGACACACGACAGCCTGATGATGACTTATCTGCGTCAATGAGTATCTGACACTTGGGTAATCAGAAACTCTATATAGGATTTTTAGTGAAAAAGGGTGACAGGGTGACAAAACCGCCTGCCACAAAGGGTTTGCACCCTTTTTAGAGGGTGACAGGGGTGACAGAAGGGTGACAAAATTCTCTCGAGAATTTAACCGTCAGAAGCCTCCGGAGCACTACGAAGTGGCTTTATGCCTGAAAATTCTCTAGAGAATTCAACACCGTGAAGGCGGGTGTTGAGTGGCAGGTGGCAAGCGTCGGGTAAACAACGCCTGCCTAAAGCAGTAAAGATTTTTCCCGTCACCCTTCTGCCACCCTTGTCACCCTTAAAAAAGGGTGCAAATGCCCTATACATCGGCGTTTTGTCACCCTGTCACCCTTTTTCACGAAAAATCCTATATTGGTTTGCAGGGTAGAGACGGCAATCAGGTTGTTGGAAATTCGATTTTGTTCAAAAGAACTAAATTATTGCTATTAAATGTCCCCTGTTGACATTATTTTTGCTACCTTTGCACACAAATCATTTAAACTGTAAGATATGGATTATTTCAAAGTAATGACGCTACCCTATGCGCCAGAGGCCTTAGAGCCAGTTATCAGCCGTGAGACCATCGCGTTCCATCATGGGAAGCATCTTGCCGGCTATGTGAATAACCTTAAGGTATGGCTCCAGAACCGCCGTCCCGACCACCTCGCCGCTCTCTGGCAGATTATCGACTGGGAGGTCATCGAGAATCGAATGATTGCTGTATGACTGTCAAGGAAGTGTTCGAACTGCGGAAGCAGGGAAAGATTGAGGAGGCTTATGAGGCCATACGCCCAATGTATGCTGTGCATCAGGGCAAGTACACGACGCTGTGTATGTTCTGGACGGCAAGTGACATCCTGAAGAAGCGCATCAAGGAGCAGCGGTTTGATGAGGCGGAGAAGATTTTCAAGGCTTTGCTGCGAATTCTTCCCAACATAGACGACAAGGACGGAAAAGCACGCAGCAGCATTCTATACGAGGCCGTTACACTCAGTAAGGAAAGTAAGACTTTCAGTATGCTTGGCTTCGTGAGTCAACTGAAGGTGGAACAGTTGAGCGATGAGGACTGGAAAACCATCACCACGCCCGCTGTAGCAGGCAGTCCAAGTCATCCCATCCCCTCTGTAGCCCAGCAAATTCTTACCTGTGCATTCCACGAGATTCAGGAAGAGGAAACAGCTGACCGCTCTACTTCAGTAGAAAATGCCCTGAAAGTGATGTCGCTGCTACAGGAGGCCGTGCGCCGCTATCCACGCAACAAGAACTGCCAGCGCTATATGGCTGTGGTCTATCGTATCATGGGAGAGAAAGAAAAAGCCGTCAGCATCTACCAACAGCTTATCCTGCACCATCGTGACAGCTACCTCTATGCCGAACTGGCTGAACTGACAGAAGATGTCGGACGGAAGGCTGCACTATACTGCCAAGCCATCCTGAACCAGCGACAGGAGAAATTCTGCACAGGCTATCGCATGGAACTCGCCCGACTGCTCATTGACCGTGACAAGCCTAAGGCCGCATACGAGCTTCAGAAGTGCATCGCCGCCCGTAAGGTGGCAGGATTCGGCGTCACCAAAGAGATGCAGCAGATGCTTCAGCAACTGCAGGGTATCACTCCCACTACTGATGCCAGACAGCAGGAGTTCTATAAGAAGATGATTGAGAAATATCAGGTATAATTCGCTTTTGGTGCCAAGAGTGCCGGAAACGACGTAGAGAAGATTTCTCTCGTAGGAAAGGACATCCGGTTCTGTACGGGTTGCTTTGGCTGTCAACGGTTGGGCAAATGCGTCATCAAGGACGATGTGAACGACATCATGGCCAAGGTGATGGAAGCCGAAGTGGTGGTATGGGATTTTAGAAAACAGCTTATTTCTGTCAAAAAACTGTCAGGTATTTTTCTTAAACAGCCTGTTTTTACACACCATGTAGTTGGAGGGTGTCTTTTTGAAGACAAGGTTACTCACTTACTCACTTTAGACATTTACATTTTTCAAAATTGTAAATACAAAAACTTATTATTATATATTATTATAATAATATATAATAATAAAGAATATATAAATAAATTCTTTCATTCCTCCCCCACTCCATTACCTTAGCCCAGCCAATGGAAATTCCAAACCCCAAATGGACAATTCCCAAACCCCAAATGTCTAAAGTGAGTAAGTGAGTAAGTGAGTAAGTTCCCCCAAAAATTGACCACAACATTTGCACAATCCAAAACTTTTCGTTAATTTTGCACACACAATAACCCGAAACAGTCAAGATGAAACACAATAACACGCTCAGACTATTAATAAATGTTATAGGGGGAGATGACACTGAAAGAAAACCGTTTCTGCCTCTTGAGATACAATGAAGAAGATTTTATTAGCATTTACAATATTGCTTGCAATGGTTGCATGCACAAATAAACCGGCGACGGCAGTTGAAAACAATGAAGAAAGCAATGAAGTGGCCTTTGAGGTAGCCAAGAACTACTTCTTTAAGAATGACCAGGTGATTCCAGAATACCCAAAAATCACAACGGAAGAGGAGTTTAATAAGCTCTTCGGTATGGCTACGACGATGGGTAAGGACGGTAAGCCTACAGCCATCGATTTTACTAAGCAGTTTGTATTGGCTATCGTTCTGCCAGAAACAGACTTCGCAACGGAAATCAATCCTGTAAAGGTGGAAGAAAAAGGCGACTCGCTTCTCTATACTTACGATGTGAAGACAGGCGAGAAACAGTCATTCAATATCCAGCCCGTTTCCATCATTATCCTCGATAAGCAATACGAGAACAAAAGAGTCGTGCTTGTCAATGAGCGGGAAACGACCTATTTTCCTGCCATCGACCGCTACCTGACTGATTCTATTGGCAGCCAGTATGCCAAGGGTGAACACTGCGTACCCATCCACAGCATAGTGAGAGTTGACGAGCGTGATACCGAGGACATCAAGGTATGGGGTGATTTCTGGGTCTTCAACTACAATCAGGTGGGCGACACGCTGAAATGTGTCTCTGGCGGCAGCCATCCTGGACTGATGCACATCCGACAGACAGAAAAGGGCTTCGAGGTGGCGGCCTTCGACCAGGTAGAGGACGGCTCCAGATACTTGCCGACGGCCAAGAAGACGATGGTGAGTACCAATCGTCTCTTCGGTGACAAGTTCGATGCCTTTAAAACCATCAACAGCGATGAGAAGAATCGCGAAAGATTGAGAGCCGAAGGATTGGCGACTTATGCCAAGAAGAACGGCCTTGCAGTGACTCTGTATCAGGACTATGGCTGGCAAGCCAAGAAACTGGAGAAATAAACATGACGATAGAAGAGTATCTGAATAAGCCATATTGGTTGATTGACATACTCTCCAAAAAGTGACAACCTTTTTCAGTTAAGGTCAGAAAACAAACTACTGAATATGAAATATGAATATCCTCACCGAATGCTGTTGGCCGTAGCGATGGCTGTCTGTGCATCTTTTACTGCTCATGCACAGACGCTGCAACAGCTATGGCAGAACCCGACCAACGACTACCGTGTGAAGACGTGGTGGTTTTTCGGCTATGAGCAGACGACGGACGAGGGTATCACGGCGGATGTGGAGGCACTGCGCGATGCGGGATTCGGCGGTGTGGTGTATTACGACCAGAACCACCGAAATATTAATAACCTGGCCGACGGAACACCCGATGTGGGGTTCAGCCCTGAATGGTGGCATCACCTGCGCTTTGCTGCCAGCGAAGCCCGCCGGGTGGGCTTGTCGTTCGAGATGAATATCTCCAATGGCTATTGTGCCGGTGGACGATGGATTGATGCCGACCATGCCATGCAGCGTGTGGCTTGCGGCAAACTGCGAGTGACAGGCGGCAAGAAGATTTCGGCCGAGTTGCCTGCCATCACAGGTCCGGAAGGCTATGTCAGGGATATTGCCGTATTGGCCATTCCTTACAGAGGCGACGGACGGATGCGGCACGTTACGGTACGCTATGTGGCTCGTGGAAAAGGTCGCAACGGCGCGATGCAGGGGCCGGGCATTGTGGGCGAAGATGGCAGTTTCTCCGGCTATGGTTTCAAGGCTTTACCCAATGTGGGCACGTTGCAGATGAGCGACGACAGCGTGATGTGGCGCGATGTGGTGACGCTTGAAGCCATGTACCGCAGTCAGGGGGTATATCCTGTCCGTACCAACGCCTTTGCGGCTACGGCAGGCAGGTATTGGCGCATCAGGTACAACAACGGAACAATCGACTGCCAAGGCCAGGCCTCCGGCGACATCCGCGAGTGGAACATCGGCGAAGAAGCCCTGTCGGACCGCTGGGAGGAGCGTACAGCCCTACAGAGCGAGTTTGCAGAAGGCGACAGTACACCCCATTATTCTGCGGAGGAAGTCATCGGCACCCACGAAGTGATTGACCTGACGGACAGTGTCGGGGATAACCGGCTGCAATGGGAGGCACCCGATGGCGAATGGATGATTCTACGGCTGGCTGCCGTGCTCACGGGAGCAAAGTCGAAGCACGGACGGGACAACCTATTGGGATATGAGTGTGATAAACTTTCCGCTGAAGCAGCCAACCTGCACTGGGATAATTATGTCAAGGTGATTCTCGACAGCATCGGTCCCTTGGTACAGGGCATCACGATGGACTCGCACGAAGGTGGTTCGCAAAACTGGACACCACGGATGCTGGAGGAGTTCCGCAGTCGTCGCGGCTACGACTTCACGCCCTACCTGCCCGTTCTGGCCGGATATGTTGTGGAGTCGAAAGAGAAGACCTCGCAGGTGCTCTATGACTACCGCCTGACCATTGCCGACTGCATCCGCGACAATTATTTCGATACGTTCCAGCGGCGAGCCTCTGAGAAGGGCCTGACCTTTACCGCCCAGGCCATCGGCAATGCACTTTGTATGACGGGTGATGCCATCAGCGTGAAGCAAGCCGTGGAGAAACCGCAGGGTGAGTTCTGGACCTACCAGTACGATGGGGCTTACGATGTGAAAGACTGTTCGAGCGCCGCCCATATTTACGGCAAGCCCATCGCCTCGGCAGAGGCCATGACCGACTGCGAATACAAACACACGCCCGCCGACCTGCATCGTGTGTGCAACATTGCCCTGTCGATGGGGGCTCAGGAGTTCGTCGTGTGCGCTACACCCCATATTCCTGTGGTGAAGGCAGACAAACCATACGTGGCCGGACGCGAGTATGCCATCAACCGCAGCAATCCGAAGTGGCCGGACATGAAACCCGTATGGGAGCAGGCGGCCCGTTCGATGATGATGTTGCGCCAAGGAGTGGCGGCTCCTGACGTCCTGGTGTATCTGGGTGACGATGTCCCCATGAAGATTATCACCAGCCGACTGCCTAAAGGCTTGGAAGATCTTGAATGGGATGCCTGTACGGGTGATGCGCTGAAACTGTTGACTTTGCGTGGCGACAGATTGGTGACAACTGGCGGCGTGGCTTATAAAGCCCTGCTGATGTCCAAGGGCGCATTGGTTACAGATGAGTCACAACAGCTGATAGACGCATGGAAAACGGCTGGTTTCCCCATATTGCAGTCGGGAGAATCCATCCCTCGCACCCTATTAATGGAGCATGGTGTAGAGTCGGTGGTTCACACACACAGGCATCTCGATGGAAAGGAATTGTACTACTTGGCCAATAAGGAGAACTCTGTTACTGAAGTTGTATTCCGGTTGCAGGATCAGCCTGACAATGTTACTGTATGGCATCATGCCACAGGCAAACGCACCATGCTGAAGAAACGCGCAGACGGCTCATTCCGTCTCCGTCTGAAACCGGTGGAGTCCGTCTGCATGACTTATTGAATCATTCATTTTATACAAATAAGGTAATATAATTATGATAAGGATTTCCGTTGTATTTATGTTTGCCCTCATGTGGGTGACAACGATAAGCGCACAAAAAGTATCTGTGATTCTCACTGCAGGACAGTCGAACGCTGACGGGCGCGTAACTCTGGATGACCTGCCAGATGAGTTGAGGGAATACAGTTATTGTCTGTGGAGTTACGGTAGTGGTGACTTCGAAACGGCTTCAGGAGAATTTTCGCCTTATTTCCCCCGCGTGGCCAAGCCGAAAATTGAGCAAAGCTGGGGCTTCGACGCAGTAGTCTATAAACAGTTGGAACTGCTATGGCAGCGACCATTCTATGTGATTAAGCATACCGATGGCGGTACAGCTATCGACCCGTCTTGCGAATCAAGTACCCACGGCCTTTACTGGAGTGCCGACACCGCTTTCCTCAGTCATACAGTTTCTGCCAGTCATGGTGGAAAATCGCTGCTGAAGGCATTTGAACGCCAGATTGACGACTGCCTGCCACATCTTCCAAAGAATTACGATATCAAGGTGCTCATCTGGCATCAGGGAGAGAGTGACCAATCTGCCGCCGACCGCTATTACGACAACCTTAAAGCCGTCATAGCCCATATTCGCCAGCATCTTGTGGAAAAGACTGGAAAAAGGAAGTATGCAAAGCTGCCCGTCGTCTGTGGAACTTTTTCAAAGGATAGCCGCCAAGGGTGTCAGCAGGTAGCCGATGCACTATACCGTTTATCTTGTGAAGACAAAAACTTCTACGTCGTCGAAGCCAGTGATTTGCCACTTTTGTCAGACCATTTACATTTCAATGCACGGGGTGCCCAGATATTGGGCCAGCGCGTTTTTGAGACTCTAGTTAAGCAGAAGATTGTGAGATAAAAAGACAGAACGAAAAGCCCCGACCTGCTAATGCAAGCCGGGGCTTTTTTGGGGATTATATAAGGAATGGCATACTGCTATGCCATGAAGTGCTTGATATTGCGGACAGATGTCACATTTGTTCACCTTTCATATCAACCAAACATATCGTCAGCGTGAAATGTCCTTGTGCGTCGGAGATAACGCCCACGCTATCCTCCCCGATTCCGATGCTGACATACTCCACGCCCTCGCCCCGCTCATTAACGACATGACCTTTGACGGTGTTCTGTGCCCAGCCTGTCATTGAAACAAGGGCGAGCAGAAAGGCTACGGGTAGGCGACGGAATGTCGGGAATGCGGTGATGATGGTTTTCTTGTTCATTAAAATATTTCTTCTTTAGAATGATTATTTCGAATTATTTTTGTACCTTTGTCCCCAAGAACATAAAAGATATACGATTATGACGCAGATATTAGTAACATTGAACGAGGAGGCGACAACGCTGCATGTACGCAAGGCTATTGAGTTGCTTCGCGGTGTGGTATCGACTACTGTGTTCAAGACCAAGGATGAGTCCAACAAAAAGACGCTCCGCCAGCAAACATACGTGAAAGAGTCGCTCGAAAGAGCGTTCGACGAGATGAAGCAGGCTCGTCGTGAAGGTCGTAAACTACAGAGTGCCGACGATTTCATCAAGGAATTGGAAGCAGAAGAAACTGTATGAAAGTTGAGATTGTATTGGGCGATGAATTTAAGCGCCAGTTCAAACGCCTTGCCAAAAAGTATCCTTCGTTGAAGGATGACTTTATAACTTTCAAGAAGGAGCTGGCAGACGAACCTTTTCAAGGATCCGATTTGGGTAGTGGTACCCGGAAGGTGCGTATGGCTATAGCATCGAAGGGGAAAGGAAAGAGTGGAGGTGCCCGCGTTATCACATTCAATGTCATTCAGCACGATGATAACTCTATTGAAATAACATTGCTTACGATTTATGAAAAAGGTGAAATCTCCAACGTAACGGATAAATATATTAAATGGCTCGTCTCGCTTATCAATGGATAAAGTGATTACCTCACCCCCCATATACCTTCCCTCTCCCCCTCACCAGCGAGAGGGATGTTTCGTTTTGGTAATATGGTGTCAGATGTTTCATTTGAGATTATAAAATGAAAAACATGAAAAAACATAGCCCCCCGCGCCCCCATGACACTTATCTGGCTGACTATCAACAATATAATGGGGGCTATGTTAGCCAAAAACTGTGCCCCCAACTGTGCCCCCTGGAAATAGGTGGTCGGTGCGCCCCTTCTCATGATTTTTCACGGTCTTCTTTGCGTCTTTGAAAGGCATTTACAACCTTACGCGTACGCCCGAAAGACCTTACGCGTACGCCCGTAAATCCTTACGCGTACGCCCGAAATGGAAACTCTTGTAGAACTGGCACTTGTATAACTAGTTTTTGGGGGATGCCCTTCATGGCGGCAGGAGCCTTCATCTCGAGGGTCACAAGGCCGTCGAAGCCAGCCATTTCCCTAGTCGGTCAGAACGAACGGACGGATGGCATTATGAACGTGGCAAGCCACGAAGTTAGGTGTGGTTACATTCGAACAAACATACTTACAGGAACTCTACACAAAGGGCAAGGCAAGCGACAAGAGTATCTGGAGCAACCTTCTGTAACTGTTCTATCAGTTCCTTTGCCGTCATATTCTATTTTTCTTAGGAATACAAACTACAACTACAAAATTAAGCATTTTCCCGCGAAAAGCAAAGGATATATACCTTATTTAATATAATTTGTTTGGCGAAGTGACAAAGTTTGATTACTGTTGCAGCCAAGTTTAACAAAAACAGTTACGCCAATGGACAGATAAAAGATAACATGACCAGGGGACGGTTCTACTGATTATTTTTCGTCCGAATGTTTTACCGAACATAAATCTATTTCTACCTTGCACCCCTTCAAATTGGAGTAATGATAAATCCTTATCCAAACGCTAGAGGTTGCGATATCTCGAAGCGAAGACCAAGTGCACTGAGGATTCTGAGAAACATGCCTGCACCTGGCTCTACGCTACCATTCTCGATACGTGAGATATACGATTTATTGGTGCCTATACGCTGAGCTAGTTCCTGTTGGGTTACCTTTTCACGTTTACGTGCATCGCTGATTATCTGACCTACACAATAGGCGTATGCCTCCTTGCGGAAGGCCTCGCGTTCAGGCGTTCCAACTTTTCCAAAGCGTTCGTCCATCATGGCGTCAACGCTCATTATGTCATTTTTTTCCTGCATAATATTCTTTTTTTAATTGTATTGCCTTGTTTATTTCCTTTTCGGGTGTCTTCTGTGTCTTCTTTTGGAAGCCGTTGAAGAGCATCACCACGTTTCCATCATCGAAGATAAAGAACACTCGGAAGATGTTTCCACCATGCTCAGCGCGGAGTTCGTATATCTCGTCACGTAGGTATTTAACAAAACGGGCATTGACCCGCTCCTGCGTCTTCAGCATGTCGATGACATAGAACACCTTACGGGCCTCTGCCTCATTGAGCGTGTCAATGAAGTCCTTGAAGTACGTCTTATACGCAGATAGATATGATTCTTTCGCCTTTTATGCCGCAAAGATACAAAAAGTTTTCAAATCAAGCAACTTTTAATGCAAAAAAAGTGAGTATGAGACAAAAAAGAGGCGAAACCATTGCGGTTCCACCTCTTATTATTATCGAGTAGGGGATTCTTGCTTTGGCAAGCGGCAGAGCCGAGCGCGGAAATTCCCTACAACTATTCAGAGAAGATTAGTCCTCCCAGTTATGACTTCGTCATGACTGCTCGTACGTTCGGTAATGCTCAAGCAAGCTTGGCATTACGCTCACTAGTCCTCCCAGTTCTCCTGAGTCTTGCGGACGTAGGTCTTGTAGCGGAGCTGGGCCATCTTCTGAGCCTCGGCGAAGAGTTCCTCGGCCTCGTTGGGATAAGCCTTCTTCACTGACAGGTAGCGGACCTCGCCCATGAGGAAGTCGTGGAAGTTAGCCCAGTTCGGCTCCTTAGAGTCGAGTGAGAACGGATTCTTGCCTTCCTCGGCCAGAGCGGGGTTGTAACGCCACAGGTGCCAGTAACCGCACTCAACAGCCTTCTTCTCCTCAGCCTGGCTCTTACCCATACCGCCCTTGGCCTTCAGACCGTGGTTGATACAGGGAGCGTAAGCGATGACGATAGAAGGTCCGTGCCATGCCTCAGCCTCGCGGATAGCCTTCAGAGTCTGAGCGTGGTCAGCACCCATGGCAATCTGAGCGACATAGACGTAGCCGTAGGTGGTGGCAATCATGCCGAGATCCTTCTTGCGGATGCGCTTACCCTGAGCAGCAAACTGAGCGATAGCACCGAGAGGAGTAGCCTTGGAGGCCTGACCACCCGTGTTAGAGTAAACCTCAGTGTCGAGCACGAGGATATTTACATCTTCACCAGAAGCAATCACGTGGTCGAGACCACCGTAACCGATATCGTAAGAAGCACCGTCACCACCGATGATCCACTGGCTGCGCTTCACGAGGTAGTGATCCAGAGTCTGGAGTTCCTTGCAAACGGGACAACCCTTGGCAGCGCTCTCAGCGATGCACTTGCGGAGCTTCGGAGCAATCTCCTTGGTCTTGTCGGCATCGTCCTTGTTCTCAATCCACTCCTGAGCGAGAGCCTTGTACTCGTCGCTGGCGTTGCCGTCGATCATCTCCTGCAGCAGCTTGGCTACGCGCTCCTTCATCTTCTTATTACCGAGAGCCATACCGAGACCGAACTCGCAGAAGTCCTCGAACAGAGAGTTGTTGAAGCATGGACCCTGACCCTTCTCGTTCTTGGTGTAAGGAGTAGAGGGGATAGAAGCAGAGTAGATAGAAGAGCAACCGGTAGCGTTGGCAATCATCTGACGGTCACCGAAGAGCTGTGAAATCAGCTTCACGTAAGGAGTCTCACCGCAACCAGAGCAAGCGCCCGAGAACTCGAACAGAGGCTGTGCGAACTGAGAGTTCTTGACGTTGCTGCGGATGTCGACGAGGTGCTGCTTAGAAGGCACCTTAACCAGCTTGTCCCAGTCGGCAGCCATCTTCTTCATGTCGGCAGCATCGGGGTTGAACGGAACCATCGTGAGGGCCTTGCCAGTCTTCGGGTTGCCCGGGCAGATGTCGGCACAGTTGCCGCAACCCAGACAGTCGAGGACAGAAGGCTCGATGACGAAGTGCATACCCTTCATAGCTGCAGGTGCCTTCATCTCGAGGGTCTCCAGACCGTCGAAGCCAGCCAGCTCGTCGTCGGTCAGAACGAACGGACGGATAGCAGCGTGAGGACAGATGTAAGCACACTGGTTACACTGGATACAGTTGTCCTTGTTCCAAGCGGGAACGAAGGCCTCAACACCGCGCTTCTCGTAAGCGGCAGTACCAACCTCCCAAGAACCGTCAACAGTGCCGTGCTTCACGAAGTCAGAAACCTTCAGCAGGTCACCAGCCTGAGCGTTGATAGGACGAACCAACTCCTTAACGAATGCGGGAGCGTCATCCTGCTTCTCAGCGTCGTCAGCGAGGTTAGCCCACTCGGGCTTCACCTCAAACTTCTTGTACTCGCCACCGCGGTCGATAGCAGCGTAGTTCTTGTCAACCACGTCCTGACCCTTGGCACCGTAAGACTTCAGGGCAGCAGCTTTCATCTTCTCGACAGCCAGCTCTACGGGAATCACCTCAGTGATGCGGAAGAATGCTGACTGCAGGATGGTGTTGGTGCGGTTGCCCAGACCGATCTCCTGTGCAATCTTGGTAGCGTTGATGGTATATACGGTGATGTTGTTCTGAGCGAAGTAACGCTTCACCTTGTTAGGCATGAACTTCTCCAGCTCAGCATCGTCGAAGATGGTGTTCAGCAGGAACGTACCGTTCTTCTGCAGACCACGGGTCACATCATACATGTGCAGGTAAGCCTGAACGTGGCAAGCTACGAAGTTAGGTGTGGTCACCAGATAGGTAGAACGGATAGGCGTATCACCGAAACGCAGGTGAGAGCAGGTGAAACCTCCCGACTTCTTAGAGTCGTAAGAGAAGTAAGCCTGACAGTACTTGTCGGTGTTGTCACCAATGATCTTCACGGAGTTCTTGTTGGCACCAACGGTACCATCGGCACCCAAACCGTAGAACTTAGCCTGGAACATCCCCTTACCACCGAGTGCAATCTCCTCAACCTCAGGCAGAGAGGTGAAGGTCACGTCGTCGACGATACCGATGGTGAAGTGGTTCTTGGGCTCGGGCATAGCGAGGTTGTTGAACACGCTGATAATCTGAGCGGGAGTGGTGTCGTGAGAACCCAGACCGTAGCGGCCACCGACGATCAGAGGACGATCCTCAACATCGTAGTAAGCATCCTTCACGTCGAGGTACAGAGGCTCACCGTTAGCACCGGGCTCCTTGGTGCGGTCGAGGACGGCAATCTTCTTGACGCTCTTGGGCACAGCAGCCAGCAGATGCTTCACGCTGAACGGACGATAGAGGTGTACGCTAATCATACCCACCTTCTGGCCATTGGCGTTCAGGTAGTCGATAGCCTCGCGGGCAGCGTCGGTAGCAGAACCCATGAGGATAATCATGCGATCGGCATCCTCGGCTCCGTAGTAAGAGAAGAGGTGATACTCACGACCGGTAATCTTAGAAATCTCGCCCAGGTACTTCTCCACCACTTCGGGTACTGAGTCGTAGTAGGGGTTGCAGGCCTCACGGTGTGTGAAGAAGGTCTCGGGGTTCTCGGCAGTACCGCGCGTGATAGGACGCTCAGGCGACATGGCACGGTCGCGGAAACGCTTGATATACTCTTCCTTCACGAGGGGACGGATGTCCTCCTGGTCCATAAGCTCAATCTTATGATACTCGTGAGAGGTGCGGAAACCGTCGAAGAAGTTGACGAAGGGAACGCAAGTCTCCAGAGTTGCCAGGTGAGCAACGGCGGTGAGGTCCATCACCTCCTGCACGCCACCTTCGCAGAGCATGGCGAAACCAGTCTGGCGGCAAGCCATCACGTCCTGGTGGTCACCGAAGATACACAGAGAATGAGAAGCCAGCGTACGGGCAGAAACGTCGAACACGCAGGGAATCAACTCACCAGCAATCTTGTACATGTTAGGAATCATCAAGAGCAAGCCCTGAGAAGCAGTGAATGTAGTGGTGAGGGCACCAGCCTGCAGAGAACCGTGAACAGCACCAGCTGCACCAGCCTCAGACTGCATTTCCTGAACACTGACGGTCTGGCCCCACAGGTTCTTGCGACCACGGGCGGCCCACTCGTCGACATGCTCCGCCATAGGCGAAGACGGGGTGATGGGGTAGATAGCAGCTACCTCAGAGAACATGTAACTCACGTGAGCTGCAGCCTCGTTACCATCACAGGTGATAAATTTCTTTTCTTTAGCCATTTGTTTGTTTAGATAGAAAATATAATGTTAAAGTGATTTGTTTTAAAACAGGTTGCAAAGTTACGAATAAAATCTTGAATTGCAAAGCCGACTTTGCAAAATCTTGCTAATTTGGCTTATTTGGGTAACATCTAAATAAATCAGTAGAGAAAGCCCAACAGCCATAAGGGTATCTGGTTGTCCTTTCCTATTTCTGTATTGTAGCGTGCGTAGACCACGTCAGGGGCATACCTTATTTTATTATGGGCCATGGCATCGCAGACACGAAACTTAAGCCGCTCATCTACGATAAAGAAAGGATCGCGTCCGTTCTGGTTGACCTTATGGTCCTTCCACAACGAATTGACGAGAAAGGTTTCCATGGCCGTCTGCCGTTCAACATGTATAGGATAGATGGCATAGAGCAGGTTGGAGTTGTGCAGCATCACCTTCGATGGCTTTTTGGGGAACGTCTCACCTACGGGGTAAATCATGTTCAGCATACGTGCATCGGCGAGATACTTGATGTAGTTCATCACCGTAGCCCGGCTGGTCTCGATGTCCTGTGCCAGTTTCGACACGTTGGGAGCCTTCGGTCCTTCTTCAGCCAGTTTGTAGAAGAGTTTCTTGATTTTCGTCAGATACTTCAGTTCTATCTGCTTGATGAGCAGGATGTCCACCTCCGTCATCATGTTCATCGTCTTCAGCAGGTTCTCCGAGTAGTTGCGATGCTCCTGAAAGAAGGGATAGAACCCGTGGTGGATATAGTTCTGGAAATACTGGCGTGGCGACACCTTGGGCAGTATCTGCTTGATGATGCGCTCATGGTCGCTCAGTATCTCGTCCAGGGTATAGGGCTTGAAGTCGTTGTTGGTGAGCAGGTTGATAAACTCACGGAAGGAGAAGCCTCTGAGGTTGTAGCTCTTGACGATATTGTTGAGCTCGGGATTTTCCTCCTTCAGTCTCATAACGCTTGAGCCGGTAAACACAATTTTCAGTCCCGGATACAGGTCATAGCATTTTCGCAGTTCCCTTGACCAGTCGTCCTGTTTGAACACCTGGTCAATGAGCAGCACCCTGCCGCCATGATGGTAGAACTCGCCCGCGAAGTCGGCAATGCCACGCCCCTGAAAATAGAAGTTGTTCATGTTGACATACAGGCACTGGCGGTCGCCTAAGTCAAACTTCTCTTTTGCATATTGCAGTAGGAATGTAGTCTTCCCTACCCCACGCGTTCCCTTAATGCCAATCATACGGTCCGTCCAGTCAATCTCGTCCATCAGATAGCGACGAACGGGTGCGCTAGTATGTTCAACCAAGTAGCGATGAGTTCTAAAGAAGGCTTCCATTCTATTGCAATTTGTTGTAAAATGATTGCAAAGGTACAAAATAAATCCTTAAATTGCAAAGCCGAGATTGCAAAATCTCACAAAAAGTGCTTATTTGTGTTTCATCTAAATAAAGAAGTGGCGAACCCTTCCGCTGTTTTTCAGAACTTATAGGCTATGGTGCCCAGCAGCCAGCGCCCCTTCTGTGGTATCACGGTTGTCGACATGCCGCTCTGATAGTAACGTGTGTTCAACAGATTGTGGATGTTGAGCCCCAACTCTATCCTTCCCACCTGGTACTCAGCACCGATATCCATGATAAACCGTGCTGCCACCGGCTTACGTACCTGTACGCGCTGCGAAAAATGTATCATCGTGGCTTGTAACTCTTCAATCATACTGGCCAGTTCTTCAGTCGGTGTTTCCCAATACTGCTCGTTAGCCGCCATGTATCGCTGGACAGTAGCCACATAGGATGTATAATTCTGGATGTTGATGTAGTAGGCCTCCTGCTTATCGTAGAACGAGAGATGGGTGTGCAGATTAAGCCTGTTGTTGGGACGCCATGACAGCACGGCATTCGCCGACAGTTCGGGCACATTGAACGACTCCCTGCCCTCGTAGTTGAAGATTTCGGTTTTTCTTGGCTTCTGCCATTCCAATGCCATGTTAGCCGTAAAGTTCTTCCTTTTGTAACTTCCCGACAGTTCCACACCGTAGGTGTCTATGAGGCCTGTGTTATAGTGTTCGAAGAGTTCCAGATAAATCAGGTTGCGTGCGTGATTATAGAAGGTATTCACCTCAAAGTCGAGTCCCTTCATCCACTGTGTGGCACCGAAGGTCAACTGGTAGGAATGGAGTGCCTCAGGCTCCAGGTCTTCCGACAGTTCCTTCATACCCATCAGATCTGCCAGGAAGAGGTTGGTCTTGCGATACATGTACGGCGCGTCGATGAATGCCTTCGAGTAACTCAGTTTGAGGTTCCACTTGGGCTGCACATAGATAAGTGCCAGTCGCGGCGAGAACTCCTTGATTTTGGAATCGTTGTAGCGGTTCTTGTAGTCGTAGCGCAGTCCGGCGTTGAGAATAAACGAGCGCCACTGGTGCTTCAGTTGTCCGTAGACGTTGATATTGCTTTCATGGCCTTTTCCCAACTGGGGTATGGTGTCGGTCTCAGGCAGGCTCTGCGTGAAATTGTAGCAGAAGTTGTAGCGCACATCCTCCAGTTCAAAGTAACTGCCTTCTGTACCGAATGACAGCAGTCCCTTATGCTCGCTGTTGTCTACATAGTTCCAGTCGCCCTGCACCTTGGCGCCGAAGGTATGTTCCTGACCGTTGATGTAACGTGAGATGCCGCCGTTGCCGCGTATCGCCTTCTTGACGCTTTCAGGCAGAGGCAGCACGGCCGCCAGCGTGTACACCTGCGCATCGCTGATGACCTGATAGTGCGTCAGGTCGCTGTTGTCGTAGGTGGCGGCTCCTTTCAGGTAGAACTTTCCTATCTGCTTGTCGAGGCTCAGTTCTGCGTGGTGCGAGTTGGTGGTAAAACTTGGGCGCACGCCATTGAAGGTGCGGTATTTGTCGATGTCATAGGGTGCAAACAGATAGGTCATCGACAGGGGCGATACAACCTGCGAGTAGTGGGTGTTATAGAGAAAGCGCAGGTTGTTGTACTTCATGGCCACGCCAATGTCGTAAGAAGGTTTCTTACCCACACCGCCTATCGTCATGTCGCCTTCGTTCAGGCGCAGGGCGGTATCCTCATAGGGCATGAAGACGCGCTCGCCGTCGGCCTTATAAAAACTGCCCCAGATGAGCAGGTCGAGGTCGAAATAGCGTTTGCCGAAAATCATGCTGCCGCACAACTGGCCGTAGTTACCCGCGCCCGCCTTGATGTTCACGCCGTCGACGTCGGCTCCCTGCTTGGTAATGAGGTTGACCACCGCCGTGAGCGACACACCTCCGTAGAGCGACGAGGCAGGACCGCGCAGCACCTCTATCTGCTTCAGTTTGTCAAGGCTGATACTGAAGTCGGGCGCCGCAATGTTGGTGCAGTAACTGTTCAGGCGGTGCCCGTTGAGCATGATGAGAATTTTCTCCTGACCGTTGCTGTAGATGCCGCGCATGGCAATGTTGATGTCGTCGTTGCAGTCGACGATGGTCATTCCCGGCACGAAGGCTGCCAGCACCTCCTGCAGGTTACTGGCTCCGCTGTTGCGTATCATCTCCTCGGTGATGAGCGTGGTGGGCACCGGCACCTCGTTCAGATTCTCTGCCTGGCTCGATGCGGTGGTAATGGTGGCGGTGCGTCCGGCCTTGATATTGGCCACCAGGTCGGCAAACCGCTGGGGGTCTTGCGGCGACGGTGTGTAGTAAGGGTTCTCGCTGAGCAGCAGTTCGGTGAATTTTTCGGCCTCAGCCACATTGTCCATGCCGAAGTCGCAGAGCACGAGCAGGCGGTAGGCACTCTGGCGCAGGGTGCCCTTGAACTGCGAGATATGATTTTCGAGCAGGGTTTTTGCCTGTTCTATGCGCCCTATCTGGTAAGCATTCTCCGCCTCGTTGTATATCTGCCGCAACTCAGCATCCTGTGCCAGCAGCGGACAGGCCAGCATGGCCACTATTATAATAAGGTATAGTCGTCTGCTCATGGTCTCATGGGGATAGTGATGGTGAAACAAGAGCCAACCCCCTCGGTCGACTCAAAGGTAACAGTCCCCTGATGCTTATTCTCCACAATGTCGCGTATGATGCCCATGCCGAGTCCTGTGCCCTCTCCTACGGGCTTGGTGGTGAAGAAGTTCTCGTAGAGCCGCTGCTTCACCTCGTCGCTCATGCCTACGCCGTTGTCGGCAATGGCTATGTGCAGTTGTCCGTCAGCAGCCTCCACCTTAACGTTCACCTCGGGCTTATAGTCGCCCGTGGCCTGCTGCGCCCTTTTCCATGCCGCATAGCAGGCATTGTTCATCAGGTTCAGCACGGCGCGGCTCAGGTCCTGCGGAATCACCATCATCTGGGGCAGTCCTTCCTGATAGTCCTCGCGGATGGTGACGTTGAAGCCCTTCTGGTTGGCACGCATGGCATGATACGACAGCCACACATACTCCTTCACCAGCTTACAGACATCTGTGGGCAGGAACTCGTTCTCCTTGCCGCGGCTGACGAGCAGTATGCCCTGGATGATGCTGATGGCCCGCTGTCCGTGCTCGGCTATCTTTGCCATGTTCTCCTGCAGGTCGGCCACGATGTCGGCCAGTTCCTCACGGTCCTCCTCAGGCAGTCTTTCTGCGTTGTCTTCCACAATCTCCGTCAGGTCCTTCAGCAGTTTGTCTGACATCTTGCTGAAGTTGATGACAAAGTTCAGCGGATTCTGAATCTCATGGGCAATACCGGCACTCAACAATCCCAGCGAGGCCAGTCTCTCCTGCTTCTGCAACTGCTCTTTCAGTTTCAAGATCTCCTGTTCCATAGACTTATGCTTTTATGAGGGGCAGCGTAATCGTGAACTCCGTCCGTTCATCCTTGACGGATTCCACTTTTATGTCGCCACCGTAGTTCTGTATGATTTCACGGCACAGATAAAGTCCTACGCCGGAAGCCTCGCCGGTGGTCTTCGTGGTGAAGAAGGGGTCGAACACCTTGTCGATGATGGTCGGCTCTATGCCTATGCCGTTGTCTCTCACCTTCACCGTCACCCACTCTGCACCAACGCTGGCGCTGAAGGCCACCTCGGGCTTGTACTGGCTGCGCTGAGCTTTCTTCACCACCGCATAGACGGCATTGCCCAGCAGGCTCATCATGCTCTTGCTCAACTGGTCGGCATTGCCCTTGATACGTATCTCGCCCTGGGGTATGTCCGTCCTGACGTCAATGCCGTGTGTCTTGATGTCGGCCTCATAGTACTTGCGCAGCATGTCGCAGTCCTGGCGCAGCACGGTGGCCAGGTCCATCGGTACGATGCCGCCCGTGCGGTCTTTCAGCATCTCCTCCATGGCTTTCAACGTGCGGGTGGTGCTCTGTCCGTGGGCACTCACCTTCTGCAGGTTTCCGCGCAGCATGCCCAGCACGTCCATCGTGTCCTCGTAGTTCTCCTCGTCCATGGCGTCTTTGTCGCTCTCAATGTTTGCCTCCACGTCTTTCACCAGTCCCTCAGAGAGTTTTGAGAAATTGTTGATGTAGTTCAGCGGGTTCAGGATGCGGTCAATCAGTCCCTGTGTCAGTTTACCCACCGTGGCCATCTTCTCCTGGCGTATCAGTTCCCGCTGTGCGCCGTGCAGTTCGTTGAGGGCCTTCTCCAGACTGTCCGACTTCTCCTGAATCTCGTCTTTCTGGCGCACCACCTCTGCCGTCCGCTCCTGTATGATGTTCTCTAACTGGTTCTTCTCACGCTCCAGTCTGCGCACACGGTGCAGGAAGAGGGCGTAGGCCACCATGAGCAGCAAGATGGTGTACAAGACATTCATATACCATCTGAGATAGAAGGGATAGGCAATATAGAAACTGCAGGTGGTCTCATCCGACAGTTTGCCGGTGGCCATCTTGGCCTGCACGGTGACGGTGTAGTCACCTGGCGACAGGTTCAGCAACTCTACATCATTGTCGTTTTCCCATGCGCTCCAACTGCCGTCGTTCACCTTGTAGCGGTACATGGTCGTCCCAATCATGGGGATGTGCTCCAGGGCGTATGTCAGGCGCAGGTTGCGCTCGTTGCTTGCCAAGTCGGGCAGTTGGCTGGGCATGTCTCCGTAGCCGCCCCACAGCACGCTGTCGCCATTGAGCACCACCGACCGTATCAGCAGGCGCGGCTTGTCCAGCAGGGCAGAGTCGCGCTTGGCTATGTCGAGCAGCAGCAGCCCGTTGTCGGTGCCCATCCACAGGTGGTTGTTCTTCTGGTAGAGCGTGCGCACCGATACATCCTTGATGGGTGCCAGCAGCCATGCTATATCGTGCAGTCGCTGGCCGTTCTGCCATCGGTACAGTCCTTTTCCCTCGCCGTTAGTGAGCCAGGTCACCCCCATGTCGTTCTGGTACGATGTCAGCGGATAAGGGAAGGGCGCCGTGGCATCGTAGTTGACTATCTCCAGCCCGTTGTCCACGGGTACGATGGTGGCCGCGATGTTGCTGCTGCCTTCTTTCTGCCAACGCTGGAAGTCGTAGCTGCCCTTCTTCCTGAACATGATATCGCCGTAGACGTTCTGCAGCCAGAGGGTGCCCTGCGCGTCCTTCACGATGTTCGTCACGTGGGCCTCGTCACTTACTTTCTGGCGGCTGTTGTCTGCTGTCCGGGTAACGTACACGCCGTCCATCTCACCACTGTAGAACTGGTTGCCGTCGGCCATCACCGCCGTGGCACTCATCTGACTTATCTGACTCACGCTGCCACTGGGACCAATGCGGTAGATGCCGTTGGCCGTGGCTACGAGAAGCCCTATGGTGCTCTCGGCCATTTTCCAGCAGCCATACCTGATGTTGCCCACGCGCTCAAAGACCTGCCCTTTCTGGCAGAAAAGACCGTCGCCCGTTCCCACATACATCTTGCCGTCGTATTCAGACATGCACATCACCGCTCCGGTAATGCCCTCATAGGACGTGAATCGCGAGTAGGCTGAGGGCACGGCCACCGAGAAGATGCCGTTGGTGGTGACACCCCACAGCCGCCCGTGGCCGTCGTAGGCCACGTACGACACAGCGTCGGAGCACAGCCCGTTGGCCTCGGTGATGCTGTAGAGCGGCCGTCCCTGCTCGTCGGCAATGACGATGCCCCCGTTCTTGATGACAATAGCCTGCATGTGGCTGCCTATGGGCTCTGCCATCACGGTGTCGGTCATCAGCCTCACCTTGCCGTTTTGCTCAAGGGCTTCCCGCTGCACCACATCGGTGAGCCCCATCTTCAGTCTGTCACCACTCACCTTGGAATGCTCCACGAGGCTGTCGCCCTCCACTCTGTAGATGCTGCCGTTGTTCACCAGGAACATCAGCGTCTCGTCGCGCTCCCATATCTCCAACAGTTCGCCATGGAACATGTCTTCGCGCCCTATGCGCTTCAGCGCCAGTTCGCCGTTCGGTTGGGTCTCTATGCGTCCGAAGTAGTTATAGCCGCCAGTCCAAATCACCCCCGCACGGTCTTTATAGACCACGGTGATACGCGATATGTTTGGCGTATGTATCATGCGCCACTCCACGTTGTCGTAGTACAGCACACCCTCGAAGTTGGCCACGTAGACGGTGCCTTCGTCGCCCACTACCACGTCGAAGTTCATGTTGTTGCCGTGGTATTCGTCGGCCATGTAGTTACGTATCAGGGGTATGCCCTGACTCATGGCGGCGAGGGGTGCCAGCAGCAGCACAACGGTCAGGTACAGGAGTCTCTTCATGGGGCGGCCTCCTTTCCTATAAAGGCCTCGTAGGGCACGTTCCTTCCAATGTAATACGCCCACTCGTCGGCGGTGAGGTTGCGCTTCAACTGGCTTCGCAACCTTTCAGCCACCGTTGTGGCGTTCATCAGCGTTGTTGCCAGGTTGCCTCCCCAGTCGCCCACCCAGAGGCTCTGCTTCGAGTTGTCAAAGGTGAAGTTCATCACCCACTGGCTTCTGTTGAAGAGCGTCACGGGTTCTATCTTCGCGCTGCTCACGGTCCATTGGTTCAGCGTTCCGTCGTAACTGGAGGAATAGAGGGTACGCCCGTTGATTTTCAGGCGCGAGATACGCGACTGGTGCCCCACCAGCCGGTGGGTATTGCCGTCGGCGGTACTCAGATAGATGGTACCGTCAGACATGCCGTAGGCGACGGCTCCCGTACCTTTCGACTCGGCAAAGGCGGTCACCACGCCGTCGACGGGCACCTGGCGCGTCTGTATATTGTTCAGGTTAGCCACCGTGTGCATGCGCCCCTTGTTGTCAAAGAGCAGGGGCTTGTAATTGGAGCGTGCCACTAACCGCACCTGGCAGTCCAGATGGCGGTACTCGCCGATGGTGTTCCGTTTCATGTCGAGCACGGCCAGGTCGTGCTCACCCACTATCAGCAGGTGCTCGTTGTCCAACTGGCTGATGCCTATCGGGTGCTCCACCTTCGACAGCATCAGTATCACGGGTTTGTTATTGTCGGCACTGGTCATCACCAGATGGCCGCTGCGGCTCACGGCATAGATGATACCGTTGGCACCGATAAAAATGTCGCGGAAATCGTATTGGCTGTTTCTGATAAGTACGGTGTTCACCAACTCACCGTTGGCCTTCTGCTTGTGCAGCATCAGTCCGCCGTAGGTGCTTGAGGTCACCATGCGGTCATCGTCCTTGGGCATGAAGGCTATGCAACTCACGGCACCCGCATGCAGGGCCCATGTGCGTACACTCTGACTGGTCAGCGTCAGGGCCTGGTACACGGCAGGATAGAACACGTCGCCGCCATAACGGCGGGTGAACAGATAGGAGGCGTATGACAGCAGACGCGCCAGGTCGGTGTTGCCTGACTGGAACTGGAAGGTGGCCTGCGAACCTAAGGAGCGGCCAAGAGCCAGGAAACTCAGCGTGTCGGTGACGCGCTTCGACATCTCTGCCTGCAAGCGCTGGTGGTCGGCAAACTGCCGCTGGCTCTCTGCCAGCTGACGCGCCTCCTGGGCCTGGGCCGCCGACTGCTGTGCCTGCTGCTGTGCCAGCAGCGCGTTCTGCCGCTCCACCTCCGAGCGCTGACGCATCTCCTCAGCGGTGCGACGCTGCTGGATGGCCTCTTCGCGCTGCTCGTCAGAGATGTCTTTCTGCTCGCGGGCTATCTCCTCCATCTGGCGGCTCACGCTCTGCACCACGGCGGCACGCTTCGACTCCTCGCGCAGCGACTGCAACTGACTCTCCAACAGGCGTGCCTGCTGGTGCTCATGCCACCAACCCACGCTACTGACAATGGCTGTCCCAAGAAGGGCTATGCCTGCCGCACCTGTCGCTATCGTCCGCTTCCTCACTTTCTCCGCAGGGCAAGTATGGTTATATCGTCACTCTGTTCGGCCTCCCCGGCAAATTCCGACACGTCGTCCTTGATCACATCGACCATCTTCTGGCAGTCGCTCATCACCACGTCTTTCAGCGTGTCCTCCAGCCGGTCTTCGCCAAACTCCTCATTCTGGCTGTTCATGGCCTCGGTCACGCCGTCGGTAAACAGCACCAGGGCATCGCCCTTGTCCAGTTGCAGCTGCTGGGAATGATACTCAATGCCCTCTATGGCTCCCACCATGGGGTCCTGCGACATGGGCAGGGCCACCACCTCGCCGCTGCGCTTCAGCATATAGGGCGGGTTATGACCGGCATTACAGTACAGCACCTCACCCGTCTGGATGTTCAGAATGGCATAGAACACGGTGACGAACATGCAGTCGACCGACTCTGAGGCTAACAGACGGTTACTGTAGGTGATACAGTCGGCAGGGCTGACGCCACGGATGCCGGTGGCCCGTATCAGCGTGCGGCTGACGGCCATGAAGATGGCAGCCGGAATGCCCTTGCCGCTGACGTCGGCTATCAGGAATCCTATGTGGTCGTCGTCAATGCGGAAGAAGTCGTAGAAGTCGCCCCCCACATCCTTGGCTGGCGTCATCGAGGCGGCAATGTCAAGGTGGTCTACCAGGTCGGGGAAGGGCGGATAGTGGCGCGGCAGGATGGCCTGCTGTATCTCGCTGGCAATGGCCAGGTCGCCCTTCAGCGACTCTAATTGACTGTGCTCGCGCTGCATCTGGTGTACATACTCTATCTGCTCAATGGCCTTCTCTATGGTCACGCTCAGGTCGTCCAGGTCAATGGGCTTCGTAGCAAAGTCGAAGGCGCCGTTGTTCATGGCCTGGCGTATGTTGCCCATGTCGCCATAGGCACTCACCATGATGACCTTCAGAGCGGGGTTGCGCATCTCGTTGATTTTGGCCAGCAGGGTCAGACCATCCATCTCGGGCATGTTGATGTCCGACAGGATAATCTCTATATCGGGGTGCTTCACCATCATGGTCAGCGCCTCAAGGCCGTTATGGGCAAACACGAACTCGTACTCGCCCTTGCGGATTTTTCTTCTGAAATACTGCGTCAGCAGCAGTTCGAGATCCATCTCGTCGTCGACACTCAGAATCTTTATTGGCTTCATCGGGGGATTTACGATTTACGATTTTCTATTTATTTTTGACGACAACTAAGACAACATGGACAACTTTTCTTTTTCGCGCTCATTAAAAAAATGTTGTTTAAGTTGTCTTAGTTGTCGTTTATAATTTAAGAGAAAGCGACGGTCAGACCGGCCATGACAATGCTCACCATCGACATCAGCTTAATCAGGATGTTCAGCGACGGACCCGACGTGTCCTTGAACGGGTCGCCAACGGTGTCGCCCACAATGGTGGCCTTGTGACAGGCAGAACCCTTGCCGCCGAAGTTGCCCTCCTCAACCATCTTCTTCGCATTGTCCCAGGCACCACCGGCGTTGGCCATGAAGACGGCCAGCGTGAAGCCTGCCGTCAGACCGCCGACGAGCAGACCCATGACACCGGCAACACCCAGCAGGCAGCCAACGGCGATGGGTATGGCGATGGCCAGCAGCGAGGGGAAGATCATCTCCTTCTGTGCGCTGCGCGTACTGATTTCCACACAGCGGCCGTAGTCGGGCGTGGCCTTACCCTCAAGGATGCCCTTGATCTCGCGGAACTGTCGGCGCACCTCCTCAACCATCGACTGGGCAGCACGACCTACGGCTCCCATGGTCAGACCGCAAAACAGGAAGGCTGCCATGCCGCCGATAAAGGCGCCCACAAGCACCTTCGGGTTCATCAGGTTCACCTGGAAGAACTCCATGAACTGCACCATGTCGGCCGTCTCGGGGTTGAACACCTGCCCGGCATTGTCAACAAATGTCTGACCGTTCTCCACAGCGCGGGCCATGGCTATCTTAATCTCTTCCACATACGAGGCCAGCAGGGCCAGGGCTGTCAGGGCAGCAGAGCCAATGGCAAAGCCCTTGCCGGTAGCAGCGGTGGTATTGCCCAGGGCGTCAAGGGCGTCGGTACGCTGGCGCACCTGCGGCTCCAGTTCGCTCATCTCGGCGTTGCCGCCGGCATTGTCGGCTATAGGCCCGTAGGCGTCGGTGGCCAGGGTGATGCCCAGCGTTGACAGCATGCCCACGGCAGCAATGCCGATGCCATAGAGACCGCGCGACATCGACGCTGCCGACATGGACAGGTCGAAGCCGTTGGCACAGAGGTAACTCAGCATGATGGCCACGGAGATGGTGACCACGGGTATCATCGTCGAGATCATGCCCGTACCTATACCCTTGATGATAACGGTAGCGGCACCCGTCTGCGACGAGGCGGCAATGTCCTGTGTCGGCTTGTAGGAGTGGGAGGTGTAGTACTCCGTGCCCTGACCGATGATGACGCCGGCACAGAGACCGGTGATGACCGAGAACGACACGCCGAGCCAGTTGTCAAGCTGGAACAGATAGAGGATGACGAAGGTGGCAACGGCTATCAGCACGGCGCTGACGTTGGTGCCTAACGACAGCGACTTGAGCAGGTCTTTCATCGTGGCACCCTCTTTGGTGCGGACGAGGAAGATGCCTATGAGCGAGAGGAAGATGCCCACCGAGGCAATGATCATCGGGGCAATGACGGCCTTCAACTGCATGTCGCCATTCAGCGCAAAGGCTGTGGCACCCAAGGCTGCCGTCGACAAGATACTGCCGCAGTAGCTCTCGTAGAGGTCGGCACCCATGCCGGCCACGTCACCCACGTTGTCGCCTACGTTGTCGGCAATGGTGGCGGGGTTGCGCGGGTCGTCCTCGGGGATGTCCTGCTCTACCTTACCCACCAGGTCGGCACCCACGTCGGCCGCCTTGGTGTAGATGCCGCCACCCACACGGGCAAACAGCGCCTGCGTCGAGGCACCCATGCCGAAGGTCAGCATCGTCGTCGTGATGGTTATCAGCGAGACGCCCGTGCCGGGATAGAAGGCTGAAAGGATGAGGAACCAGATGGCTATGTCGAGCAGGCCCAGACCAACCACCACCAGACCCATGACGGCACCGGAGCGGAAGGCCACGCGCAGACCCTGGTTCAGACCCTTGCGGGCGGCATTGGCTGTACGGCCGCTGGCATAGGTGGCGGTCTTCATGCCGAAGAAGCCGGCCAGTCCCGAGAAGAAACCGCCCGTCAGGAAGGCAAAGGGCACCCACGGGTTCTGTACCTTCAGCACATAGGCCATGAAGGCGAAGATGACGGCCAGCACTATGAAGACCATCGTCACCACGCGATACTGCTGCTTCAGGTAGGCCATGGCACCGTGACGTACATGACCGGCAATCTCTCTCATACGGGGCGTGCCCTCATCCTCTGTCATCATCTGACGGAAAAAGAACCACGCCATACTCAGTGCCACAACGGATGCGACGGGCACAAGCCAAAATGCTACGGGTATATTCATATTCATTTAATGATTTGTTTCTAAACTCCCTGCAAAATTACAAACATTTTTCCGTTCCTCCAAATTTTACGCAGTTTTTTACATATCTCAGAAACACACAGAAAATCGTGGGAATTGTTTTTTGTTTTTAGAGTTTTTATTGTAGTCCCTTTAGCAATTGTATGAGACTCTTCTCGTCAGTCCAACTGAAGTCGGGCATGCGGATATAGGATCGCATGAGACGACGCTTTTCCTTGGGCAGGAAATTGCTGAGGCTGCGGTCGTGACACCTGACGAACTTGCCCTTGTAACGGAAGTAGTAGATATTGATGAGGGGGAACTCGTAGTCGGACTCGTTGTTGAGGTCGACGGTGGTGGTGCCCACCATGTCGGAGTTGAGCAGCGACAAGTCGGAAAGGACGACGTTGTTCTTCAGGTTCTGCTCGTAGGCCTCGCGGTCGATGATGGTGGCACGGTAAAGACCGTCGGCGCCGGCGCTGTCGACCTGGAAGGCCAGCAGGGAGTCGATCCTGACATAGAGGCGGTCGTCGAACTGCACGCTGACCACGGTTTTCATATTGGCCTCCTTGGCCTGGTTGCCGCTCATGTAGAGCAGGGCTGCGTTCTTGAGGAAGACGTTGGTGAGGGGTTGCTTCAGCGTGCGTCCGTCGGCCAGGGTGATGATGGCCGGGCGGTAGCTGTTGTAAACGGTGAGTTTGGTGGTTCTGACCTGCCCTACCGCAAAGAGGTGGGCGAGGGTCATGATGACAAGCAGGGCGTTCCTTTTCATATTCTCAGTTGTTGGTATGACAAAAAACTCTCGGAATCAGAGAACTGAATCTGAGAGTTTCCTTGCGGTGCGTACGAGGCTCGAACTCGTGACCTCCAGCGTGACAGGCTGGCATTCTAACCTACTGAACTAACGCACCAATGTTGATGGTTTGTTGCTTTCGAGGAGAGGCGGTGCGTACGAGGCTCGAACTCGTGACCTCCAGCGTGACAGGCTGGCATTCTAACCTACTGAACTAACGCACCAGTGGGGCTCTCTTTCGATTGCGGGTGCAAAGGTATTAAGAAAAAATGAAACGACAAAATTTTTTCGTGACTTTTTTACAAAAATATCTGCATAAGCATGGCTTTGTGGAATTTTTTGCCATCGTAGAGCCAGTCGTCGAGGGTTGCGGCGGTCTGGTAGCCGGCATGACTGAAGAGCTGGAGCGACTCCTGGTTGCCGGTGTCGATGACGGCGTAGAGCTGGTGGAGGTGGAGCACCTGACTGGCATATTCGGCCATGCGGCTGAGGGCCATGCCGCCGTAGCCACGGTTGCGCTGGGTGCTGAGGATGGCTATGCCCACCTCGGCGCGGCAGTTCTTGGCGTCGAAGTTGGTGAGGTCGGCCAGTCCCACGGTCTGCCCCACCCCGTTCTCGATGACGAGCCTCACCTGCTTGTCGCTATAGATGTCGCCGGTATTGCTGGCCATATAGTGATGGAGGACGTAGCGGGAATAGGGCACGTTGTTGGTGCCGACGTCCCACAGGCTGCGGTCGTTCTCAATCTGGTAGAGCAGGTCGAGGTCTTCGGGCTCCATGGCCCTGAGCCGTATCTGGCTGTCGCTGTTCATAGGTGGAGTTTTTTTCGTAGCAGGTCGATGAGGGCGATGAAGGCGCGGAAGTAGATGGCCGTCTTGACGGGCAGGGCATAGAGGAAACTGAGGTGGCTGTAGTGCTTGCGGAAGAAGATGAGCATGGCCTGGTAGAAGACGTGGACATAGCGGTAGTCGGACTTACGCGTGGACTTCCCCTTGTAGTGGACGATAGACAGGGGCAGGTACCAGTTCTGCCAGCCGCCTTTGAGCAGCCGGAAGCTGAGGTCGATGTCTTCGCCGTACATGAAGAAGTCCTCGTCGAGCAGTCCCACACGGTCGAGGGCCTTTCGCCGGAGCAGGCAGAAGGCGCCGCTGATGACCTCGATGCGGCAGGGCTGGTCCCAGGGCAGATGGCTCATGTAGTAACGCCGTGTCATGCCGAGCATCTTCAGGGCGGCCACCCAGGGTGTGGGAATGGCGCGGCGCGACTCGGGGGCCATGGTGCCGTCCTCGTTGTGCATCTTGACGCCGGCGCCGCCCGCCTGCGGGTGGTTATCCATGAACAGCAGGGCCTGGCTCAGGGTGTCGGCCTCGATGACGGTGTCGGGGTTGAGCAGCAGCACATACTCGGCGACCGACTGTCTGATGGCCTGGTTGTTGGCACGGGCGAAGCCGACGTTCTCGTCGTTACGGATGAACGTCACCCACGGGTATTTCTCGGGCAGCACGCGCAGGGTGTCGTCGGTGGAGTCGTTGTCGACCACGAACACCTCGCCTCCGGCGACATGCTCAAGGGCTGCGGCGACGCTCTGCAGGCACAGGTCGAGGTAGGCGCGCACGTTATAGCTGACGATGACTATGCTGATTTTCTTGGCCATACGAAGGGAACACAAAGTAAGAGCATGACGGCCAGGTAGAAGAAGATGGTCGTATCGTATATAAAATATAATAAGGTGTTGACGGCCAGGGGCACGACGATGATAGCCAGCCGGAGCCACCGGTTACGCTTGTAGAGTCGCAGTCCCAGATAGGCCGCTGCCAGCGTCAGGAGTTCCATGACGGTGGTGAGCACGAATTGCAGGGTTGTCTGGTTTTCCATTATTTCTTGTTGTTGTAAGTTGACTATTTGTTTTCAAAGGGGGTGCGGTTCAGGATGGAGCGTCCAAGCGTCACCTCGTCGGTATATTCCAGTTCGTCGCCCACGCTGACGCCACGGGCAATGACGGTAATCCTGACCTGGGTGTAGGGGGCCAGTTTGCGGAAGATGTAGAAGTTGGTGGTGTCGCCCTCCATGGTAGGACTGAGGGCGAGGATGACCTCGCTGACGGTGCCCTCGCCCACCCTGTCGACGAGCGACTGTATCTCGAGGTCGGAGGGTGCTATGCCGTCCATGGGTGAGATGACGCCCCCGAGCACATGGTAGAGGCCGTGATACTGCTGGGTGTTCTCGATGGCCATGACGTCGCGGATGTTCTCGACGACGCAGACGGTGGAGCGGTCGCGCCGCTGGTCGCTGCAGACGGGGCAGACCTCCTGGTCGCTGATGTTATGGCACACACGGCAGTGCTTCACCTCGCGGCGCAGCGTTGTCAGCGCCGAGGCCAGCTGCTCCACGTCGCCGATGTCCTGGCGGAGCAGGTGGAGTGCCAGCCGGAGTGCCGTCTTCCGTCCGATGCCTGGCAGGCGTGAGAACTGCGACACCGCATTTTCAAGCAGTTGCGAAGGATACTGTTGAACCATTGTTTTTCTTTTTTTTATAACGACAACTTAGACTACTTGGACTACTTTTTTCTTCACATTAAATAGTGTTGTCATAGTTGTATTAGTTGTCGTTTTATTAATTCTCAATTTCCGACAGTTCCAGCCACCGCAGCGACTTCTCGTCGAGTTCGTCCTTCAGCAGGGGCAGGCGCTTCGACTTGGCCGTCAGTTCGTCAATGGAGAGCGTACCGCTGCATAGCGCCTGCTCCAGCTGGTGCTGCTCCTGCTCCAGGGCCTCAATCACCTTTGTCAGCCGTTCAAACTCCGTCTTCTCCTTGTAGGTCATGCGACGGCGGCTGTCGTTATGGTAGTCCCTTTTCGCAGCCGTGGCGGTCTCTGGCTTCTGCGCCGCCTGCGCCTTCGGCTGCAGCGCCTGCCACTGGCGGTACTGCGTGTAGTTGCCGGGGAAGTCCTTGATGCTGCCGTCGCCCTCGAACACCAGCAGGTGGTCAACAATCTTGTCCATGAAATAGCGGTCGTGGCTGACCACGATGACACAGCCGGCGAAGTCCTGGAGGTACTCCTCCAGAATCTGCAGCGTGACGATGTCGAGGTCGTTGGTAGGCTCGTCGAGTACGAGGAAGTTTGGGTTGCGCATGAGCACCGTACAGAGGTAGAGTTTGCGGCGCTCGCCTCCGGACAGTTTGTAGACGTAGTTATGCTGCTGCTCAGGGGTGAAGAGGAAGTACTGCAGCAGCTGGGAAGCCGTGAAGTGGCGTCCGCCGCCCATGTCGATATACTCGGCAATATCCTTGACGACATCGATGACCTTCTGCTGCTCGTCGAAGAGCAGACCCTCCTGCGAGAAATAGCCGAAGGTAACGGTGTCGCCGATGTCGAAGCGTCCGCTGTCGGGGGGCACCATGCCCAGCAGCATCTTGATGAACGTGGACTTGCCCGTGCCGTTGTTTCCCACGATGCCCATCTTCTCGTAGCGCGAGAAGTTATAGTAGAAGTTGTCGAGGATGACCTGGCTGTCGAAGGCTTTCGACACATACTGACACTCGAAGATCTTACTGCCGATATAGACATTGCGCGACTTCAGCCTGACCTGCCGTTCCTCAATACGCTGGCGGGCCACTCGCTGCAGTTCGTAGAAGGCATCCTCGCGGTAGCGGGCCTTGTGTCCGCGTGCCTGGGGCATGCGCCGCATCCACTCCAGCTCCGTGCGGTAGAGGTTGTTGGCACGGGCTATCTCTGCCCGCCGGTTGTCGATACGCTCCTGCCGTTTCTCTAAGTAGTAGCTGTAGTTGCCACGGTAGGTGTAGACGGTCTGGTCGTCGAGTTCGAGGATGACCGAGCACACACGGTCGAGGAAGAAGCGGTCGTGGGTAACCATGAGCAGCGTCTTGTTGCCCCGTGCCAGGAAGCCCTCCAGCCATTCTATCATCTCAAGGTCGAGGTGGTTGGTGGGCTCGTCGAGTATCAGGAAGTCGGGCTCCGTTATCAGCACGTTGGCCAGAGCCACCCGCTTCTGCTGTCCGCCGGAGAGTTGTCCCATGGGCTGCGCCAGGTCACGGATCTTCAGCTTCGTCAGTATCTGCTTGGCCTTGAGCACACGCTCAGGGTCGCCCTGATGGTTGAAGCAGGCGTCGAGGACGCTCTCCTCGGGATTGAACCTCGGCGACTGTTCGAGCATGCCCACGCGGATGTTGCGGCGGTAGATGATGTCGCCCTGGTCGCAGCCCTCATGACCCGTGAGTATGGACAGCAGCGTCGACTTGCCCGTACCGTTCTTGGCTATCAGTCCCACACGCTGCCCTTCGGCCACGGAGAACGAGATGTCGTTGAACAGCAGCAGCGAGCCGAACGACTTCGACAGGTGCTGGACGTCGAGAAAGGGTGTGTCCTTAGCCATTGTCGTTCAGCGATAGGTTGATGTCGGCGATATACTGCAGCAGTTCGTCCCTGCCCTGCTTCGACTCCGACGAGGTGACAAACATCTGGGGCAGCTCCTCCCACGTCTCCAAGAGCACCTTCTTATAGGCCTCGACGCTCTGCACGGCCTTGTTGTGCGTCAGCTTGTCGGCTTTGGTGAAGACGATGGCAAAGGGCACCGACGACTGTCCGAGCCAGTTGATGAAGTCGAGGTCGATTTTCTGTGCTTCCAGCCTGATGTCTACCAGCACGAACACACACACCAGCTGCTGGCGCTGCAGGATATAGCCGTTGATCATCTGTTCCAGGCGGGCCGTCTCTTTCTTGGAGCGCTTGGCATAGCCGTAGCCGGGGAGGTCGACCAGGTACCACTCCTTATTAATAATAAAGTGGTTGATGAGCAAAGTCTTTCCCGGCGTCTGACTGGTCTTGGCCAGACGGCGGTGGTTGGTAAGCATGTTGATGAGACTGGATTTGCCCACGTTGGAGCGTCCGATGAAGGCATATTCCGGCTTGTTGTCTGGCGGGCACATGCTGACCATCGGGGCGCTGAGCGTAAATTCTGCGGTCTTGATTTCCATAATTCCTGTAAATTTCGGTGCAAAGTTACTAAAAAGATTCGAAATAGTTTGGCTGTTTCAGAAATAATAACTACCTTTGCACTCGATTTTATCAAAACAGCGTTTCCGTCCGTGAAACGACACTACCATTTTTTTATGTCCAATTTAGACCATACATAACCCCTATTTGTATGTATACCAAAGACCAATTAGAACAGATGGAGATACCCCAGCTGATGGGTATCGCAGAAGAATTAGGCATCCAAGTGAACCCTGACGAAAGCCAGGAGAACGTTATCTACGCCATATTAGACAAAGCAGCCGAGCAGAGTGCCACCGGCGACGCCGCCAGCAAGCGCAAGCGCACCCGCATTGTGAAGAAAGACACCGACCGCGTGTACACCGTCAAGGGTAAGGAAGGTGAAAACTTCGACGTGAAAGGTCGGGGCATTAAGAGTGTCGAGGCACCGTCGCTGTTCAGCGATGCACCCCTTGACGATGTCCCAGCACAGGAGTCCCCTGCCGTGAAGCCGGCACCTAAGAAGCGTGGACGCAAGTCGAAGGCAGAACTGGCTGCCCAGGCGGCTGCAGAGGCTCAGGCTGCCGCAGAAACTCAGGAGGCACCTGCCGTGGCTGATGCTGCACCCGCCGACGCCGTAGCCGAGCCTGAAGGTGAGACGGTTGCTGAACCCGCCGTTTCCGAACAGTCGGTCGTTCCCGAGGCCGACGGCTTTGCGCCTGAGACCAGCGACAACGCCCCTGCCGAGATGATTGAGCAGTTGCAGGCCCACCTGTCACAACAGAACACCGCCCCCTCGCCCGATGGTGTATGGGAGGGCGACCCTAACGACGGCACCGACTTCATCATCGTTGAAGACCTGCCGATAGAAGACCAGGCCGCGCTGCCCACCCTCGACATCTTCGACCGTCCGGTAGTACAGCCCGTGCAGGACATCCTCACCCCCGCCGGTTCACAGCGTTCAGGCGGTTCCGCTGCTAACGACAGGTTCGACTTTGGCAACCTCATCACCGGCAATGGTGTGCTGGAAATGCTGCAGGACGGCGGCTACGGCTTCCTGCGCTCCAGCGACTATAACTACCTGTCGTCGCCCGACGATATCTACGTGGCACCGCAGCAGATTAAGAAGTGGAGCCTGAAGACCGGCGACGTGGTGGAATGCACCGTGCGCCCGCCTCACGACGGCGAGAAATACTTCGCCCTGTCAGATGTGAAGACCATCAACGGCCGTAACCCCAACGAGGTGCGCGACCGCGTGTCGTTTGAACACCTGACACCGCTCTTCCCCGACGAGAAGTTCAACCTCTGCGGCGAGAAGACCACCACCAACCCGTCGGTGCGCATCGTCGACCTGTTCTCGCCTATCGGCAAGGGACAGCGCGCCCTCATCGTGGCACAGCCCAAGACGGGTAAGACCATCCTCATGAAGGACATTGCCAACGCCATAGCCGCCAACCACCCCGAGGCCTACATCATGATGCTGCTCATTGACGAGCGTCCTGAGGAGGTCACCGACATGGCTCGCACAGTGAATGCCGAGGTGATCGCCTCGACCTTCGACGAGCCCGCCGACCGCCACGTGAAGATTGCCGGCATCGTGCTCGAGAAGGCCAAGCGCATGGTGGAGTGCGGTCACGACGTGGTCATCTTCCTCGACTCCATCACCCGTCTGGCCCGCGCCTATAACACCGTGGCCCCCGCCAGCGGCAAGGTGCTCACCGGCGGTGTCGACGCCAACGCCCTGCAGAAGCCCAAGCGCTTCTTCGGTGCCGCACGTAATATAGAAGGTGGCGGTTCGCTGACCATTATCGCCACCGCCCTGGTGGACACCGGCTCCAAGATGGACGAGGTTATCTTTGAGGAGTTCAAGGGCACCGGCAACTCTGAGATTCAGCTGAACCGCGCCCTCAGCAACAAGCGCATCTTCCCGGCCATCGACCTGGTGCAGTCGTCAACGCGCCGCGACGACCTGCTGCAAGACCCCACCACGCTGAACCGCATGTGGATAGCCCGCAAGTTCATAGCCGAGATGAACCCCATTGAAGCCATGAACACCATCCGCGACCGACTCATCCAAAGCCGGTCTAACGAGGAGTTCCTCTTGTCGATGAACGGCTGATAAGTTAAAAAAACATAAATGGCAGTACCTTTCACCAAGGCTACTGCCGTTTTTTTATTGAAAATCAGTAACTTTGCAGCCGCTTTTCAAAAAAGCAACAATTAACATAATGTCTAACTGTATTAATTCTTAAACAAAACATTCAATTTATGTCAGAATTAACAAAGAACGTCAAGCCGCTCGACGATTTCAATTGGGACGAGTTCGAGAATGGCAGCGTGGCCAATGTCAGCAAGGAAGAGCTTGACAAGGCCTACAATGAAACCCTTAATAAAGTGGCCGACCACCAGGTGGTTGACGGTAAGGTAATCTCCGTCGACAAGAAGGAAGTGGTGGTGAACATCGGTTACAAGAGCGATGGTATCATCCCCGCCAGCGAGTTCCGCTACAATCCCGACCTGAAGATTGGCGACACCGTCGAGGTGTATGTAGAGAGTGCTGAGGACAAGAAGGGCCAGCTCCTTCTGTCGCACAAGAAGGCTCGCCTGAGCAAGGCTTGGGACCGTGTCAACGCCGCTCTCGACGCCGAGGAGATTGTACAGGGCTTCATCAAGTGCCGTACCAAGGGTGGCATGATTGTCGACGTGTTCGGCATCGAGGCCTTCCTGCCCGGATCACAGATTGACGTTCACCCCATACGCGACTACGACCAGTTCGTGGGCAAGACCATGGAGTTCAAGATTGTGAAAATCAACCAGGAGTTCCGCAATGTGGTCGTCTCTCACAAGGCTCTCATCGAGGCCGAACTGGAGCAGCAGAAGAAGGAGATTATCTCGAAGCTGGAGAAAGGTCAGATCCTGGAGGGTACTGTCAAGAACATCACCTCTTACGGCGTCTTCGTCGATCTGGGAGGTGTCGACGGACTCATCCACATCACCGACCTCAGCTGGGGCCGTGTCGACGACCCGAAGAAGGTTGTCGAGCTCGACCAGAAGATCAATGTCGTTATCCTCGACTTCGACGACGAGAAGAAGCGCATCGCCCTGGGTCTGAAGCAGCTCACCCCGCATCCCTGGGATGCTCTTGACGCTGACCTCAAGGTTGGCGACCACGTCAAGGGTAAGGTTGTCGTTATTGCCGACTACGGTGCATTCGTTGAAATCCAGCCCGGCGTCGAAGGTCTTATCCACGTCAGCGAGATGTCGTGGAGCCAGCACCTGCGCAGCGCTCAGGAGTTCCTGAAGGTTGGCGACGAGATTGAGGCTGTCATCCTGACCCTCGACCGCGACGAGCGTAAGATGTCTCTCGGCATCAAGCAGCTGAAGGAAGATCCCTGGGAGGCTATCGAGAGCAAGTATCCTGTTGGCTCTAAGCACAACGCCAAGGTCCGCAACTTCACCAATTTCGGTGTGTTCGTGGAACTGGAGGAGGGTGTTGACGGCCTGATCCACATCAGCGACCTCAGCTGGACTAAGAAGGTGAAGCACCCCTCAGAGTTCACGCAGGTGGGCGCTCCCATCGAGGTGCTCGTGCTCGACATCGACAAGGAGAACCGTCGTCTCAGCCTTGGCCACAAGCAGCTGGAGGAGAATCCCTGGGATGTCTTCGAGGGTACTTACACCGTTGGCTCTGTTCACACCGGTAAGATTACCGAACTGCTGGAGAAGGGTGCCGTCGTGGCCCTCGACGAGAACGTCGAAGGTTTCGCTACCCCGAAGCACCTGGTCAAGCAGGATGGTACTCAGGCTCAGCAGGGCGAGGAACTGCCCTTCAAGGTCATTGAGTTCAATAAGGATTCTAAGCGCATTATCCTGAGCCACAGTCGCACCTATGAGGATGCCGCTCGCGACGAGAAGAAGGCCGCCAAGAAGGCTCCCCGTGCCGCTAAGAAGGACGACACCCCGAAGATTGAGAATGTGGCTGCAAGCACCACGCTCGGAGATCTCGACGTGCTGGCCAACCTGAAGGCTCAGATGGAAAAAGGAGAGTAAATTTTAATTCACAATTGACAATTCACAATTCACAATTGACAATTGACAATTCACAATTGACAATTAAGAATTCACAATTGACAATTAAAAAGCGTTAAAATATGGCGGTAGAGTGTAAAAATAACACTCTACCGCTTTTTTTTTTGTTTTTTTTATGGCTGTTTCAAAATAATGTTGTAAATTTACACCCAAATTTGAAACATTAATCATTCAAACTAAAAACCAGTTACAATGAAAAACCTGAAAGAAAGCATTTGGGGAATGGGTATTGCCGTGGCAATGCTGTCCTCATGCGCCGGTGGCCAGCAGGCCCCGCAACTCACGGTCTCGGGTCTCGACCCTGCCAAGTTTGACACCACTATCCAGGAAAAACCCGTCAAGCTCTACACGCTGAAGAACGCTTCAGGCATGGAGGTGTGCATCACCAACTACGGCGGTCGTGTGGTGTCGCTCGTCGTTCCCGACAAGGATGGTAAACCTACTGACGTGGTACTGGGCTTCGACAACATCCAGCAGTATGCCGACACGCTGAACACCCCCACCGACTACGGCTCCAGCGTAGGCCGCTATGCCAACCGCATCTGCGACGGCAAGTTCACACTTGACGGCACAACGTACCAGTTGCGCCAGAACGACCCCCATGAGGGCGACACCCGCATCCATTGTCTGCACGGCGGTGGTGCCACAGGATGGATGAACCAGGTTTATGAGGTCATAGAGTCCAACGACTCGCTCATCAAACTCCAAATCAAGGCTGCCGACGGCGAGAACGGCTTCCCCGGCAACGTGGTGGCTACCACAACCTATAAGGTGACGGTCGACAACACCCTCGACATCGTGTGGGAGGCTACCACCGACAAGCCCACCATCATCAACCAGACCAATCACAACTACTATAACCTGAGCGGCGATCTGGAGCAGGCTGCCTACGACCAGGTGCTCTATGTCAACGCCGACAACTTCACCGAGGCCGACTTCAGTTACATGCCCACTGGAAAGATTCTGCCTGTGGAGGGCACACCCATGGACTTCCGTACACCCCATGCCGTTGGCGACAGCATCAAGTCGGAGTACAGCCAGACGAAGAACGCCCACGGCTACGACCATAACTGGTGCCTGAACACCTACAAGGACGGTGTTGGCGACGACACGCAGGTGTGTGCCTCGCTCTACAGTCCGAAGACGGGCATCTTCATGGAGATGTACACCAACGAGCCCGGTGTGCAGGTCTACAGCGGCAACTTCCAGGGTGTCGGCGGCGAGGAGAATGTCGTGCGCAAACTCGGCAAGAAGTATCCCCAGCATGTCAGCGTCTGCCTGGAGAGTCAGAAATTCCCCGACTCGCCTAATCATCCAGAATGGGCAAGTCCGGTGGTCACGCCCGAGAAGCCGTACTACAGCCATGCTGCCTATAAATTCTCTATCAAATAACAACCCACCCCACTCTCCTAAAGGGGGGCGTTAATTAGCTTTTCAAAATTCCATAAAATGAATTATCAAGATAATAGAGGTAACCAATCCCCCCTCCCCTCGGGAGAGGCAGGGGGAGGTTCGGAAGGCTCTCGTGCCTACCTCATTAGTATTGTGATGGTGGCCGTACTGGGAGGTCTGCTCTTCGGTTACGACACCGCCGTCATCTCTGGTGCAGAAAAGGGATTACAGGCCTTCTTCATGGAGGCCAAGGACTTTGCCTATACCGACGGCTGGCACGGCTTTACCTCAGCCAGCGCCCTCATCGGCTGTATCATCGGTTCGGCCCTGTCAGGATTTCTGGCCACTAACCTCGGCCGCAAGAAGTCGCTGATTATTGCCGGCCTGCTGTTCTTCATCTCAGCCCTGGGCAGCATGGAGCCAGAGTTCCTGTTCTTCGAGCACGGCACACCCACCTACTCGCTGCTCATCATGTTCAACATCTACCGCGTCATCGGCGGTATCGGCGTGGGCCTGGCCTCGGCCATCTGTCCCATGTATATCGGCGAGGTGGCCCCCTCTAATATAAGAGGTATGCTCGTCAGCTGGAACCAGTTTGCCATCATCTTCGGTCAGCTGGTGGTCTACTTCGTCAACTTCTTCATCCTGGGCGACCATATCCAGCCGCTCGTTGAGGAGATGGGCAAGGGCCTTGCCGCCATCAACCCCGCCGCACAATGGACGGTAACCACCGGCTGGCGCTATATGTTTGGTAGCGAGGCCGTCCCCGCCGGACTCTTCGCCCTGCTGATATGCTTTGTGCCCGAGACGCCGCGCTATCTGGTGTCTATCGGACAGGACCAGAAGGCTGAGACCATCCTGGCTAAGATCAACGGCTCGCTGAAAGCCCGTCAGATTCTTCAGGACATCAAGGACACTATGGTGGTGAAGACCGAGAAGCTGATGACCTACGGCGCCCTCTGCATCTTCGTGGGTATCATGCTCAGCGTGTTCCAGCAGGCTGTGGGCATCAACGCCGTGCTCTACTACGCCCCGCGCATCTTCGGCGATATGGGCATGGACGACCCGATGATGCTGACCGTCTTCATGGGTATCATCAATATCTCGTTCACCCTCGTGGCTGTGTTCACCGTCGAGAAGTGGGGCCGCAAGCCGCTGCTCATCTACGGTTCGCTGGGCATGGCCCTGGGTGCCTTCGGCGTGGCCCTGACCTTCGGTAACGAGAGCCTGGCCCTGCTGACAGCCGCCTCGCTGCTGCTCTACTCCGCCTCGTTCATGTTCTCGTGGGGCCCCATCTGCTGGGTGCTCATCGCCGAGATCTTCCCCAACACCATCCGTGGCGGTGCTGTGGCTATCGCCGTGGCCTTCCAGTGGATCAGCAACTTCATCGTCAGTTCATCGTTTGTACCTATGTTCAACATGCACCTGACTGAAGGCGACGACTTCGGCCACTGGTTCACCTACGGTCTCTACGGCATCATCTGTATCATAGCCGCCCTCTTCGTCTGGAAGCTCGTTCCCGAGACCAAGGGTAAGACGCTGGAGGATATGACTGCCATGTGGAAGAACAGAAAATAGTCAAATAGATGAATCGAGAAATAAATTGAAAATCGTAAATAGTTAAATAGTAAATCAACATTATGAACTGGAGTTCACATGAATTTATTTGGCTCGACTGGACGATTCTCGCCGTGGGCCTGTTAGGAGTGGTGGCAGCCGTATGGTATGCTATCTGGAAAGACAAGAAAGCCCAGCAGGGCGAAGACTCGTCGGCTTACCTCTTTGGTAAGGGAGAGCCTTGGTATGTTATCGGTATGGCTATCTTTGCCGCCAACATCGGTTCTGAGCACCTTGTAGGTCTGGCCGGTACAGGTGCCAAGGATGGTGTTGGTATGGCCCACTGGGAGATGCAGGGCTGGATGATCCTCATCCTCGGCTGGCTGTTCGTTCCCTTCTATCAGCTGCTCATCACCAAGATGGGTAAGATTATCACCATGCCCGACTTCCTGAAGTTCCGCTACACCCAGCGCACCGGCTCCTGGCTGTCTATCATCACGCTGGTAGCCTACGTGCTGACAAAGGTCAGCGTGACGGCCTTTACGGGCGGTATCTTCTTTGAGTATCTGCTTGGTCTGAACTTCTGGGTGGGTGCCATCGGTCTGATTGCTGTCACGGCCGTGTTCACCGTCTTCGGTGGCATGAAGGGTGTGATGACGCTGTCCACCATCCAGACACCTATTCTTATTATAGGCTCGTTCCTTGTGCTGTTCCTCGGCCTGGCAACACTGGGTGGCGGAAGCATCACCGGCGGTTGGGCCATGATGATGGACACCGCCCGCCAGATGCACGACGGCTACGGTATCAACCACATGTTCCACACCGACCCGGGCGACCCCATGTATGCTGAGTATCCGGGCTACGTGGTGTTCCTCGGTGCATGTATCATCGGTTTCTGGTACTGGTGTACTGACCAGCACATCGTTCAGCGTGTACTCGGTCAGGTGCCTGGCGAGGATAACGCCGCCGTGATGGCCCGCGCCCGTCGTGGTACCATCGCTGCCGGTTTCTTCAAGATCCTCCCCTGCTTCATGTTCCTCATCCCTGGCATGATTGCCGCCGCCCTGGCCCAGCATCCTGAGATCAACGGCTTCGTGATGGAAGATACCGATGCCGCCTTCGCCCTGATGGTGAAGAACATCCTGCCCGCCGGTATAAAGGGTATCGTCACCATCGGCTTTGTCTGCGCCCTGGTAGCTTCTCTGGCAGCCTTCTTCAACAGCTGTGCCACACTGTTCACCGAGGACTTCTACAAGCCCATGAAGAAAGGCAAGAGCGAGGCTCACTACGTGTTCGTTGGCCGTACAGCTACCGTCGTAGTCGTTCTGCTCGGTCTGCTGTGGATGCCCGTCATGATGTCACTCGGCTCCCTCTACAGCTATCTGCAGGGCATCCAGTCGCTGCTGGCTCCTGCCATGGTGGCTGTGTTCACCCTGGGTATCTTCTCGAAGAAGATTACGCCGAAGGCTGGTGAATGGGGTCTTATCGGTGGCTTCGTCGTGGGTATGATCCGCCTGGTGACGAACGTCATCACCGATACTGGCAAGGCCACGATGGACGGTGCCTTCTGGGAGAACACCACCTGGTTCTGGCAGACCAACTGGCTCGTGTTCGAGTGCTGGCTGCTGGTGTTCATCATCTGCCTGATGGTGGTGGTGAGCTGCTTCACCCCTGCCCCCTCAAAGGCTCAGGTCGATGCCATCACCTTCTCTGCCGACTTCAAGAAGAGCATCCGTGAAAGCTGGGGTGTCTGGGATATCGTAGGCACCCTCCTGGTCATCGGCCTCTGTGCTTGTTTCTATGCTTACTTCTGGTAAACAATGGCATTCTATAAAGACTACGCAAAGGTACTGGTAGCAGTCGACTGTATCATCTTCGGCTTCGACGAGGGTAAACTGAAGATTCTCATCGGCCGTCGTAAGATCGACCCGGGACGCGGCGAATGGAGCCTCTATGGAGGCTTCGTCGCCGCCAACGAGGACGTGAACGATGCCGCCAACCGTGTGCTCTACGAACTCACGGGACTGAAGACCCTCTACATGCGTCAGGTAGGTGCCTTCGGAAAGGTCGACCGCGACCCTGGCGAGCGTGTGGTGTCCGTGGCCTACTATGTGCTCATCAACACCAAGGACTACGACGACAACCTCCGCCGCCAGTATGGTCTGGAGTGGGTCAGCGTCAACGCCATCCCCATGCTTTTCTCCGACCACAACATCATGGTGCAGAAGGCCCTGAAACTCATGAAGCAGAAAATCTCCACCGAGCCTGTCGCCTTCCGCCTGTTGCCTCCCCTCTTCACGCTCACGCAACTTCAGCGTCTGTATGAGACCATCCTCGATACCGAACTCGACAAGCGCAACTTCCGTAAGCGTGTCAAGGAGTTCAGCTATATCGAGAAGACCGAACTCATCGACAAGACCAGTTCCAAGCGCGGAGCATACCTCTACCGTTTCAATCAGCGTCACTATCAAGAAGAACAAACCTTTAAACTGTAAGTACTATGTTAGAAGAACTCAAGGAAAAAGTTTTCAAGGCCAATCTCGATCTTGTTAAACAGGGCTTGGTCATCTTCACCTGGGGCAACGTCTCAGGCATCGACCGTAAGAAAGGTCTGGTAGTTATCAAACCGTCGGGCGTCAGCTACGACGACATGAAAGCCTCTGACATGGTGGTCGTCGACCTCCAGACAGGCCAGGTAGTCGAGGGCGACCTCAACCCGTCGTCAGACACCCCCACGCATCTGGTGCTCTACAAGGCCTTTCCCAACATCCAGGGTGTGGTCCACACCCACTCCACCTATGCCACGGCCTTTGCACAGGCCGGTCGCGACATCCCCAACATCGGCACTACCCATGCCGACTACTTCTACAAGGATATCCCTTGTACGCGCGACATGACCGAGGCTGAGGTGAAGGGACAGTATGAACTGGAGACGGGCAACGTCATCGTCGACGAGATCCTGAACATCCGCAAGATCAATCCCGACCACACGCCCGCTGTGCTGGTGAAGAACCACGGACCGTTCTCCTGGGGCACGTCTCCTGACAACGCCGTCTACAACGCCAAGGTCATGGAGCAGTGCGCCAAGATGGCCTTCATCTCGTTCAGCGTCAATCCCGCTACGACGATGAACCCGCTCCTCGTCGAGAAGCACTACATGCGCAAGCATGGCCCCAACGCCTACTACGGTCAGAAGAAGAAGTAATTCACAATTCATAATTCACAATTCACAATTCACAATTAGGCTAAACGCCATGAAGCAAGATAATATTGTAAAGACAAAAAGTATTGATTTTGCTATCAGGATTGTAAAGATGGTAAGATTTTTAGTCAGTAGAATACCATATGCAGAACATCCTATATGCACACAGATACTGAAGTCCGGCACAAGTATTGGAGCGAATGTACGTGAAGCCGAGCATGCTGAAAGTACCGAGGATTTTATCCATAAGTTAAAAATAGCATTAAAAGAGGCTAATGAAACAGAATATTGGTTAGAGATATTTTATAAAACAGATTATATTGACACTGACCAATACGATAGCCTAAATAAGGATTGTGTTGAATTGAATAAATTACTTATTTCTATCATAAAGAAAACAAAAGAAAACAATAAAATTATTTATTAACCCCTCACAACGATCAACCAACAATTGTGAATTATTAATTGTGAATTATTAATTGTGAATTGTGAATTATTAATTGTGAATTGTCAATTGTGAATTGTGAATTAAAATTTTAAAACTATGTTTGAAAATTATGAAATTTGGTGGGTAACAGGCGCACAGCTTCTGTACGGAGGCGACGCTGTTGTTGCAGTTGACGGACACTCTAAGGAGATGGTCGATGGCTTGAACGCCTCAGGCAACATCCCTGTGAAGATTGTATATAAAGGCACGGCCAACAGTTCGAAGGAGGTAGAGCAGGTCATGCTCGCCGCCAACAACGAGACGAAGTGTATCGGCATCATCACCTGGATGCACACCTTCTCGCCCGCCAAGATGTGGATCAAAGGTCTGCAGGCCCTGCAGAAGCCCCTCCTCCACTTCCACACCCAGTACAACGCTGAGATTCCCTGGGAGACCATGGACATGGACTTCATGAACCTGAACCAGAGTGCCCATGGCGACATCGAGTTCGGTCATATCTGCACCCGCATGCGCGTTCCCCGCAAGGTCGTCTGCGGCTACTGGAAGGACGCTACCGCTCAGAAGCAGATTGCTGTCTGGGCCCGTGTGGCTGCCGGTGTTGCCGACGCTCACGACGTCCGCTGCCTGATGTTCGGCATGAACATGAACAACGTGGCTGTCACCGATGGCGACCGTGTGGAGTTCGAGCAGCGTCTGGGCTACCATGTCGACTACTACCCCGTCTCTTCGCTCATGGAGTATTTCCGTCAAGTCGAGGATGCCGACGTCGATGCCCTGGTCGAGGAGTACAAGAAGGAGTACACCATCAAGATCGACGAGAGTGGCGAGGAGGTCTACTGGCAGAAGGTATGGAACGCCGCCAAGGCCGAGATTGCCCTGCGCCGCGTGCTGAAGGATGAAGGTGCCACCGCCTTCACCACCAACTTCGACGACCTGGGCGATGCCAATATCGACCAGCCCGACTTCTGCGGCTTCGACCAGATTCCCGGTCTGGCCTCACAGCGCCTCATGGCCGAGGGTATCGGCTTTGGTGCCGAGGGCGACTGGAAGACGGCCTGCCTCTATCGCACGCTGTGGGTCATCCAGCAGGGCATGCCCACCGGCTGCTCATTCCTCGAGGACTACACCCTGAACTTCGCCGGCACCCAGTCATCGTGCCTGCAGAGCCACATGCTCGAGGTCTGCCCGCTCATCGCCGTCGACAAGCCCACCCTTGAGGTTCACTTCCTCGGCATCGGCATCCGCAAGCAGCAGACCGCCCGTCTGGTCTTCACGTCGAAGGTTGGCCGTGGCATCAAGGCCACCGTCGTCGACCTCGGCAACCGTTTCCGTCTCATCTCTCAGGAGGTGGAGTGCATCGAGCCGAAGCCCATGCCCAACCTGCCCGTGGCCAGTGCCCTCTGGGTTCCCCAGCCCTCTTTCGAGATTGGTGCCGGTGCCTGGATCCTGGCCGGTGGTACTCACCACAGCGCCTTCTCCTACGACATCACCGAGGAATACTGGGAGGACTTCGCCGTGATGCTCGGCATCGAGTACGTCCGCATCAACAAGGATACCAACACCTTCGATTTCAAGCAGACGCTCCGCAACAACGAGGTTTATTACATGTTGAACAAAGCTTTGAAGTAAGATGACAGCGAAACAAATCATAGAAAGCGGTAAAGCCATTCTCGGTATCGAGTTTGGCTCTACCCGCATCAAGGCCGTCCTCATCGACGAGGACAACAAGCCCATAGCCCAAGGTTCCCATGAGTGGGAGAACCAGCTGGTAGACGGTCTCTGGACCTACTCCACCGAGGCCATCTGGTACGGACTGCAGGACTGCTATGCCGATCTGCGCAAGGACGTGCAGCGTCAGTACGACTGCGAGATAGAGACTCTGGCCGCCATCGGCTTCTCAGCCATGATGCACGGCTATATGGCCTTCAACGACAAGCAGGAGATTCTCGTGCCCTTCCGCACCTGGCGTAACACCAACACCGGCAAGGCCGCTGCCGAGCTCAGCGCACTCTTCAACTACAACATCCCCCTGCGCTGGAGCATCAGCCATCTGTATGAGGCCATCCTCGACAACGAGGAGCACGTCCACGACATCAAGTACCTCACCACCCTGGCAGGCTACGTCCACTGGCAGGTCACCGGCCAGTTCGTGCTCGGCGTCGGCGATGCCTCTGGTATGATTCCCGTCGACCCCGCCACCAAGACCTACGATGCCACGATGGTCGAGAAGTTCGACAAGCTCATCGCCACCAAGAACTTCTCGTGGCATCTGCTCGACATCCTGCCAAAATCGCTGAATGCCGGCGACAATGCCGGTTTCCTCACCCCCGAGGGTGCCAAGCGTCTCGATGTCAGCGGCCATCTGAAGGCAGGCATCCCCGTCTGTCCTCCCGAGGGCGACGCCGGCACAGGCATGGTAGCCACCAACGCCGTCAAGCAGCGCACGGGCAATGTCTCTGCCGGCACGTCATCGTTCTCGATGATTGTCCTTGAGAAGCCCCTCAGCAAGCCCTACGAGATGATCGACATGGTGACCACCCCCGACGGTTCGCTCGTGGCCATGGTCCATTGCAACAACTGCACCAGTGACCTCAACGCCTGGGTCAATCTCTTTAAGGAATACCAGCAACTGCTTGGCGTTCCGGTAGATATGAACGAGGTATTCGGTAAGCTCTACAATAATGCGCTCACCGGCGATGCCGACTGCGGCGGTCTCGTCTCTTTCAACTACATCAGTGGCGAACCTGTCACCGGACTCTCTGAGGGTCGTCCCCTCTTCGTCCGTTCTGCCAACGACAAGTTCTCGCTTGCCAACTTCATGCGTGCCCATCTCTATGCCTCCGTCGGCGTATTGAAGATTGGCAACGACATCCTGCTGAAGGAAGAGAAGATCCAGGTAGACCGCATCACCGGACATGGCGGTCTGTTTAAGACCAAGGGTGTAGGTCAGCGAGTGCTGGCAGCCGCCATCAACAGTCCCATCTCCGTCATGGAGACGGCAGGCGAAGGTGGTGCGTGGGGCATAGCCCTGCTGGCCGGCTATATGGTCAACAACCCCAACAGCCTGTCGCTGGCCGACTATCTTGAGACCGTTGTCTTCGCCGGCAATACTGGTGTCAGCATCGCCCCCACCGCCGACGACGTGGCTGGCTTCGAGAAGTATATCGAGAACTACAAGCGCTGTCTGCCTGTCGAGCAGTGTGCTGTCGACCACAAGGTATGAAGCATCTGTTCGTCATTGCCGCCGTCCTCCTGCTGACAGCCTGTCAGCAGTCGCTCGACGAGAAGGCCGCCGAGGAGGCCCGTATGTACACCAGGAAGAACTGTCCTGCACGCATGGCCGACAACATCATCCTCGACAGCATGACCTTCCATCAGCCTACGCGCACCCTCCATTACCACTACACCCTCACCGGCACTGCCGACAGTGTAGGACTCATCAACAAGGAGGAGGCCCGCAGTGCCCTGCTCACCGAGCTGAAGAACACGACGGCCATGCAGGCGTATAAGGACGAAGGTTTCCGTTTTGCCTACACCTACCATTCGCAGAAGAATCCCCGCGAGGTCCTCTTCAAAGTGGTGTTCACAAAACAAGACTACTAAAAAAAACAGGGAGTCACCTCCCTGTTTTTTTTATAATCCTCATTTCCCGAACAATCCGTCGTTGTCGTTTCAGCACGTATGGACTGGGATGCTTCGACGACAGTTTCCTGGGGTTCGGCAGCGTCACGGCAATCAGCGCACACTGCTCCTTGGTCAGCTGTGCCGCCGACAGTCCCCAGTTGTCACGGCTCACGGCCTCCACGCCATAGATGCCCTCCCCCGTCTCTATCGAGTTCAGGTAGACCTCCATGATACGGTCCTTCGACCACAGCAGCTCTATCAGGGCAGTGAAGTACACCTCAAAGCCCTTGCGCACCCATGAGCGTCCCGGCCACAGGAACACGTTCTTCGCCGTCTGCTGGCTGATGGTCGATGCCCCCAGCTTGCGTTTCTCCGGGTGCTGTATGTTCCGCTTCGCCGCCTTCTCTATGGCCTCGAAGTCAAAGCCGTGGTGCTTTCTGAAGTTCACATCCTCGCTGGCCATCACCGCCAGTGGCATGTCGCTGCTCATCTCGTCCAGTGCCACCCAGTGGTGGCTCATCCGCAGTTCCCTGCCCTCCTTCACCTGCTCGTAGCAGCGTATCACCATCAGGGGCGTCACCCATACGGGAATAAACTTGAGGGCTACAACAGAAAGAATCGTGGAGGCAAAGAATGCCACCACGATTCCACGGATAATTCGTTTAACGATTCTCAGCATCAAGAGTTTACTGAAGC
>Ga0310697_10000525_pt1 | contig 50848 bp, 36 predicted proteins | sample 172DNAGHGlowgp2_FD_203883 | JGI IMG/M metagenome (GOLD analysis project Ga0310697, IMG submission 203883) | Sheep rumen microbial communities from Palmerston North, Manawatu-Wanganui, New Zealand - 1728 DNA GHGlow gp2 (v2) (version 2) | ecosystem: Host-associated > Mammals > Digestive system >...
TGAATTGTATTCGCTTAGGCTTGAAGGGACAATTAGAATTTATGGTATAAGAAAGGAAAACTATCTTGATATCATATGGGTTGATTTGAATCACGAAGTTTATCCTGTAAGCCAACGATAAGATTTCCAAATTTTGTCTGTTTTTCCTCATTAATTGGGGCAATTCGGGCATTAATTTGCTATTTTCTGCAAATTATTATCCCGAATTATCCTATTATTCCATTTATTTTGTAATTTTGCATCAGCTATCTGTAAGGATAGTAATGACATATTGCTCAATACTCTCTCAATCACCACATCGAGAAACGAGCAAACTTCCATTATTGGGACTGCAACCCAAACGGGCGCAGCTTTCCCATATTTGGAAGTGGCTTGTGGTGAGCCGAGAGAGGTATGGCGAATGACTGCGCCCCTTGCAATTAAAATGTGAATCGAGATTGGAAACCGTATAAAGTACTTAAAGTTAATTAAGAAGATGGGATTTTTTTCAAAGTTGTTCTCCTCAGAGGAAACAAATAAAGATAATGTTGAAAGAAATAACGATTCTGGCTCAGTCGTTAGTGTTGAAGCTATTCAAAGTATCTTGAATAACATATTTAGCAAAGATGAATGTGAACCTCTATTAGCTGAAGCAATACTTGAAATTGTTTGTTATCAACTTGGTTCCGAGAGTCTGCTTCAACGGAGTTTCTCTATTGGCTATAACCAATCAAAAAAGATTATGGAGCAGATGGAATTAGTTGGAATTGTTGGTGAAACAAAAGGCGATAAACCGAGAGAACTGCTTGTGCAAGGCGAAAAGGAAATCTTGCCTCGCCTTAAGTTGGCAGTGGAAATCCATTCTCGTTATAAGAACATAAATCCAGAAGAAGCAAGGGAGAATGTAAGGAGAGATTTTGAAATCATACTTAGCGGTATTTCCAATGAACCAAAGGTGGTAACAGAAGTTACTTATAAAGAACTTGATGAGGAAACATTGGAAAACCTCAGCATTGATGAAAATGGATTCATAAATTACCCTAATGGAGTAAAATTAAGACATGTTGATGGAGCCATCTACTATGATAGTATCATATATGAGACAACGTCAAAGCTCGGATATAACAATGGTGAACTGTATTTTTCAAACCACACAGATGAAGGATATATTGAGAAAGATTACAAACAGGCAAAGTGTATAGCATATTGGGAATTATTTACAGACAAGTTGATTTGCATTGTTCGAAATGATAGCAAAAAGATTAACTATGAGTTTATGCGAAACTGCCTAAAGGAAGTTAAAAACTATTTCAGATCTGATGCTTTATTTTTCAGATTGAAAAATGGAGCAAAAGGACGCAACGTCAGTAGAAACTTTTTAGAACATGTCTTAAATACCTCTATAAACATACCAAATACCATCGACAAGAATAGGATAGTGGATGCATTGCGATTGAGTGGAATTGAGATAAATATGATAAAAGAAATTATTGAAAAGAATGAAACTTCATATGAACTTATGACGTTTGGGTTTGGTGAAGACACGTTGTACAATATGATAAACATTCATAAATGCGATATTGAAGTTGCTCTTTCTTTACCGAGCATCACTATTAGACGACAAAGCCCAACAGTTGTAAGAATTGGATTTGCCAACTATCCTGTCAATGTTGGAAAATATGATTTTATATTTGGTGGCGAAAATTATATGTGGCTAACGGATTGTTTGTATGATGGGTATAATATGCTTACTTTGACAGAACTCATTGATAATGATGATTGCTACCGTTATATGTACGAGAATGACTATATGTTTGATGATAATGAAAAGAGAATTATAAATCATCAAGCAGAGTGCTTCTCAAAAATAGACAAGGATATTCTAAACTCGAAGATTTCTATTAAAAAATTCAGTGAAAGATACGGTTATGACTATGATCGTATAAATTACATTGCTATAGCTGCGTTTTATAAACAATGTGATGTTTTGCAAGACATATTCATAGAAAGCACTCATGGCGATTATGAGATAATATCGAAGTCAGTTACTAACGGTGGGCTTATAACAAAAATTCGAGCTTATCATGAGTTGTTTGAATTTGTTAATGGGCATTCTATGCCTGAAGAAGTTATAGGCAATGCTATTGTAGTGAATGGAGAAGAGTATAGTGGCAGTTCAGAAGGATATATCTACGTTATGATTAATTCTTCAATTGAGGGTCAAGTGAAAATCGGGAAAACAACTAGAGACCCTTATGAGCGTGCAAAAGAATTATCTTCAGCGACAGGCGTGCCAACACCATTTGTTGTTGTATTCTATAAGCCATTCAAAGATTGTCATTTAGCAGAAAAGATGATACATAAGTTTTTAGAACAAAAGGGCTGTAGAGTAAATAACAATCGGGAGTTTTTCAATATTTCCACGACAGAGGCTATTGATGTTATTCAATCAATGTATAATATTGAACAAGAAAATTCATAATTTCGCAAATTTCTTTATCATGCTATTATATCATTATACGACTATCGACACTTTTACTAAAATATGGATATCTGAAGAACTCCAATTTCATGAGTATAAAAATATGAATGATTTGTATGAAAGACAAAAGTTTGCAGAAATTGAAATACCAGGTAGAATAAATATACCAAAGCATATAAAAAGTTTCAAAGGGGGCCCTCTTGGCTATTTCTTCACAATATTATCAAAATATCAACAAATAAGTTTTTGCAAAGACTACATATCAGAACGTGGATGCTTTTCACCGATGATGTGGGGACTTTATGCAAGAAACGAAAATGGTATTTGTTTGGAATTTGACAAAAATCGTTTGTTGGAGAAAGTTGACGTGTACAAGGGAAGCGTTAAATATAAGCCTGTAAAACCGATTCCCCTTGTCGGAATTGATTTTGAGTCCGATGATAATATTGAAAAGGCTATAATAAGAAATCGCAAAGAAATCTTCTTTGCAAAACATCCTCATTGGAGAGCAGAGAACGAATATCGTGTCATTGCTCGTAATCTATCTGCCTTATCAATTAAAAGAGCATTAACCTGTATCTATCTACAAGAGCCAATGAATAAAGATGCCGAATTGAACATAAAGTTAGTGGAGAAGTTAGTTGAAGGTAACAGTTTGCCAATACGTTTCATAGGCGTTCGTTATGATAATGAGCATTGTAAGTTAAGGTTAATAGACAGATAATTCTTAGAGGAAGCCTGGGTGATACTTATAAGTACATGGGAGGTATAATGGGCTTGTATGTCCAATATGTTAGCGAATCGCCTTTGACCTCCTCAGACCGCGCGGTTTATTTGGCTAAAAATAGTTAAACAAAGTGCAAGTAATTGAAAATCAGTATAGAATCGTCGGAAACCAAGTTTTCAACGAGGATGAATATTAAGCCGTAAGGTTTTTCAAAGCTAATGATAATTAACGAGGTGTGAAGTTATATTACTTTCATACCTCGTTTTCATGTTCCTTTGGGGGCCGTTTTAAGTGGCGTTAAGCGAAAAAAAACGCCAGCCATAACAAAACCTGTGGCGTGGAGTTGATGGCTGCTTACAGACGCCCCAAGTTCACCGCCGATTGGAACTTAACTTGGACCCACACCTTCAAGTCAAACCTCATTGACCTTGCCCTGTACGAGAAACTGAACTCCTACTGTCCTTATGACATCGATGACAACAACAACACACCGGCCATCATGTCGAACCTTGTGCTCGGCTGGCAGGCTACGTCGCAGTTAAAACTTCATACGCATGTGCTCTTTGAAGGTCGTCAGACATCCTATAACATCGACCTTGAGCACTATGACAGGAGCCGTACCTATTACTTATTGTACGATCTCTACAGAATCGTCCCAGACATGGAAGAAATGGCTACCGCCTACTGGGATGATGCAGTTGCTTCTGCCGAAAAAGTCGTCAGTTGCAAGGAGATGCCTGCCCGTTGCATCCTGAACATCGGAGGCGAATATACGTTTGGCCCCGTTACCCTCGGGCTGAACATCCACAATCTTCTGGGCACCCGTTATCATCGTAGTGGTATGAACACCAATGTTATCCCGCAGCAGGGGCGCTGGTTCCTCGCCACTCTCGGTGTCCAATTCTGATTCATATATTAATCGACTCATGGAATGTCATATATAATCGATAATGACGAAACAACCTTCAGATGCAATAATCTGGAGGTTGTTTCGTTATAATAACGTGTATAAAGGTTGTGTTATAGTATGCCTGTTGGTGTTTTCTTCTATCAAGGGATGGGCTCAGCAGGATGTTTCCTTCGGCCATTACTGGGCGATGGAAACATCGTTTAACCCTGCATCAGCCGGTAAGGAAGACAAACTGAATGTCGCTATCGCCTATGCGATGCAAATGGTCGGATTTGAACATAACCCTAAGACGATGTATGCTGCAGCCGACATGCCTTTCTATGCGATGAATGCCTATCACGGTGTGGGTGTTCAGATTATCAATGATGATATTGGTCTGTTTTCCCATAAGCGACTTGGCTTACAATATGCCTATAAGAAATCGCTCCTTGGTGGAATGCTGAGTGCGGGCGTGCAAGCCTCAGTATTGAGTGAGGGCTTCACCGGTTCGAAGTTGGAAGTCATTGATGACGGCGACGAAGCACTTCCCAAATCGGATGTCACCGGAACGGGCTTAGACCTCAGTGTGGGCTTGTATTATACCCACCGTAATTGGTATGCGGGTGTCTCGGCCTTGCACTTCAATTCTCCGTGTGTGGAACTGGGTGAAACCAACGAATACAACATCTCTTCATCATATTATTTGACGGGCGGATACAATATTCGGCTCAGAAATCCGTTCTTATCAATACACACCTCTGCTTTGGGGCGTACTGACGGTGTGGACTGGCGGGCCGATATCACGGGTCGTCTGGTATACACACATGAGAAGAAAATGATGTATGCAGGCATGTCGTATAGTCCGACGAAATCAGTGACAGCAATGATTGGCGGCAACTTTCACGGCATCCATTTGGGATACAGTTACGAGGTCTATACATCGGCCATCAACATTGGTAACGGAAGTCACGAGTTGTTCGTGGGTTATCAGACCGAACTGAATCTCTACAAGAAAGGACGGAACCTGCATAAAAGTGTGAGATACCTGTAATGAGTAAATAACGAATAGTGAATAACGATAAGAAGATATGACACGAAAGAATGTTAATAGGAAGGCGATAAGGCAGGCGAGGAGTGCTTCACTTCTTTGCCTCTTCACCTTTTCACTTTTATTATCGAGTTGCTTCGGCAGTAAGTTGGCTTCGTCTGGTGGTGGCGAGGTGACGGGAACAGGCGGAAGAGCCTTCTCGGAACCGACGCCATATGGTATGACCCTGATCAAACGGGGACATCTGAAGATGGGTATTGAGTCTCAGGACAGTCTTTGGGGTAAGCAGACGCCCATCCGTGACATCTCTGTGGATGGTTTCTGGATGGACGAGACAGAGGTGACGAACTCCAAGTACCGTCAGTTTGTGAATTATGTGCGTGACTCCATCCTTCGTGAACGTCTGGCAGAGATCGATGAGACCTACCGTATTGCCAAGACCGACAAGGATGGTGAGGAGATAGGCTCCATGATCAACTGGAAGAAGGCACTGCCCCGAAAACCGAGTGAGGATGAACAAGAAATCATCGACGGTCTCTATGTCACCAACCCCGTGACAGGTGAGAAGATGCTCGACTATACTCAGTTGAACTATCGCTACGAGGTTTATGACTACACGGCTGCTGCCCTGCGCCGTAACCGTCTGAATCCGGAAGAGCGCAACCTGAATACGGATGTTGCCGTCAATCCCAACGAGGAAGTCTGGATCTCGAAGGATACAGCCTACGTGAATGATGAGGGTAAGATCGTGCGTGAGACCATCAACCGTCAGTTGACGGGTCCTTGGGACTTCCTCAATACGTACATTGTAAATGTCTATCCCGACACGACCTGTTGGGTGAACGACTTCCCCAATGCCGACAATGAGACTTATATGCGTTACTACTTCTCTAATCCCGCCTATAACGACTATCCCGTGGTAGGTGTGACGTGGGAACAGGCGAATGCTTTCTGTGCCTGGCGTACAGAATATCTGTTGAAGGGCCTCGGTCCTGCAGCCCGTTATGTGCAGCGCTATCGTCTGCCGACAGAGGCTGAGTGGGAGTATGCGGCCCGTGGCAAGGATCAAAATGAATTCCCGTGGGATAACGAGGATGTGGCCAGCGGCAGAGGCTGTTTCTTTGCCAACTTCAAGCCCGATAACGGTAACTATACGAAGGATGGTAATCTGATTACCAGTCGGGTGGGTATCTATTCCGCCAATACCAACGGTCTCTTCGATATGGCTGGTAATGTGGCCGAGTGGACCAGCACCATCTATACCGAGGCAGGTGTGGAAGCGATGAATGATATCAATCCGCAGTTGAAGTACAATGCCGCCATTGAGGATCCCTATCGTCTGAAGAAGAAGAGTGTGCGTGGCGGTTCATGGAAGGATCCTGAGTCGTATATCCGTTCGGCCTGGCGCTCTTCTGAGTATCAGAACCAGCCTCGTTCCTATATCGGATTCCGTTGTGTGCGCAGTCTGGCAAATACAGTTAGTGAGAAAACCAAAACTTCGAAAAAGAAATGACTACATACAGTAAACTGAATATCATCTACCGCTTACAGAAGTGGATGGATAGTGTGCCGGGGCAGACTTTCCTGAACTATGCCTATAGTTGGGGAGCCTCTATCGTGATCTTGGGTACGCTCTTTAAACTGACCCACCTGCCGGGAGCCAACTTCTTCCTGTTCTTAGGTATGGGTACCGAGGTGTTTGTGTTCTTTATCTCTGCTTTCGACCGTCCTTTCGACAAGACGACGGATGGTATGGAACTGGATACGCATATGAAGACCGGTGAGGATGAAGTGGAAGTAGAAGAAGGCGGCAAGGCCACTGTTATCGGTGGCAATGGCGGCACCATCATCATCGGTGGTGGTTCTGTCGGAGGAGGTTCCGTCGGCAGTGCTGGTGATACCTCGGAAAGCGTAGGTGAGGCAAGTACGCCTAGTCAGACCAGTATCGATACTGAGGCTATCGCAGCCGTCTCTTCCTCAGTGACCACGATGGCTGGTGGTGCACCAGTTGTGCTGCCTGAGGTGAATCCCGAATTAGAGGAGGCTACAGCCAACTATGTCGATGAACTGAAACGTCTCACCGAGATGCTTTCGAAGGTATCCGAACAGAGTGAGCGTCTGGCCCGTGACTCCGAGGAGATGGAGAACCTGAACCGTACGCTGACGGGTATCTGTAAGGTCTATGAGATGCAGTTGAAGAGTGCCAGTTCGCAGATCGGCACCATCGACGAGATCAATGAACAGACCCGTAAGATGGCCGAGCAGATAGCAGAACTCAATAAGATCTACGCCCGTATGATTGAGGCGATGACCGCAAAGATGAACGTATAAGACTATGGCAATCAGGAAAAGACCAGTCTCTCCGCGCCAGAAGATGATCAATCTGATGTACGTCGTCTTGATGGCTATGCTTGCGCTGAATGTCTCGAACGAGGTGCTCAACGGCTTCTCCATCGTGGAGGAGAGTTTGAAGCGCACGACATCCAACGCGACCCTGGAGAATCTGGCTATATATGATGACTTTGCCGTGCAGATGAAAAAAAATCCGCAGAAGGTCAAGCAATGGTACGACAAGTCGCAGCAGGTGAAGGAGATGAGTGGTAAACTCTATGACCTGATTGACGAACTGAAGCATGCCATTGTGGTGGAGGCCGACGGCAAGGATGGCGATGTGAAGAACATCCGTAACAAGGAAGACCTGGAGGCTGCCAGTCAGGTGATGCTGTCTCCGGCACGTGGCCGAGGCAAGGAACTCTTCGAGGCTGTCAATGCCTATCGGGCTAATATGTTGAAGATGGTCACCACGCCCCGTCAGAAGAAACTGCTTATCTCCACCCTGACGACGGATGTTCCTAAGAGTGCCAAGGCGATGGGTAAGAACTGGCAGGAGTATATGTTTGAGGCCATGCCCGCTTCCGCTGCCGTTACCCTGCTTTCGAAACTGCAGAGTGATGTGCGTTATGCCGAGGGTGAGGTGCTTCATACTCTGGTACAGAACATCGACGTGAAAGATATCCGTGTGAATGCCCTTGAAGCCTTTGTGATTCCTAACTCACAGACCATCGTACGGGGTGATAAGTTCTCGGCCCATATTGTCATGGCTGCTGTGGATACCACTCAGGTGCCGGATATCTATATCGGTAATCAGAAGGTGACGCTCCACGATAATCTCTATGAACGTATCTGTAATGCAACAGGTGACTTTACATTGGCAGGTTATCTGGAAACGGTGAATGGTAATGGCGAACGTATCCGTCGTGACTTCTCGCAGAAGTACACTGTGGTCGATCCCAGTGCCACCGTCAGTGCCGACCTGATGAACGTGCTTTATGCCGGTTATAACAACCCCGTCAGTATCAGTGTGCCGGGTGTACCCCTGAATAAAATCACTGCTACGATGTCGGGTGGCACATTGCAACCCGTAGGCCCTGGAAAGTATATCGCCCGTCCGTCAACGGTAGGACAGAATGTCACCTTTACCGTAATGTCTACCAATACGGGACGTGCCCAGCAGATGGGACAGTTCTCGTTCCGTGTCCGTAAGTTGCCCGATCCTACACCTTATATTAATATGAAGGATGAGCACGGCAATCCCACCCGCTATAAGGGAGGCGGACTGGCAAAGGCACAGTTGGTGGCAGCCGATGCCATTGGTGCTGCCATCGATGACGGTATCCTCGACATCGCCTTCCGTGTGCAGAGTTTCGAGACCGTGTTCTTCGACAATATGGGTAATGCCGTTCCGATGGCATCTGAGGGTGCACAGTTCTCTGCCCGTCAGAAGGAGAACTTCCGTAAGTTGACGCGCAACCGCCGGTTCTATATCTCCCGTGTGACGGTAGTCGGCCCAGACGGTCTGACACGTACGCTCCAGAACCCGATGGAGGTGATTGTAAAGTAATTAAGAAGTTAAGTAGTTAAGAATTTAAGAAGATATGAAGAGAGTATTATTCTTATTGACGATAGTGCTGGTGGCAGGGACAGTGATGGCCCAGCCGAAGGCACGCCGTGTGCAGCAGCAACAGCAGGCAGAACAACAGAAAAAGACAAGCAGTTCTTCGTCGTCTACCATGACCAGACGTGCGCAGATATCGTTCCCTACGGCATTGGAGGTGCCTGAGGATGTGGTGTGGCGGCGCGACATCTACCGCGAGATCAATCTCGAGGACGATCCGAATGCCGGACTGTATTATCCCGTGGAGCCACAGGGTAAACAAGTCAACCTGTTTACCTATCTCTTCAAGTTGGCTCAGAACGGCTATATCCCCATCTACGAGTATCCGACGGATGGCAGTGATGTCTTTGAGGATGCCTCGAAGGTACAGATGAAGACCGTCCTCGACAACTACCATATCTTCTACGAGGAGCAGAACGGTAAGTTGAAAGTGGATAATAGCGACATTCCCTCTGCCGAGGTGAAGAAATATTATCTGAAAGAGAGTGCCTACTATGATCAGGCCAACTCTTCTTTCCGTATCAAGGTATTGGCACTCTGTCCTATCATGCTGCGTGAGGATGACTTCGGTGGAGAAGCCACACAGTATCCCCTCTTCTGGGTGAAGTACAGTGACTTGGAGCCTTTCCTGAACCGTCAGACGGTGATGACTTCCAGTCTGAACAATGCCGCCACGATGTCGATGGACGACTATTTCACCATGAATAAATACAAGGGTAAGATCTATAAGACCACGAACATGCTCGGTAAGACGTTGGCTCAGATCTGCGACGGTGATACCACCAAACTGACGGCTGAGCAGAAACGTATCGAGGCAGAGTTGGAAGCCTTCCGCAAGAATATCTTCGGCGATCCTGCCAAGCGTGATTCCCTCGACAGCATCGCCAATGCCAATCCACAGAATGTGAAGGCCGCCAGGAAAGCCAAGGCTCAGAAGGCCAAGCAGAACAGTGTCCGTCGCACCAAGGTCAGTGGTGTGAAGACCAAGAATACGCCGGCAGCCTCTGCCAGTGGCTCTGCCCGCGTGACGGTACGCCGCGAAAGACATTAAATGCACATTCCTGAAATATTTTTTGAAAAAAGAGCGATTATTCGCTCTTTTTTTATATCTTTGCAGCGTGTAACTTATAATTGATCAATTATGAAAAGGTTTTTTTCTTTAGTAGTGCTGTTCTCAGCCATGACCATGGCTGTGCAGGCACAAAGTATCAAGTTCGGTATCAAGGGCGGACTTGATGTGTCAAACATGAGTTTTGATGAGAAGGTGTTCGATACATCCAACAAAGCAGGTTGGTTTATTGGTCCTTCTTTGAAGGTCGGTCTTCCCATTGTGGGATTAGGAGTCGACATCTCTGCTTTCTACGATCAGAAGAAATCGGAACTCAACAATGAGACCATTACCCAGAAGAGCATTCTCGTTCCTGTGAACGCACGTTTCGGTTTCGGACTGGGCAGCAAGGCAAGCATCTATCTCGCAGCAGGTCCGCAGGTCAGTTTCAATGTGGGCGATGATGAGTTTAAGTGGACGGATAAAAGTAATTATGAGAACACCTTCCAACTGAAGAAGTCTGCATTCAGCATCAACCTCGGTGCAGGTGTCTCCGTCATGGATCATCTGGAGATTGGCTTTGCCTACAATATCGGTCTGGGCAAGACTGCCGATGCCTCCGTCAAGGGTGCTGTTAATGATATCAAGGACGACACCGCCCCCAAGTCCTGGCAGATTTCAGCCGCTTATTATTTCTAAGATAGGCTTTGTTCGTCGACGTCATTCTCCCTTTGCCGCTCGACGGTGTCTTCACCTATTCCGTCCCACAACCGTGGGGGGAACAGGTGAAGATTGGTATTCGGGTATTGGTTCCCTTTGGGCGTAAGACTCATGTTGGCATTGTTGCCAAGACGCACAAGGGACCTCTCCCCACAGATTTTCAGATCAAGGACATCCTTCAGGTGTTGGATGCCGAGCCGATCATGCTTGATACGCAGTTGCGTCTCTGGCAGTGGATTGCCGACTATTACATGTCGCCTATTGGTGAGGTCTATAAGGCTGCACTCCCTTCCGGTCTGAAGGCGGAGGATGGCTATAAGGCCAAGACGGAAACTTATATCCGACTGACACCCAACTTCTGTAACGAACAGGCACTCCATATCGCGCTCGACATGTTGCAGCGTGCTCCTAAACAACTCAAAGTTCTCGTCGATTTCCTCACCTTGACTGAATCCGGCGATGGCTCTCTCTCTCGTGACGAACTCTTGAATGAAGGTCATACGCTCCAGTCCGTCAATGCCTTGCAGAAGCGTGGTATCCTGGAGACTTACGAGAAAGAAGTCGGACGCCTGAATCATGGCGGGGAACCCCATCTTGACAACATCAAACCGTTGAGTGCACACCAACAGGATGCCTATAACCAGATACAGTTCTCGTTTCTCAAAAAGAACGTGACCCTTCTTCATGGTGTCACCTCCAGCGGCAAGACGGAGATTTATATCCATCTGATTCGTCAGGCGCTTGAACAAAAGCAACAAGTGCTCTACCTTCTGCCAGAGATAGCCCTGACGGTTCAGATCATGCAACGTCTGCAACATGTCTTCGGCAACCGTCTCGGTATCTATCACTCCAAGTATTCCGATGCCGAACGCGTGGAGATCTGGCAGAAACAACTCTCCCAGAATCCCTACGATGTCATCCTCGGTGCCCGCAGTGCCGTATTCCTGCCTTTCCAATGTCTCGGACTGGTCATCATCGACGAGGAACACGAGACTTCCTATAAGCAGCAGGACCCCATGCCCCGCTATCATGCCCGCAGTGCCGCCATCATGCTGGCACAGTTGTTTAAGGCTAAGACATTACTTGGTACGGCGACCCCCTCCCTCGAATCCTACCACAATGCCAAAACGGGCAAATATGGCCTCGTCGAACTCTTCCAACGCTACAAGGGCATCGAACTGCCGGAAATCCAGATTGTCGACATCAAAGACCTGCAGCACCGTAAGATGATGCATGGTCCTTTCTCACCGTTATTACTAAATAAGGTACGCGAGGCGTTGGAACGTGGTGAACAGGCCATTCTCTTCCAGAACCGTCGTGGCTATGCGCCGATGTTGGAGTGCAAACAGTGTGGTTGGGTACCTCATTGCAACCACTGTGACGTGTCACTGACACTTCACCGAAACACGAACCAACTCACCTGCCATTATTGTGGCACTGTCTATCAGGTGCCAACGGAGTGTCCTGCCTGTGGTTGCAAGGAACTTCAGACGCGTGGCTACGGCACAGAGAAGATCGAAACCGACATTCGCGACATCTTCCCCGAGGCCCGTATTGCCCGTATGGACCTCGACACCACCCGTACCCGTCAGGCCTACGAACGTATCATCAGCGATTTCTCTAAAGGACGTACCAACCTTCTTATCGGAACGCAGATGATCTCCAAGGGTCTCGATTTCGACAAGGTGTCCGTGGTGGGTATCCTCAATGCTGACACCATGCTCAACTATCCTGATTTCCGCGCCTACGAGCATGCCTTTATGATGATGGCACAGGTCAGTGGCAGGGCAGGACGTAAGGGCAGACGGGGACTCGTTATCCTTCAGACCAAGAGTCCGGACCTGCCTATCATCCAACAGGTTGTCCGTAATGACTATACCGCTTTCTACCGCTCCATGATAGCCGAGCGTCAGCAGTTCCGTTATCCTCCTTACTATCGTCTTATCTATGTCTATCTGAAGCACCGTCAGGATGCTGTCGTTGAGGCTGCGGGTAGTGAGATGGGGTGTCGTCTGCGCCAGTTGTTCCCTGGACGTGTCCTCGGTCCCGACAAACCCGGCATCTCCAAAGTCAAGTCGCTCTCCATCCGGAAGATTGTCCTGAAGTTCGAACCCAGCCTCAACATGTCCGAGGTGCGCAAATATTTAATGCTTACCCAGCAGCAGATGCTTCAGAACAAGCGCTATGCCTCCCTCCAGATCTACTACGACGTTGATCCGCTATAGTTTTCCCGTCAGAAATACTGGTTAGACAAGGGCGAAAGATTTCGAACATTGGATAATGGCTGTCAAATAGGCCTTTTCCCCGATGAAATCGGCAATATTCTAACTTGTCAAGATGGTAGACAACATTTTGTCCATCATCTCGACAACGTTTTTTTTGGAAGATATCGAGATTTTTTATATCTTTGCAAAAAATTTAAAACATTATATTGTACAACAAATAATTATGTTTGATTAAAAAAATTATTGATTATGAGAAGGCTTTTACTATTATTGTTTGTCATTGCCATAAAGATGGCTGCTGTTGCCCAGACCACTTTCTTGCCTATGGTTGTTGAGGGCCGGACGTGGAACGTTGTGACTATTAATCCGGCTGATCCATCAGAGACAAATAACGGCTATTACGACATTCTGGGGCGCAGGGGCAAAGTGTGGAACCGCATATCCTATGTTATTGAGGGTGACACTGTCATAGGTGGAGTTACTTATAAGAGACTGTTGTCTGATGGGAAATTCGTCTGTGGCCTGCGTGAAGAAGAGGGACGTGTGTATGATTCTGAGGCGCTGGTTTACGATTTCAACGCACAACCTGGGGATGTCATCAAGAATACTATTGATGAGTCAACATGGATGCAGGTGGGACAGATGAGGCAAATGAGTTTTAACGGCCAGATTCGCCGATGCCTGGATATGTATTCATATTATTATATAGGAGATCCAGAAGAAGGTGAGGAAAGAGAAATCATGGGCGGCTATAAAGTTGCGGACTACTGGATAGAAGGAATTGGCTGCACGGGTTATCCGAACAATCCTTTCTGGATGGAGATCATTGGCAACTATCCTCTATTGGTCTCGTGCTATGATGGTGAAGAGTGCATCTTCAATATCGAGGACCTCAACGGCATTGTTACCGCCATCAAAGATATTCCTGAAGCAGTCCATCGCCGCAGCGTCGATTCTGACACGCCAGTCTTCAACCTCGCTGGTCAAAGAGTGAATCCTTCTTATAAGGGTATCGTTATCCAGAACGGCAAGAAGAAACTGGTGAAATGAGATAAAAAATAGTTAAATGTTTCCACTTTGATGCAGTATTTTCGATACTAAATCAGCGGGACGGTTCTGGTGATCATTATCCCGAGGCAATACTTTAATGATAGAGAGTTAATATGGCACGACAAAATAGAAAGAGTTGTATTCCGAGTTGTACGAATCTCCTGAAAAAAATGATCATGAGAACCGTCCCCGCTGATCCGCTACCAAATAACCTGTTCTGGCGGTAAGCCATACGTTTAATGAGGATCACAGGGACAGGTTTTATTATTTGATATTTGATGAGATGATGAAGAAATTTTTAAATGTAAATAAGAGGATAGCAGTATTCATAGTATGGATATTTGTACTGACGGCTGTTAATGCCCAAGAGGTGACAATCGGCGGGCTGAAGTATTATCTGTTTGCCGATACACATGAGGCAACTTTAAATGGTGACAACTTATGGGTTGGGGAATTGGACATCCCGTCAGAGGTCAGTTACAATGATGAGAGATATATTGTAAATGGCATTTCAGTTTTTGCGTTCTATAGTAGTCATGAACTGACAAAGGTAAGGATACCTAAAACTATAGACCATGTCATTCATCATATTCTTTCTGACAATAGGTTATTAGCGGGGTACGTCCCAACAGACTGTATGAATCCTTTTTTGGAATGTACTTCTCTTGAAACTATTTTGGTGGATGATGAGAATCCTGCCTTTTGTGCTGTCAATAATGTTCTTTTCAACAAGGATGGTACGAAACTATATTGCTATCCGGCAGGGATCAAGACTGAATCGTATGTTGTACCCGAAGGAGTCACATGGATAGGATTCAACGCCTTTGCTAACAATAAGAATCTTATTTCGGTTGAACTACCTGAAACGGTCAATATACTATGTAGTGGGGTCTTCTCTGGCTGTATGCTAGAGGTCTTAGTTATAAGGGGAATCTTGGATGACGAATGTGTTAACGAATATCTCTTCGGCAGTTTGAACGAAACGGCAAAGATATACGTCCCCTCAACAGAGTTGAATCGATATAGAAGTCAATTCAACAGAACCTTTCTCCCATTGGAAGACTACACTAATGGCGTTCGGCCAACGGTGTATTCATCTGACAAACTAGCCCCAGCTTATAATCTGGGAGGCCATCAAATTCAAGGAACTCTTAATAATGTTATCGTCATCCAGAACGGCAAGAAGAAACTGGTGAAATGAGATGAAAATAGTTAAATATTTCCATTTTGATGCAGTATTTTCGATACTTATGGGTTTATAGAGTAGAACATTTTTAATAATAACGCTTATGAAGAAACTATTTACCTTGTTTGCAGTGGCGATAGGTCAGCGGGGACGGTTCTGGTGATCATTATCCCGAGGCAATACTTTAAAGATAGAGAGTTAATATGGCACGACAAAATAGAAAGAGTTGTATTCCGAGTTGTACGAATCTCCTGACAAAAATGATCATGAGTTCTGGTGATCATTATCCCGAGGCAATACTTTAAAGATAGAGAGTTAGTATGGCACGACAAAATAGAAAGAGTTGTATTCCGAGTTGTACGAATCTCCTGACAAAAATGATCATGAGAACCGTCCCCGCTGATCAAAATGAAGATGATCAAAAGGCGATTTCGGTTATTGTCATAAGATGATATCCAAATCGAAGTACTATCCCATAACAGTAATATTAAATTTGTATGAATACAATGAAAAGTTTATTGCGATTTGCGGGGGTCTTGTTGACAATTGCGATGGTGTCAGTAGCAGTAAGTTGTAGTAAAGACTCTGATGACTCAGAAAAACCAGAGGATCTTCCCGGGGGAGAGATCATCGGTGAAAACACCTTCCTTGGCAAGTGGGAATTATTGAGGTTCGAATTTGCCGAACCTGCCGATACTGTCTTCTTTGAGTCAGGACAGCGTGTAATGGACTTCCGTGCCAATGGTGATTATCAGATATCTACCACTGATATCGGCACGGGAGTGGGGAGGTATAGTCTTGACAAGGATTACCTGACCCTTTATGAACCGCCCGTCTTGTTAAAGGAGGTTTATACCTACAAGTTTAATGAGGATCGTACGGAGGTTACGTTGACTTCCTATGGTGCTAGGACTTTGGTTTCGAATCCTGTTCAAGTGTATAGGAAAATAGCGGATAATTAAGAAAACCGTTGATTTCCTTGCCCCAGAATCGCGGCACGTCGTCACAAGGGTTAGAAAATATGCCGAAAAATTGCGGCATGTCATCACAAGGGTTAGAAAACGTGCCGAAAAATTGCGGCATGTCATCACAAGGGTTAGAAAACGTGCCGAAAAATTGCGGCATGTCATCACAAGGGTTAGAAAATGTGCCGGAAATTTGCGGCATGTCATCACAAGGGTTAGAAAATGTGCCGGAAATTTGCGGCATGTCATCACAAGGGTTAGAAAATGTGCCGGAAAATTGCGGCATGTCATCACAAGGGTTAGAAAATGTGCCGGAAATTTGCGGCATGTCATCACAAGGGTTAGAAAATGTGCCCGGAATTCCGGGCACATTATCATAAGGGTTAGAAAACGTGAACCGTATATTAGAATGACAATTCACAACCGATGCCAAGCACACGGTTGGTACGGGTGAAGGAATCGCTGACGAGAGGATCCTTCGAGGTGACACGGTCGTAGTCCTCGTAGTTGGTCTGGAAATAGGCCGCTTTGAGGGTGACGACATCACTGGCCTTGTAGTTGAAACCGAAACCGAAACTATAACTATTGACGACAAACGACATATCATTCATAAACGCATCGGTGAGTTGGTAGCGCGTAAACTGCGTGCCGCCACTGACAGTCAACTTATCGGTGATGTCCCACTCGGCACCTGCCAGATACTCGTTGGTACCACCGTCGAGTAAGTCCTGTGTGTTGTTGTACCAGTGTACATTCTTGTCGTAGAAGTGGTGATAGCCGAGGTTCAGGCGTACGTCGTCGGTGATATTCCACATGGCACCGACAGCCAGTTGGGCGGGAGAGTCCTCATCGATTTTCTCCGCGTCGCGGAACTTATTGACGGCAGGAATCTCACTGGCCTCGTTGACGGTTGACTCGTTCTTCATGCGGATCTCTGTCTTGAACTCGTATTTGGCGGCGAAGTTGAAACGTCCCACCTTGTAGTCGATGCCGATAATCGGAGCCACACCTACCGACGACTGGTTACAGAGCAGGTTGACACCCTGGGAGTACTTCTGCAGGGCATTCAGACTCTGTTTCGTGCCTTCGAGTTGGGCTTTCTGGGCAGTGAGTTCAGCAGGAACAGGTGCACCGGCAGCCTCATACTGTGCGATGCCGGCATTGACCTGACTGATGCCACCGTCGATGCTGGTCTCTGCACCTTGCAGGAAATTGCCGAAATCGAGATAACCACCGGCTGTGTTCACCATGATGTTGCTGATTTTAGCCTTATAGGTTGCCGTACCATAGAGCAGACGCAGACCGCCATAGACGGAGAGGTCGGGGGTGATTTTATAGGCGGCACCGAGTTGGAAACCGAAATAGTAGTTACGACCTTCCATATAACCGTCCATGTCGTAGCCTGTGGCACCGAGTGGCTGTAACATACCGGCGATATTACCCACAACACTCTCGAAAGAACCGAGTCCGTCGGCAAACTCACAACTACCTCCGCCACCAGGCACGGAGAAATTGAACTGCATGCTCCAGTTACCTTTGTTATAGGCAGCCTGAACGGAAGGGAGGAAGGGCGCATCGGCCACACCCTCGAAGGTCTTCTTCGTTAGTCCCTGGTTCTTGCGTCCAAGGGCGAAGACAGGATTATTGCTGACGATGGTACGCGTCTGACGGGCATATTGCCAGTTGATGCCGAGGTGAAAGCCTTCGGGCAGGAAAGCCACACCGGCGGGGTTACTGTACACACCGTCAAGACCGATGGCGGCATCACGCGCAGGGTTGCGGAGGAAGTCGATACTCTGGTTGGTGTTGGTTAAGATGCCACCAGCGGTGGCTGTTGTTGCTGTAGCCAGCATCACGCCGGCGAGAATAGCATTTAACTTTTTCATATCCTTAACAATCTTTTTACTAAAACGGCTGCAAAGGTAAAAAGATTGTTTCTAAGTGCGGTGTTTGCGCGCACAAAGTTAACGAAGTTTAACGGAAATTGCACAAAAACGTGCACAATTGTGCAATTTTGTGCATGTTTTGCACAAAGTTGGGGTTAAATGTGCAACTATTCTGGCTTACTTCTTCAGTTCCGGATACGATACACGGGTATGGTAGATAGTCTTCAGTTTCTCGATGAGGACCGTCTTGGCATATTCGATGTCGCGGAAGGTGATGGGACACTCCCTGAAGAAACCCTCTGCCACCTGTCCGTCGATGAGACGGTTCACCATGTCACGGATGCTCTTCTCCGTATAGTCAGGAAGGGATCGCGAGGCAGCCTCCACGGAGTCTGCCATCATCAGGATGGCCTGTTCCTTGGTGAAGGGATTGGGTCCGGGATAGGTGAACAACAGATCGTCGACGGAATCGTCGGGGTGGGCATTCTTCTGTTGTACGTAGAAGTATTTGGCCTTTCCCTGACCATGGTGGGTGGCAATAAACTCCTTGATGACATCGGGCAGGTTGTACTTGTCAGCCAGTTTTGTACCTTCAGTGACGTGACTGATGATCATCTGGGCACTCTCGATGAAGGTCAGACTCTCGTGTGGATTGACACCCGACTGGTTCTCGGTATAGTAGATGGGGTTGAGCGTCTTGCCGATGTCGTGGTAGAGGGCACCCGTACGTACCAACTGACTCTTGGCACCAATCTTCTGGGCAATCTCACCGGCAAGGTTTGCCACCTGGATAGAGTGGTTGAAGGTACCTGGGGCCACCTCACTCATGCGGCGCAGCAGGTCCTTGTTCATGTCGGAGAGTTCAATCAGTGTGATGTTCGACGTGAAGCCGAAGGCTTTTTCGATGAGATAGAGCAAGGGGTAGGAACAGAACAACAACAGACCATTTATAATAAGGTAGTTGTATTCGCTGTATTCTATCTTCGTGAGACTATTGTCGCGGATCCAGTCCAGCGCGAGGTTGGTGAGGGAGGCAGCAGCAGTAACGAAAACTGCCGTCCAGAACAGTTGGGAACGACTGGACAGTTCGCGTAGGGAGTAGATGGCCACCAGTCCTGCCACCAGTTCAACGGCAATGAACTCCAAGGGATACTGCAGCACACAGGCGCAGATGAGTATCATGATGACGTGGGCCATGAAGGCGGTACGGGAATCCATGAACACCCGGATGAAGATAGGCACCATCGCGAAGGGGACGATATAGACATGCAGCACGTTGTGGCTGACCATGATAGAAGCGAGAACAGTGAATACGATGATGAGGGCGAAGAGCATAGCCAGTGACCTGGGCTTCTCGAAGTAGTCTTTCCGGAAGAGCGTCAGGAAGAAGGTCAGACAGACCACCAGGATGGCGACATATAGTATCTGTCCCAGAATGGTGACGCTGATCTGTTGTTTGTTCTTCTCACGACGGTCCAGTTCTTTCTGGAAGGACAAAAGCACGTTGTACGTCTTGGCATCGACGATGTCACCTCGATCGATGATCTTCTGTCCCTGTTGGGCAATACCACTGGCAAGGGGGATGCTGTTCTGCAGGTCGCTGAGACTGGCCTCGCTACGGTCCTTGTCGTAGATGAGGTTGGGGGAGATATAGTCGTTGAGACTGCATTTCTGGAGAATCTCCCTGTGAGCAGACAACTCCGGTTCAGCGAAGATAAACTCATAGGCCGATACCGTGGAGTAGATGTTTTTGATCTGTGCGCTGGCAGCCACCTTCCCGTTGATGATACGGATCATCTGGGTTGTGTCCTTGCTGAATTTGGCATAGTCGGCATTGCTCATCACTCCCTGTGCATAGATACGGTGCAGACGGTTGGCAATGATACTGATATAGTCGTCGGACAGTCCGGGAATACCTTTGTTATAGTCCTTCACAAACTGACGTGTCTGGATACCTTCCGTCTCCTTGTTGTAGTTGAAGTAGGGCTCGTAGAGTTTCATCAGTGAGTCGCGCTCTGCCTTGACCACGTCGTCACTCTTATAGATGGGGAAGTCGAAAGGGGCTTTCAGGTCGGAATAAATCCAGGGTTTGCCCTTTTCGATGCGGTAGGTGTTGTGGCTGTCGCGTGGCAGGAACCAGGTGATGATAGCGACAGTGATGATTACCAAGCCTGCACGGATGAGAAAATCGTGCCAGGATATGTCTGTTTTCAGATTAAAACTGCTCATAATCAAAATATTTTGGTGCAAAGATACAAATAAAGCCACAGATTTCACAGATTTTCGCAGATTATTTTGTACCTTTGCACGCAAAAGAGCGATTTTTATGTCAGAAAGAAGAGTGAGGGTGCGTTTTGCACCGAGTCCTACAGGGGCTTTGCATATCGGTGGTGTGCGCACTGCCCTGTATAACTATCTGTTTGCCCGTCAGCATGGCGGTGATCTCGTGTTCCGTATCGAGGATACCGACTCGAACCGTTTCGTGCCAGGCGCAGAAGAATATATCATCGAGTCGTTTAAGTGGTTAGGCATTCACTTCGACGAGGGCGTGTCCTTCGGTGGCGACAAGGGGCCGTACCGCCAGAGTGAACGGCGCGATATCTATAAGAAATATGTAGAACAGTTGTTGGCTGCCGGTAAGGCCTATATCGCTTTTGATACTCCGGAAGAGTTGGAAGCCAAGCGTCAGGAGATACAGAATTTCCAATATGACTGTCATACGCGTAGTCAGATGCGTAACTCACTGACGTTGCCGAAGGAGGAAGTGGAACAACTCATTGCCGACGGGAAGCAGTATGTGGTACGCTTTAAGATTGAGGCAGGACAGGAAGTGCTGGTGAATGATCTGATCCGTGGTGAGGTGCGTGTGAAGAGCGACATCCTCGACGATAAGGTGCTCTATAAGAGTGCCGATCAGTTGCCGACCTATCATCTGGCCAATATCGTGGACGATCACCTCATGGAGATCTCCCACGTCATCCGTGGTGAGGAGTGGCTGCCCTCTGCCCCCTTGCACGTGTTACTCTATCAGGCCTTCGGCTGGGAGGATACCATGCCGCAGTTTGCCCACCTGCCGTTGTTGTTGAAACCCGACGGCAAGGGAAAACTCTCAAAGCGTGACGGCGACAGACTGGGATTCCCTGTGTTTCCATTGTTGTGGAAGGATCCGAAGACGGGTGAGACCTCACGGGGTTACCGTGAGGATGGCTATTTCCCGGAGGCTGTCATCAATTTCCTCGCCCTGTTGGGCTGGAATCCCGGTACGGAACAGGAAATCTTCTCCCTCGATGAACTGGTGCCGCTCTTTGATATCTCAAAGTGTTCGAAGGCCGGTGCGAAGTTCGCCTATGAGAAAGCCATCTGGTTTAACCACGAATATATCCTCATGAAGTCGAATGAGGAAATTGCAGCCCTCTTCGAGCCGATTGTCAAGGCGCACTGTCCCAATGAGACCTCTGAACGCATCCTGCAGGTGACGGCGATGATGAAGGACCGTGTGTCGTTCGTCCATGAGTTGTGGCCCTTGTGCTCTTTCTTCTTCGAGGCTCCCACCGAGTATGATGAGAAGACAGCGAAGAAACGTTGGAAGGAAGACTCTGCCCAGCAACTGACAGAACTCATCGGTGTGCTTGAAGGTATCGACGACTTCTCCTTGGAGAATCAGGAACAGATTGTCCATGCGTGGATTGAACAGAAGGAGTATAAACTGGGCAATATTATGAATGCCTGGCGCCTCACACTGGTAGGCGAGGGCAAGGGTCCGGGTATGTTCGACATCTCCGCCTTCCTGGGTAAGGAAGAGACGATAGCCAGAATGAAGCGTGCCATAGAAGTGCTTGGATGATATATAACCTGATCATATACCTTTATCTCTTTGGAGTGGCTGTCTACAGTTGCTTCAATGAGAAGGTACGGAAGATGTGGCGTGGTGAACGTGCGGCATTCCGTGTCCTGAAGGAGAAGGTAGACCCACAGGCGAAGTATGTGTGGTTCCATGCCGCTTCATTAGGGGAATTTGAACAGGGACGTCCGTTGATGGAACGTCTTCGCAAGGATCATCCGGAATATAAGATCCTGCTGACCTTCTTCTCCCCATCAGGCTATGAGGTGAGGAAAAACTACGAGGGGGCTGACATTATCTGCTACCTGCCGTTGGACACACCCATCAATGCCATCCGTTTCCTCCGTCTGATACGTCCCGTGATGGCTTTCTTCATCAAGTATGAGTTCTGGTACAACTACCTCCATATCCTGAAACATCGGAATGTGCCCGTCTATAGTGTGTCGAGCATCTTCCGTCCGGGACAGGTGTTCTTCAAGTGGTATGGTCGTCAGTACGGACGGGTATTGAACTGCTTCACGCACTTCTTCGTACAGAACGAAATCAGTAAGGAACTGCTGGCGAAGATCGGTCTCACAAATGTCTCTGTGGTGGGTGACACCCGTTTTGATCGGGTACTCCAGATCAAGGAGGCTGCGAAGCAACTCCCGATTGTCGAGGCGTTTATAGAGGAAAGTGGAAAGAGGAAAGAGGAAGGAGAATACTCCAAGCCTAAAGTATTTGTGGCAGGGAGCAGTTGGCCGCCTGATGAAGAGATCTTCATCAAATATTTCAACGAACATAAAGACTGGAAACTGATCATCGCCCCGCACGTCATTGGCGAGGATCATCTGAAGCAGATAGAAAAACTCCTCGAAGGGCGGAAGGTGATCCGTTATACCGGAATCTCCGGAGAACCCGGAAATACCGGATTATCCGAGAGCCTTGGCGATAGCGAGGTTTTGATAATCGATTGCTTCGGGCTGCTTTCCAGCATCTATCACTATGGTGATGTGGCTTACGTGGGTGGCGGCTTTGGTGTGGGTATCCATAACCTCTTGGAAGCCGCCGTCTGGGATGTACCCGTATTCTTTGGCCCAAACAACCAGAAGTTCCACGAGGCACAGGGACTGAAGCAGAGCGGTGGCTTTGAGATTAGCAACTACGAAGATTTTGCCAGACAGATGGATCGTTTTGCCTCAGATGGAAATTATCTGCGGGAACAAGGTCAGAATGCAGGAAAGTTTGTACAGGGTCTGGCTGGTGCCACGGATAAGGTGATGACCTTTGTTTTTTGAGATTCTCTTATTTGTTGATATACTCCAGTCTTCTCACACCTTGGTAATCTACCCATTTCTGCTTTTCCAGGTATTGCATGATTAAGTCAGTGGTCTGGACGTTCAACGTCTGGGCAGACCCTTCTGGAATCTTACTCGTAGCAGTGACGTAGTTGTTGGTCACCACACGATATTTACGTTTCATATCAAACTTCTTGCCGTCGGGCGTCAGCAGACGGGCACTCTTGAACTTGGACGGATTCACCTTGTCGAGTTCCAGTTCGCACCTCATGCCTGCTACGTAGGGGAAACTTAAAAGCACGTTATTGCAGTAAGTGACCAACATTCTCAGAATCTCGTCGCCAGTCAGTTCAAGTATGACGGCATGGTTGTCGAAAGGATCCATCTCCAGCACGTCACGCACGGTGATGTCGCCAGCGGGATGCGAGTCAAGACGTACACCACCGGGATTCTCTATGGCAATCTCCGACCCTGTCTCAGACATAAAGGCATCGCACATCAGACAGCCCAGTTCCTCACGGGCCTCAAAGGGTGTCTCTGCCGTAGCAAGTACCCGTTTGAATTTAGGATCGTCGCCGAAGTGGTCAACCATAGCCTCTACGAGTTCATTCTTCTTCGGATACTTCTTGATGTCGATATATTCCGCCTTCCTGTCCACGATCTTGCCGTCCTCAAGGGTGATGGTTGTGTAGGTGATGCGTCCGAACTTATTCTTGTTCTGGGTGATAAGCACACCGTTGACCACCTCGTCACCCTTCAGTTGGGTATGTGTATGACCACCGATAATCAGGTCGAGCCAGGGGAAAATCTTTGCCATCTCTACATCGTCGGGGTAGCCCAGGTGGGAAAGCAGGATGGTGACATCGCACTGTTTACTGAGCCATTCGTACTTGCTGATTTCTGTCATAGCAGGTGTGAACCAGATGCCTTTCAGATTGTCGGGGTGTGTACTGGGGGTTCCATGTGCACCTAACTGGATCACGCCGATGACACCCACCTTCAGACCTTCCACGTCGAACACCTGATAAGGAACGGTGCGGATGCCGGCAGAGTCGGTGGAGTAGACATTGGCACAGATATAACGGAAGTTGGAAAGTCCGATGAGGCGTTTCAGCGAATGGGTATCAAACTCGTGGTTGCCCAGTGTGGAACCGTTGAAGCCTACCTGATTCATCAGTGCCACCATGGGGTAGCCTGATATCTCGTATTTGTCGTTCAAGGGGTTACCGGTACGGTTATCTCCTGCTGAGAATATCAGCAGTGAGGGGTCTGCTGTCCGAAGACTGTCAATCAGTGCGGCTAATTGTGGGAACACGCCTATCTGGGCGTGCATATCATTGACAGACAGGATGTGAATCTCCCGTTTTTCTGCGCTAATGGTTAAGGCCAGCGTGAGTACTAGCCATAGGATTGCAAACTGTTTTCTCATTCGTTTTGCGCTAAAAGTTATTAATGCGATTGCAAAGGTACAAAATATTTCTTAAATATCAGCAATTATTTTTGATTTCTTAGTAACTTTGCGGTCTAGAAAATACTAAATGCGAATAAGAAGATGAAGAAGTATACTTTTTTATTACTTGCTGCCTTGGCACTGATGAGTGCCGGCAAGCAGGATGGTGTCATCACCAAGGAGAATGGCTCTACCATTGTGAACACCACTACCATCGCTCAGGATGTGGAGGGCTATAACGGTCCTGTGCCCCTGAAGATCTACATCAAGAAGAATAAGATTGAAAAGGTGGAGTTGTTGAAGAACCAAGAGACGCCCAAGTACCTGGTAAAGGTGAAGAATGCCTTGTTGAATGCCTGGGACGGTTTGACCATCAAGGAAGCCAAAGCCAAGAAGGTCGACGGTGTCACTGGAGCCACCTTCACCTCAGACGCCATCAAGGAAAATATCCAGAAAGGATTGGACTATTATCAGAAGAACAATAAATAATTTAATAAGGTGTCAGAACAAATAAGGAGTGAGGTTTCTCACTCCTTATTTATTTTCATTTGTTCTACGATGCTGCCAGATCTCTACGGAATTGACGATATTCTGCCAGAGGATGTAGCAGCCGGGACCTACACTCGACAAAGGATCCAAATAAGTGTAGGCCATCCAAATGGCGAAAGCCGTATTTTTCTGTCCCAGTGCCTGTCCGGCCTCCTGCGTATGGTTGAAGTAGTGTCCGATGAATCGTCCTACGGCAAACTGCACGATGCATATCACCAGTCCGAGGATGGCAATAGCCACTAGTAATGCAATCGTTGCATTGGAATGAACAATGTTCTTCACGGTAGTACCGGTGACAATCATCAGTGAACAGCCCCAGAGATAATAACTCAGATCTTTAATTGAGATGATCTTCCTGTGTAGTCGGTGCATATAGTGCTTGACGATATATGCCAACAGCATCGGAACAATCAGTACGATGAATACCTCGTGGAGGATCTTGATGAAGGCAGCCCCGAACGTGATGTCAGCCCCTTTCTCAATCAGAGGGAAGCAGACGGGGACCAATAAGGCGGTGATAAAATTAGAGATAAAGGTGAAGGTCGTCATCTGTTCCAAGGAGCCACCGAGTTTCTGGGTGACAACGGCAGCGGCAGTGGCACAGGGACAGATGATACACATCAGGAGGGCCTCCATTAAGATGAGGTAAGAGGTGCGAGGTAAGGCGTCAGACTGTTGTGGCAACAGGATGGCTGCCATGAGTAGTCCGATAAACAGCAGTTGGAACAGGCTTACCCAGAAATGCCAGGCCACAGGGCGCATTTTATGGAAGTCAACCTTGCAGAAGGTGACAAAAAGCACCAGGAACATGAACATCGGGAGGATGGTGTTGAAGATGGGGGCAAAGAAGTAGGCCGCCGTCTCCAACTGTGGTGTGAAGGCAAAGAGGAGATATAACAAACAGCCCGTTCCCATAGAAACGGGCAGTGTCCAGTCCTTCAGAAACCTAACGATCCTCATCGAGGTAGTACTTGGAATAGGCTACGTAGTGCTTGGCATTGTCGGTCTGTCCGGGACTGACGGGTTTGAGGTACTTCGCAGGTACACCGCCCCAGATCTCATGAGGCGGGATCTTTGTGTTCTGGAGTACCAATGCCCCTGCTGCCACGATGGCTCCCTCACCGATTTCACAATTGTCGAGTAGGGTAGAACCCATGCCAATCAATGCCCCGTCGTGGATGGTACAGGCATGTACGGTGACATTATGTCCGATGGTTACATCGCTGCCGATATGGGTAGGACCCGTATCGTGGGTGACATGCACACAACTGCCATCCTGCACATTCGTTCTGTCACCGATGGTAATAGGAGCCACATCACCACGTACCACGGCATTAAACCATACCGAGCATTCGTCTCCCATCGTCACGTCACCTACTATCGTGGCGTTCTCGCTGAAATAACAGTCCTTGCCCCATTTGGGCGAAAGACCTCTGTAACTCTTAATCAGTGCCATCAGGGTACGCTGTATTCTATGATGCCGTCGTCGGAAGATTCCTCTTGTGCCTGTTTGCCTTTCTTCTCAAGGTATTGCACCATCGACTTCTTCCAGTCCTTCTTATGCGTCTCGTCGATGAAGTTGCCGATGAGCCACTCTCCGCGTTCGAAAAGCAACTCCAACTGCACCTTCGTCGCACTGCCTAGGTTGTGCAGGGTGAAGAAAGCATTGGCATGGGTGTTGTCCTTCACATTAACCTTCAGGTCACTGATGGTGATCTTCCCCCAGTCCTGTCCCATGATCCAGTAGTCTGCATCGAAGAAACTCTCCCGGCCCATGTTCTCTGCACTCTTCGAATTCACCATCTGTACGAGTGTCTTCCATTCCGAGGTACAGTAGGCATCATCCAGTTGGTCGTTGGAGGGTGTGATGTCATTGATTTCCGGATAGGCTTCAGCCACGGCGGCATAGATGGCATTGACACGGTCCGTAATCAGTTCCGGATCCGCACTGTCTTGTTTGTCCCCATTGTTGACAGAGATTCCTTCCACTGGTGGCGCATCACTTCCCTGTGGGATGATGTTGGCCTTGTCCTTGTTGCTGCAACCAGTCAGTGCCATCGCGATGCAGCAAAGTAAGATGATTCTTTTCATGATGATACGAATTATTTCTTTTTAATTGATTGTTTTGCACATTACAGACCCGGCATATCTTTCGGTATCCAGAGCCAGAAGGTAGAGCCTTGTCCCTCTCCCTCGGAGGTGACGCCGATCTCACCGTTGCAACGTTCTGCAATCGCCTTACAGATGCTGAGGCCGAGACCTGTGCCCTGAACGAAGTCATTGAGTTTGACGAAGCGTTCGAAGACAGCATCCTGTTTCTCTTTCGGAATACCGGCACCCGTGTCCTCGCAGTAGAGGTAGATACCGCCTTCCTGTTCCCGGTAGCCCACCTTGATATGTCCCGTCTTCGTGTACTTCACCGCATTGGTGGTGAAGTTGGTGAGTACCTGTTGGATGCGCCCCTTGTCGATGGTGACGGGGAAGGTGGGGTAGGGATTGTCCTTGATGAAGGGGATGCCAGCCTCTGTCACACGTTGTTCCAGTGTCTGGCAGATATCGTCGAACACCTGTGCGAAGTCACACTTGACGGGTTCGATGGCGAGTGCCTGTCCCATGTTGGAGGCTTCGAGGATATCGTTGATGAGGCGCAACAGCATGTCGCAGTTGTTACGGATGATACGGATGAATTCCTTCCGTTCCTCAGGGTTGTCTACCATCTGGAGCAGATCGCTGAAGCCGACGATGGCATTGAGGGGCGTACGGATCTCGTGGGTCATATTGGCCAGGAAGGCAGCCTTCATACGTCCTGAGTCCTCGGCACGGGCCGTCTCTTCCTTCAGTTTCTGCTGGGCTTCCATCAGGTCGGTGATGTTACGTGCCACACCGAAGTACTCGATGAGTTGTCCCCTCTCATTGAAGGTGGGGATACCACTGATGGCGTACCACACAGGACCACGTTCCATCGGGGTGTAGTTGTAGTGGTGGATGAGGTTGAAGGGCTGGCGTTGTCTGATGAGGTCACGTAGGTAACCCATGGACTGCATGCGTTCCTTTTCCGGTACACCGGCAAAGAACTCCTCGAAGGTCTCTGAATAGCCTTTCTCGTGTGGATTGACAGTGAAATGGATCACCTCTGCGTTGGGGTCGAAGTGCCAGATGAACATCTCACTCTGTTCAAGCAGATAACCCAACTGATCCTCGTAGCGGTTAATGGCCTCGTTGGTCTTGCTGATCTCGGCATTATGCTTGCGCAGTTCCAGATAGATGTTACGTTCATCGGTGATGTCGCGTTCGGTGATGACGTAATACACCAGTCGGCCATTGTCGTCCATGACAGGTTTGACACGTATCTCCACAAAGTTGTCGATATGGCTTTCCGGGATGGTCAGACGGTGGCAACAATGGAAGATGTCACGGGAGGCAGGGGTGAAGTCGCCCTTGACGGCAGGGATGTCGAAGAGAGTGACACTCCGGAAGAACGGCTCACTCTCTTCGGTGATGCCGCAGATCTCACGCATCTTCTGGTTGAAGTCCAGCAGATGCCCGTTCTTGTCATAGAACGACATCGCCACGATGTTCGTGTCGAACACATTCCGGTATTTGTTCCACAGGTTTCTGTTCTCACGTTCTTCCTGTAGTCCGTTGGTAATATCCTTGGTGGTATAGACGATGTATTTCGTTTTACCATCTTCTCTCTCAGCAATGACGTTGCCGTAGATATCCCTCCAGTAGGGCTGCTCGTCGGAGCCTTGGTTGAAATGGATTCTGATATCGAACTTCTGCAACTCGCCACGGATGAGTTTTTGGTCCATCTCATGTAGACGCTTGCCATCTTCTGGCGGCAAGCGTCTGATAAAATCTTGGGGATCCATTGGCTCAGTAGGCAGGAAATGACCGTAGGGGTTACGCAGGAGGTTTGCTTCCAAATCATATTCCACCACGGAGTAGTCACCCATGCTGAGGGCGGTCTTCATCAGATTGTTGATATCGGCAGACTGGCGTACGGCAGCATTCACACGCATGGTAACGATACGGTTCATGAGGAATCCGGCAAAGACAGCCAGTGCAAGTCCCAGGAGGATGAGCAGGGAGATGGGGGAGGTGTCGTTATGGACCCGTTCGGGATGGAACCATTTGTCGCGGATAATCTCGAGTTCACCATTCTGTTCCAGACGGGTGTACTCGTCATCGATGAGATCCACCAGTTTCTTGTTGAAACCGATGATACGGAGTTCACCTGCAGGGATGTCAATCTCGTCGAGGGCAATATTGTCGAGGTTCAGTTCCTTGATCTTGCTTTGCAGCGGTATCTCTCCCCAGATGTAGTATTTGTACCGTCCCGAGCGGACGCCTGTCAGTCCGTCCTTGGGTGAGTGGTACTCTTGGGCAAAGGAGACATCATGGAAATCTTTGATGCACAGGGCGGCATAGTCGTTTCTCTTCAGGATGAGGGTGTCGCTGGCGGTGAGATCCTTGATGTGGAGCAGTGGTGGTGTGTCGATGCGACGGGCCACTTTCACGTTATAGTAGTTAATGAACTTCTTCGTGGGGACATAGGAATCCGTATGGTAGTTGGCATAGAGGGCGTGGATGAGGTCTGCCTCATGCTTCTCGAACATCTCGGTGGCGACGTACCACTCCTGCATAACGTATTTGTGGGGGATGTCGAGTCTGTTGAGGATCAGGTCCAGTACCTCGATGTTATAGCCAGAGGGGTTGCCTTCGGTATTCAGGAACTCGAAGGGCTGGAAGTCCCAGTCACTGGCGATGATAAGGGGTTTCTCCTTGGAGTAGCCGAAGGTGTCCTTGGCGGAAACAGTGAAAAGTGAACAGTGAAGCGTGAATAGTACTGTCACTATTCTCATCCAGTTGGTGCGTATATGGTGTCTCTGTTTCATCATGCTCATTCTTTTCATTTGTGGTCTATATCGATGAGTTTACAGGGGACGGACACCCAGACGATGGTGCCTTCTCCTTCCTGCGACTTGATGGTGATCTTACCATCCATCTGGTTGATGATCTCCCGACAGATGCTGAGTCCGAGACCTGTACGGTGTCCGTCTGTACTCATGAATCTGTCGAAGATCCGGTCGAGGACAGACTCCGGTATACCACTTCCTGTATCCTGGAAGGCGAGTACCAGATGGTCGCCGGTATAGTCGTATCTTGCACGAACCAGTCCCGAGGTGGTGTGCTGTGCGGCATTGGCAATAATCTGGTCGATGACGGTACCAAGAATCTGATCGTCGATATCCACCACAAGATGGTTGTAGGGGTTGTCAACACTATAGGTCACACCCGGTTTCTTGTAATTGAACCAGGCTGTCTGGCAACGGTTCTCAAAGACAGCGGCAAAATCAATTGGCTTGGGTTTGATTTCAATCATCCTGGCATCCAGTCGGGAGAGGAAGAGGATGTCATTGATGAGTTTCAGTAGGGTGGAGGCACTCTCCTTGATCTCCGTGATAAAGACGGTCTCGTCTTCAGGCGAATGTTCTGTCTCGAAGAGTTCTGCAAAGCCGACGACACTGCTGAGCGGGGTACGGATCTCGTAACTCATGTTACGGAGGAAGGTGTTCTTCAGTGTCTCCACCTCCTGGGCTTTCACCGTCTCGTGTTCCAACTCCTCCTCAGTGGCCTTGATCTCACTCACGTCACGACAGATACCGAAGTAACCCGTCACACCGCCTTCATTGTCGAAGATGGGGATGAACGACAGGTGGAGGTAGAGCGACTTGTTATGGATCCGTAGCGAGGTCTTGACAGTGGTCTTGATAGAGGCTGCCGTCAGGTTGTCCATTGCATTGAGTAACCGTTGGGCCTTTTTCTCGTATTCCTCATCCGTCAGTTCGATGGTACGTGCCTGTGTCAGTGTATGCTGCACATGGTCGATCTCGCTGTAGATGGTCAGTATATGGTTATCCGGCGAATAGGTGACGATACGCAGGTTACCGTTCTGCAACACGTAATCGATGTTCTTGATATACTGTCCCATCTGAGTGTTGGCCTCCTGCAGCAGTTGGATATTCTTCTGCAAATGGGTATAGGACTTGGCTACTTCTGTGACATTGCGTCCCGTACCATAGATACCCAAGAACTTGCCCTGATTATCCCGCACAGGCACCAGTTTCAGTTCATAGTACATTTCAGGACGTTTGAGAAACAAGTTCAGGACACGTTTATCGTCAGGTTTGTTATGATAGATCTGAGTCAGGTAGATCGGCTCCATGGTGTCAAGATCAACCTCCATACCCAGCACTTGGCTGATGTGGATATTCCTTGCCAGTATCTCTTCTTTCTTACCGGGGAAAGCATTCCATGCCTTATCGTTCATATCGGTGATGATACCATTCTCGTCATAGACAACCATATCAATCATGGCTGAGTTGAAGACGGCCTGATAGCGCAGCATCATCTCCTGGGATTCCTTTTGTTTGAGACGTTCTTCGGTGGTGTCGCTACGCGTACCTATTATATTTATGGGATGTCCCTCTTTGTCACGCCGGAATACAGAGAGGTCGATAGTGAAGTCACGCAGTTCCTCATCTGAGGCTTCGTCCTTACCGGTAATGTTGAGTGTGACGTTATCCTTTTCTCCACTGGTGATACTGGCCAGCGCATTGCTGAGGCGCTCGAAATCAGAAGGCGTGGTCTGTCTGAAGAAGTCCACAGAGGGATGACTGGGCATGGAAGAGCCTTTCTCATCCAATGGCGTGACGGTTCTTGTCTCCACATGGTAGATCCAGATACGTACCTTACTGGTGTTGAGGATCAGTGCCAGACGGTTATTGTCTTTGAGCAGAGCTCTCTTCACCTTCTTCTCCCGCTGTCGGTAGATGGCGTAGTAGATGAGTAGGGCGAACATACCCAGTGCCAATAGGATGGCCAGTTTCCAGATCCAGGTGGGGATGCCCGAGTCCTCACGTTCGGGGTAGAACCATTTGTTCTGGATGGGTTGCAGTTTGTCCTGTGCCCGCAGGATGGTGTAGACGCTGTCGATGCGTTGCAGCAGACGGGGGTTGTTCGACATGAACTTATATTCTCCGTGCTGGACGTCGACCGGTGAGAGTTCCAGGTTGTCGAACTGGAACTTATTGATGAGCCATTTCAGGGAGAGGGTGTTCCACACGATCTGACTGCCCGGGTCGAGATGGGCCTTCTGTACCGCTTCCTGCATATCGTCGTAGGGGACGGCGTTCTTTCCCCAGCCCTTGCGAATCATCAGGTGGTGACTGAAACTGCCGTCGTGTACGATAACCCGGTAATTGGCCAGATCCTCCACCTCACGTATCACAGGTTTGACACCTTTCTGGTGGACAATACTGTGGGTGAACAGTTGGAGCACGGACTTACCGTATCTGGCATAGTCGTCGTGGAAGTGTGCATCCATACCGCACATCAGGTCGGCAGATCCTGACTTCAGGTCATTCAGGGCCTCGGAGGTGGGTTTCAGTTTGATGATATAGGGGATGTCGAGTTCCTTGCAGATGAGTCTGAGCAGGTCGATATTGAAACCTACGGGTTCTCCCTTCTCGTTGAGGAAGGCATAGGGCCAGAGGTCCCATGCGTCTTCATAGACGAGGGGTTGTTCTTTGGTAAAGACCCTTATACTGTCTGTCTCTTCCTGGGCCTGTACCCCTGTGAGCGACATCAGCCCAATCAATATCAGCAGAATCCTATTCATATATGCGGTAGCAAATTATTCACTTTTCACTCTTCACTTTTCACTTCACACGGAATCCAGAACCAGAAGGTCGATCCCTTGTCCTTTCCCTCAGAGATGACCCCGATCTGTCCGCGGCAGGCATCGGTGATGGCTTTGCAGATGCTCAGTCCCAGACCAGTACCCTGTACGAAGTCGTTCAGTTTCACGAACCGTTCGAAAATCTTTCCCTGTGCCTCCTTGGGGATACCTTCACCGGTGTCCTCGCAGTAGATATACAGTCCGTCGTTCTCGTAGCGGTAGCCTGTCTTGATATGTCCCTGATGGGTATATTTTACGGCATTCGTCACCAGATTGGTGATGACCTGTTGGATGCGTCCGTTGTCGATGGTTGTCACCAACGTGTGGTAAGGATTGTCCTTGATGAATTCCACGCCAGGCTCCTGGACACGTTCCTTCAACGACTCACAGATATCGTCGAACGCCTTGGCGAAGTCCACCTGGTGCGGTTCGATGCGGATACCGCCATCGTCGAGTTGTGAGATGGCAAGGATATCGTTGATGAGTCGCAGGAGCATGTCGCAGTTGTTCATGATGACCCGGACGATCTCCCGTTTTTCCTCAGGTGTACTCATCAATGGCAGGACATCGGAGAATCCCACGATGGAGTTCAGCGGGGTACGTATCTCGTGGGTCATATTCGCCATGAATACCGACTTCATGCGTCCAGAGTCATTGGCACGCTCCGTTTCCAGTTTCAACTGCTCCTGTTTCTGAATGAGGTCGGTGACGTTACGCACAATACCGTAGGTGCCTTCCAACTGTCCTTCGGCGTTGAATAACGGCACACTGTCGATATAGTTCCACTGCAACTCTTCGCCTTCGTGGAAGAGGGGGTGCATATTGGTCAGGTCGGAACGGCGCACACTGAAATAGTTGGCGAAGTCCATCAGTCCGGAACGGAAGGGACTGTCGACGAAATGCTCTGTCAGTTGCTCGAACGACATCTGTCTCTCGGGTGTGTCCAGACGCTTGTAGAAGGTACAGGTCTTGTCGGCGAGCGAGGTGCGGAAGAAACGCATGTTGCAGGTATCCATCAGGTACTGCAGTTCCGTCTCGTACTGTTGTATCTCCTCCTTGGCGCGTTGCATCTCCAGGTTGTTCTGTCTGTTCTGCAGGTAGAGTTCACGATCCTGGGTGACATCGCGGATGGAAAAGGAGATATAGAAGAGTTTGCCGTTCTCGTCGTAGATGGGGTGGGTACGCAATTCCGTGAAGCAGTTCACGCCCCGTTCGATGATGACGCTCTTGGTACAGAAGTAGAGGTCTTCCACTTGGTTGTGGTTGGACAGATTGCGGAAAGTCGGCAGGTCGTAGAGCGAGGTGCCGAAATAGTAGGGATCGTCCTCGCCTTGGAACTTCAAGATCTCTCGCATCTTTTGGTTGGCATTCATCAGTCTGCCGTTCTTGTCATAGAGGCCCAGTCCCACGATGCTCTGCTCGAACATCTTCTTGTACTTGTCGGTGAGTTCATTCTTCTCCGACTCTTTCAGGAAATACTCCGTCTCATCGGTGAGGGTACAGAACAGGTTGGTGGGGTTCTTGTCCTTGTCGCGGCTGTATTCCACCACACCCTGGTCTCTCATATAGTGCCAGTCTCCCAGGTGCTGGTGCCCGCTCATATCCCAGCGGAACAGACAGGAACCTGTCGACTTCCCTTCCTTCACCATCTGGAGGATGAAGTTCCTATAGATGGCCCTGTCGTCGGGGTGTATGATATCGAAACTCTCCTCATAGCCCATGCCCTCATCTGGGAACAGGTGCCCGCGCAGGTTGGTGGCATGTCGCTTTTGCACGTCAAGTTTCAGCACGTAGTTCTTGTTGATGTCGAGGGTATGCTGCATAATCGTCGATATCTCTTGGGCCTCCCTTGCACGCTTCCGGATGCGGAGGATGCTGATGCGGTTGATACCGACAGTGGCGAGAAAGACAATCAACACCACAAACAGGAGCACCACGTAGATGGCGTCCTGTGCCGTGATGGCCATACCTAATATGTTAACTCCCAATCCCACTATTCACTATTCATTATTCACTATTCACTCTTTTCTCCATATGTTTCATCTCACAGGGGACGATGATGTAGGCCGTAGTGCCTTTGCCCTCTCCCGACTGTATCTCGATGGATCCACCCATCTGCTCCACGAGTTCCTTGATGATAGGCATCTCCAGACCCGTGTCGTATTCGTTTACTGACTCGTTCCTGGTGAAACGGTCGAAGACATGGCTCAGTTCCTTGGCGGGGATGCCCTTGCCGGAGTCCTCGATGGAGATACTGAGTTCCCCGTGACGGTATTCGTATTTGGCACGGATGTATCCTTCCGTGGTGTTCCGGGCTGAATGCTCACACAACTTCTGGATCACCTCGCAGAGGTTCTTGTCGTCGATATTCACGACCAGGTGGTTGTAGGGATTCTCTGCGGTGACGGTGACCCCCGGACTGACATTACTCCATCCCATGTAACAGTAGCCCTCGAAGAGGGCGGCAAAGTCGGCATCCTGATAGTTGAACTCCACCATCCTGGCGTCGAGTTTCGAGATGAAGAGGATATCGTTGACGAGTTTCAGCAACCGACCAGTATTCCGTTTGATCTCCTCGGCAAAGACGGGTTCGTCGACTTCGTCGTGGGGGGCATTAAAGAGTCCTGCGAAACCGATGACGGCATTCAGCGGGGTACGGATCTCATGGCTCATATTGGCGAGGAAGGTGTTCTTCAGACCTTCTGTCTCTTGGGCCTTCTTGGTCTCTTCGCGCAGTTTGGCCTCTGTGTAGATGGCCTCTGTATCGTTACGGCACAGACCGAAGTAATGGGTGATGACACCTTCTTTATCTTTCACGGGTACCGTACTGAATGTCATATGGATGCACCGTTGCTGTTCGTCGCGGAAGATGGTATGGAAGGTGGTAGTAAAGGCTTCCTGTCGACGGGCATCCATGCGGAGCAGCAGTCCTCTGAGTCTTCTGTGGTCCGTCGGGTCGATGAGGGCTGCACAACGGATCTGCGACAGACTGTACTGCACCTTGTTCAAGTCGCTGGAGATATCCAGTTGGTGGGTGTCGGGGTAGTAGTGGAAGAAATGCACACCACTGGCCCGCAGCGTGTAGTTGATATCGGTGATATAATTCTCGATTTCCTTGGTGGTCTTCATCAGCAGTTTGCGGTTTTCCTGCTGACGGTGGTGGTTCTGTACCATCTCTGTGATGTTACGGCCTGCTGCAATGACACCGTGCAGGTGGTTATGTTCATCGCGGAGGGTACTGAGCGTGGCTTCATAGTATAACTTGCCGCCAACGGTCAGTTCCGGGACACGTTCGTCTGTCTGCTTCATCTTGTCGATATCGGTGATACTCGACAGAACGGTACTCTCTAAATCCTCGAAGTCGATATTGCGGTACGAGGGGATATCCCTGATATTCACCTTCCGCTTGAGCAGGGCCTCGCGGTCTTTCACGCCGAAACTCTCCAGGGCCTTGTCGTTGATGTCTGTCAGGATGCCGTCTTCATTGTAGAAGATCATGTCGATGAGGGAGGAGTCGAACACGGTATGGTAGCGGAGTGCCAGACGCCGACTCTCTTCCTGTTGCACCATATTCTCCGTGGTGTCACGCTGGATACCGAGGAGTACCTGCGGGTTGCCCTGCCTGTCTCTTTTGAGCACAGACACATGGATCTCGTAGGTGGGGGTCTTTCCTTTTTCCTCCCGACCTCTGACGGTGATGGTGTCTGCCTCTTTCTCCCTGTGGATGATGGTTTTGGTCAGTTGCCGTAGGGCGCTGACATCGTCGTGGTGAAAGAACTGTGCGAAGTCGATGGGGGTGTATTCCTTACCGGTGTTGCCTTCCTGCAGCACCACGAAGATACGTTTCATGGGGTCGTAGGTCCATACCTGCGTCTTGTTCGAGTCGAGCACCAGCGCTAGTTGGGTATTCATCTGACTGGTCCGGGTGATAATGTCTTTCTCGCGCCGATAGTAGATCCGGTTGTAGATGATCAGGACAATGATGGCAATGACGAGCACAGCCAACAAGCACAGGGCGATATGTGGAAAGTCCATGATCATTTAATTGAATAGATGTATACGTTTGGCAAAGTTACACAAAAGAGTTCGAACTACCAAATAATTTTACCGAAAATCTCTGTCAGAGGCCTTTTTTGGTCAAAACAGATAAAAAAGAGGTGAAAAATTTGGCGGATTCGGGGAAAAGTGCTACTTTTGTCATCAGATAATCCGAAACAACGAAGAATTATGTTAGACGTCAAAGAGACATTGAAGAAGAGTGAAGAGAGAATGGAGATGGCGGCCATGTACCTCGAGGAGGAACTGAACCGCATCCGTGCCGGACGTGCCAACGTGGCCATTCTCGACGGTGTCAGGGTAGACTCCTACGGCAGTAAGGTACCCCTGAACCAGGTAGCCAATGTGATGGTGCCCGATCCCCGTACCATTGCCATCAAACCGTGGGACCCGAAGGAGATCCGTAACATCGAGAAGGCCATCATGGACAGCGATGTAGGTATCACCCCGGAGAACAATGGTGAGGTGATCCGTCTGAACATCCCTATCCCCACTGAGGAACGTCGTCGTGACCTGACGAAGCAGTGTAACAAGATTGCCGAGAAGGCGAAGGTGGAGGTGCGCAATGTGCGTGGCGACATCAAGGATAAACTGAAGAAGGCCATCAAGGACGGACTCTCTGAGGATAATGAGAAGGACGCTGAGTTGGAACTCCAGAAGATCCACGACAAGTACATCAAGAAGATTGATGACCTGATTGCGGCAAAGAACAAGGAGATCATGACCGTCTAACCCAGTGAAGGGCTTAGTCATCAAGAATACCGGCAGTTGGTACACCGTCCTGACGGACGATGGCCAACTGGTCGAGTCGAAGATCAAGGGAAATTTCCGTCTGAAAGGTATCCGCAGCACGAACCCCGTGGCTGTGGGCGACAGGGTGCAGCTGGTGCTCAACCCTGAGGGTACCGCCTTTATCACCGAGATTGAAGATCGTCGCAACTACATCATCCGTAAGAGCATCAACCTTTCCAAGCAGAGCCATATCATCGCGGCGAATGTGGATCTGGCTCTATTGGTCGTCACAGTGAACTATCCACAGACATCCACAACCTTCATTGACCGTTTCCTTGCCTCTGCTGAGGCTTACCGTGTACCTGTGGTATTGGTCTTCAACAAGACCGACTTGCTCAATGAAGAGGAGATCCGCTACCAGAAGATGCTCGTCACCCTTTATGAAACCATCGGCTATGACTGTCGGCAGATCTCTGCTGAAACGGGCGATGGAGTGGAAGACCTGCGTCCCCTATTGGAAGGGAAAATCACGCTGCTCAGTGGTAACAGTGGGGTGGGGAAGTCCACCCTCATCAACCATTTGGTACCTGGAGCCTGTCTTCGTACAGCGGAAATCTCTGATGCCCACAACACAGGTCAGCACACTACAACCTTCAGCGAAATGATCTCACTATCCGAAACCTCTGGTATCTCTGGGGAGTCTGGCTACCTCATTGACACTCCGGGCATTAAAGGCTTCGGCACCTTCGACATGGAGCCAGAGGAAATCACGAGTTATTTCAAGGAAATCTTCCGCTTTGCCAAGGACTGTCGCTTCTCCAACTGTACACACACCCATGAACCGGGCTGTGCCGTCCTTCAGGCGCTCGAAGACCACTACATCGCCCAAAGCCGCTACCAGAGTTACCTCTCCATGCTCAATGACAAGGACGACTCCAAATACCGTGAGGCATACTGAGGTTTCGCGTGTAATACCTTTTTCCGTCAGATTAAGAGCCACATATTCTTTTGTAATAGAGGATGAATTAATAAATTGAAAGCAGAATTAATACATTATAATGAAGATGGTTTTAAGAAGTATTTCAATTGATGCAAAGTATCGTTCATGGCGATGGGTTGCTGTAAGATATTTCTTATTTCTTGCAGTTTTACCATTTCTTATCGCTTGTTCTGGACATCACCCTAAATATATTATAGGTGTTTCGCAATGTTCAGAGGATATCTGGCGTGACAAATTGAACAACGAACTGAAGATAGGAACTTATTTCCACGATGGTGTGGAACTGCGTTTCGCCTCTGCCGATGATAGCGATGAAAAACAAATTGAGCAGATTCGCCAGTTTGTCGACGATGGCATCGACCTGTTGATTGTTGCTCCGAATCAGGTGGCTACCGTCTCACCCGCAATCGACGAAGTTTATGATAAAGGAATCCCCGTTATCGTATTTGACCGTAAGACCAATTCAGAGAAATTTACAGCATATATTGGAGCGGATAATTTCGAGATGGGAAGGCTGATGGGGGAATATATTGCTACCCGACTCAAGGGTAAAGGTCGTGTGTTGGAAATCATGGGACTGAAAGGCTCGTCGCCAGCCATCGAGCGTCATAATGGTTTTGTGAGGGCCTTGAAAGCCTATCCAGCCATCACACTTGTCGCTTCTTTGCAAGGTGACTGGACAGAAGAAAGCGCAGTTAATGCCATCAAGATCTGGCAAGACTCCGTTGGGGGAGATTTGCAGTCCCCTACATCTCGTATAGACTTTGTGTTTGGCCAGAACGACCGTATGGCCATCGGTGCCTTAAAGGCTTTATCGTCTGAAGGCACCAAATACTGTGGTATTGACGGTCTGCCAGGTGAAGGCAATGGTATAGCCTGCGTACGAGACTCTCTACTTGAAGCATCGTATATCTATCCTACACATGGCGATGAAGTATTACAACTGGCCATGAATATCCTTGAAGGGAAACCGTATCAGAAGGACAATCCTTTGATGGCAGCCCTCGTAACAAAAGACAATGCCAATGTATTGTTGATGCAGAATGAGGAAATAGTGCGTCAAGGAAACAATCTCAACCAACTACATGAGCGTTCAGATGCCTATTTAAAACAACTTGGCAATCAGCAGATAGTGCTAGTACTGGCCATTGCATTTATCTTCCTGCTGTTGGTATTGATAATTATCATCTATCGTTACCATCTCCAGAAAGCCCGTATTGCAGAAGAACGTAACAAGATGGAGCGTGAACAGTTAGACTTCTATACTCAGGTAAGTCACGAACTTCGAACCCCGTTGACACTCATTGAGGGACCATTGTCACAGTTGGCAGAGACCAAGGATCTTCAGCAGGCAGGAGCCGAGGCATCAGGACTCTTTGCTATCATCCAGCGCAATACCCACCAACTGACACAACTTATCAACAAGATGCTAAACGTTCAAGCCACTGGCAGTATTGATGACATGACAGCAAGCATGCAAGAGTCAATCCCGTTAGAGTCACATACAAAAACAGCAGAGACAGAGCAACCACATGCCGAAGATCTGTCCACAGTGTTAATTGTTGACGACAATGCCGATATACGTGCCTATCTCCGTACCATCCTTCAAGACAGATACCAGGTGAATGAGGCTGCTGATGGGCAGCAAGGACTTGCTATTGCCAATGAGATTGTACCCGATCTGATTGTTTCTGACGTCATGATGCCCGTCATGAACGGTCTGGAATTCTGCCAGCGCGTCAAAAGCGGAACCGCCACCAGTCATATTCCTGTGATCTTGCTCACGGCCCGTGCCCTTAGTCAACATCAGATAGAAGGCTATGAGAGCGGGGCCGATGCCTATATCACCAAGCCATTCTCTGCCGATGTACTGCTTGCTCGTATCAGTAATCTCCTGAAGAGCCGTCTCGTACTGAAGAACCTGTTTGGTGTGGAGAACAGTAAAGATCATGAGAAAGCGAGCAATACACCTCAGACAATCATTAAAGAAGACGCTTTCCTTCTTAAGTTCCGCGATTACATTGAAAAGAACTTATCCGACAGTGACCTCAGTGTGGAGACTATTGGTGCAGAACTAGGGCTCTCACGTGTACAATTATATAGAAAGATGAAAGCCCTCACAGGACAGTCGCCAGTGGAATTGCTGCGCACTGCCCGTCTGCAGAAAGGCCGTGAACTACTTCAGACTACCGACAAGAACGTATCGGAGATTGCTTATGAGGTTGGCTTTACTGCCCCCTCATATTTCACAAAATGCTTTAAAGACGAATTCGGAATTAGTCCTTCAGACCTGTAAGCAACTGGTCGCAGATGCTCTTCATGCCGCTGATGGAGGGATGACCGTTCTGCTTGTCGATGTCGTGTAATTCGATGAGTTGGATATTGTAGTGCTTGCAGATTTCGCGCATCGACTCGTTGATGGGTTCCCTGAGTTCAGAGTTCAGCAAGGAACAAATTCTTGCCTTGGGATAGCGCTTCTGAAGCATATCAAACAGACAGGCGAGTGCCGGACGGAAGTTCTTGCAGTCTTCCTTGGTCCAGTCGGAATACTGGTATTCGCCCACGGGAGAGTTGGCCCAGGCATCGTTGGTGCCTCCAAACACAAAGATGATATCGGGGTTGCCCAGACTGTCAACACGCGAGATGAAGTTGTTGCGTGACGAATCCATTCTGCCGTAACCCGTGCCGCAGATGGTGGTGCCGCCCCATGAGTCGTTTTTCTCCAACTGATAGCCCTTGGCTTTGATGAATAGGCTCCACCAGGTCTGATCCACCTCTTTCACATCGTTTCTGTCGTTTGGATAGAATGGCGCGTAATGGGAAGGACCAACACCTTGAAAAGTTGAATACGAGTCGCCCAGAATGGACACCTTCTTGGTCTGTGCTGATGCAGCGATGCAGACAACTGCCATCAGTGTAAGGATGATAAATTTCTTCATAATGGTAAAATTTTGCTGCAAAGATAAGCATTTTAGTTGAAAAAATCGTTCATTTCATTGCAAAAATGTTACATTGAAACAAATTTTGCACGGGATGAACGATATTTTTACGCCCCTGCATCATAATAATAGTACTTTTGCAACAGATTTAATTCACAAAAGTACTAATCAATTTAAAAGTTCAACAATGGAACAACTAAAGAAACTTTTTCTATGTTTGTTGGCTCTCCTGACAAGTACTATAATGTACGCGCAGGCGGAGATCAGTGGCACCGTGATTGATGCCACTGGTGAAACAGTCATCGGAGCCACTGTGATGGAGAAGGGTACCTCGAACGGCACAATTACCGATTTCGATGGAAACTTCACGATTAAGGTGAATGAGGGCACAACGCTCGTATTCTCTTATATCGGATTTAAGACGGTTGAACTTCCTGCCCAGAATGGCATGAAGGTGACACTGAATGATGACACTGAAATGCTGCAGGAAGTGGTGGTAACAGGTTACACCACTCAGCGTAAGGCCGACCTTACGGGTGCTATCTCGACTGTAAGCGTTGATGAGATGGCCAAACAAAACGAGAACAACCCGATGAAGGCCTTGCAAGGTCGTGTGCCAGGCATGAATATCCAAGCCGATGGTAATCCTTCTGGTGCTGCAACTGTACGTATCCGTGGTGTCGGAACCTTGAATGATAACGATCCTCTTTACATCATTGACGGTGTGCCAACGAAAGCGGGTATGCACGAGTTGAACGGCAATGATATCGAGAGCATTCAGGTACTGAAGGATGCTGCATCAGCCTCTATCTACGGTTCACGTGCTGCTAATGGTGTGATTATCATCACCACCAAGAAGGGTAAAGATGGTAAAGTGAAAGTAAACTTCGATGGTAGCATAGCCACATCTTTCTATACGAACAAGATAGAGACTATGAATGCAAGCGAGTGGGGACGAGCCTATTGGCAGGCATCTGTGAACGACGGTGTGAATCCAAACAACAACAACTTAGGCTACAACTACGACTGGGGCTATGATGCTTATGGTAATCCTGTATTGAATAAGATGACCATGAACATGTACCTTGATGAGAATGCCTCAGTACGTGCAGGAGATACCGACTGGTTTAAGGAAATCACACGTACAGGTGTGGTACAACAGTACAATCTCTCGGTGAGTAACGGATCCGAGAAAGGCAACTCGTTCTTCTCCTTAGGCTACTACGACAACCAGGGTACTATTAAAAAGAGTAATTTCAATCGTTTGTCGGCTCGTGCAAATGCCGACTACAAGTTATTTGACGAGAAGGTTATTATTGGTGAGAACTTCACCATCAACCGCACTAAAGGCAATGATGCTCCTGGTGGGGTGCTTGAACATGCGCTTGAATTCAACCCCAACTTCCCCATCTGGGCAGAGAACGGAAAGTATGCTCAGGCGCTTGGTGCTTATTCGGAGCGTGAAAATCCGCTGAGTATGATTGACAACGCGAAAGACAACGAATATACTCAGTGGCGTATGTTTGGTGACGTACATCTGAGCATCACGCCGTTCAAGAACTTTATGATTCGCACCACCCTTGGTATGGACTATACCCAGAAGGAACAGCGTTTCTTCACCTATCCTATTGCCAATGGTAAGGTGATGCGTACCGATAGTGCCGTTGAAGGTAAACAGGAGCACTGGATGCGATGGATGTGGAACGCCATTGCCACCTATAATCTGGAGATTGGCAAACACCGCGGTGATGCTATGATAGGTACTGAGGTTAACCGTCAGGATTATAAGATGAATAGTGCCAAGCGTTATGAACTGGCCATTCTGAATACTGACTATATGTGGCCGTCTGCAGGTGCAGGCCGACAGTTGGCCGAAGGCTTTGGCGAAGGCTTTAGTCTCGTATCATTCTTTGGTAAAGTAAACTATACCTACGATGATAGATATCTGGCATCCTTCACGATTCGTCATGACGGTTCAAGCCGATTCGGTACAAACAACCAGTATGGTACATTCCCGTCTGTCAGTGCAGGTTGGCGCATCAGCGAAGAAAAATTCATGGAGAGCACCAAAGGTTGGCTTGATAACCTGAAACTACGCTATTCGTGGGGTCAGACTGGTAACCAGGAAATCTCGAACACAGCACGCTACACCTTATATAAGTCGGTTGTTTCGACAGGTCTGTGGGGCAGTGGTCAGGCAGGATCATCTTACGATATCGCTGGTAAGAACGGTGGATACGACCTCGACAATGGTTACGTGCGTAATCAGCGTGGTAATGATGACATCAAGTGGGAGACCACCACACAACATAACATCGGTGTTGACTTTGCCCTCTTGAGAAATGAAATTTACGGTAGTTTTGACTGGTTCAATAAAAAGACCACCGACATTCTACTGTTCATGGAAGGTATTGCTGCTATGGGTGAAGGCTCTGGTCAGTGGATCAATGCCGGTGAGGTGAAGAACAATGGTTGGGAACTAACAGTTGGCTATCGTCATCGTCTGCCTAACGATTTCTCATGGGACATCAGCGGAAACATTAGTAAATATGTGAATGAGATTACCAAGTTGCCTGAAACTGTGGCCGCCAACGGTAAATATGGTGGCAATGGCGTGAAGAGTGTTGTCGGTCATCCGATGTTCTCACAGGTGGGCTATATTTATGATGGCATCTTTAAGAGTCAGGAGGAAATAGACAACCATGCTATACAGGAAGGTGCTGGACTAGGCCGCATTCGCTATAAGGACCTGAACGGTGACGGACGTATCACTGAGGAAGATCAGGACTGGATTTATGATCCCACACCTGACTTCACATGGGGTCTGAACATTTATCTGCAGTATAAGAACTGGGATTTGACCATGTTCTGGCAGGGTGTGCAGGGCGTTGACGTGGATTGTCGCGGCTATAAATCTCAGACCGACTTCTGGGCTAACTCCGCCATCAACGTTCCTTATCTGAATAAGGGCAGACGTGCCCTTGATGCTTGGAGTCCCGTCAATCCAGGTAGCGACATCCCCGCGCTCACTACTTCGGATACCAACAACGAAGGCCGCGTGTCTTCTTATTATATCGAAAATGGTTCGTATGCTAAGTTGCGCACAATACAGTTAGGCTACAATATGCCTAAGAGTCTTACCGACAAGTTGCACTTAGACCGCATCCGTCTTTACGCTTCGGCTCAGAACCTGCTTACTATCAAGAGTGGTAAGTTTACTGGTGCCGATCCTGAGAACCCAGGATTCAACTATCCTATTCCTCTCAATCTTACATTCGGACTCAATGTTTCATTCTAAAATTTAGCAACGATTATGAAAACAATATATAGATCAATCTATGCAATCTGCGCTATCTGTGGTTTGATGTCCTGCTCTGACTTCCTTGAGGAACAGGTGCCACAGGCTACACTGACTCAGGACGAGGTAAAGAATCCTGAGTATATCGACAACGTGCTGGTTTCTGCATATGCTGGACTGGTTTCGATTGAGGACATGAACGCTTCGTTCTCGCTTTGGAACTACGATACTCGCTCGGATGACGCATACGTCGGTGGTTCTGACTTTTCGGATGGAGAACCTTTCCACCGTTTGGAAAAGAGTTCTGGTGTGATGACCACTGATTGGCCTTTTGGTTCAATCTGGAACAGATTTTACAACTACCTTTCACGTGTTAGTCTGTCTTTGGATATTCTGGCAAGTGCCGACCAAGAAAACGCCATCATACAGCAGCGTACTGCAGAGATGAAATTCTTGCGTGCCTACGGACACTTCCAGTTGAAGCGTCTGTTTAAGAAAATTCCTTTCGTGAACAAGCCTAATATGGAAGAATCAGACTACAATACTCTCTCCAACACAGAGTATTCTAACGATGAAGGCTGGCAGCAGATTATCAACGATCTGGAGGATGCCTATGCTGTTCTTCCTGTGACTCAGACAGATAAAGGACGTCCTACAAAGGCTGCCTGTGCAGCATTCTTGGCAAAAGCATATCTCTACAAGGCATATAGGCAGGATGATGCCAATAGTAATCAGGTGACAGGAATCAACGAGGCTGACCTGCAGAAAGTTGTGGAATACACAAATGCTTCTATATATAATGGCTATGGTCTTGAAAGTGACCTCCACAATAACTTCCGTCCTGAGGAACAGTACGAGAACGGTAAAGAGAGTTTGTGGGCCATCCAGTATTCAAGAAACGACGGTACAGTATATGGTAATCTGAATTTCTCGAACCGACTGATTGTGCCATGTATTCCAAAGGTACACGACTCTGGTTGTGATTTCTATAAGCCGTCTCACAACCTGGTTGATGCCTACCGTACTAACAGTGACGGTCTTCCAATACTTGACAATTTTGCTGATGTTGACTATACCGTTGGTAGCAATCAGACCGTTGATCCACGTCTGTTCGTAACCGTAGGCGTGCCCGGTACTCCTTATATGTTCAACACAAGTTTTATGATTAGCGAGAGCAACGCCTGGAGCCGTTCAGGCGGTACCTTCGGATATTTCGTATCTCTGAAGCAGAATGTAGACCCTGCTTTGACCGATAGTTACCTTTATTTGTGCGACTCACAGTGGGCAAGTTCTATGAACCGTATCGTGTTCCGTTATGCAGACGTGTTGTTGATGCGTGCTGAGGCTCTGGCTCAATTAGGACAGACTTCAGAGGCTATTTCACTTGTCAATCAGGTGCGCGATCGTGCAGCCGGTATGGCAACCAACAGTATCGTTTCAAACTATCCTAATAAATATGGCGTACACTATGCAGTTGGCAAGTACAACGGTTCGTACTCAAAAGACGAAGCCATGAAAATAATCAAAATGGAGCGCCGTTTGGAACTGGCTATGGAGAGTGAGCGATTCTTCGATCTTGTACGCTGGGGTGACGCTGCTACTGTACTGAACAAGTACTATACCAGCGAGAGCGAGAAGATGAATTTCCTGAGTGGATCACAGTTTACGGCAAACAAAAACGAATACCTGCCTGTTCCTTGGGAGCAGATGGCCGCATCGAACGGACACTACACACAGAACTGCGGACAGTGGTAATTTGGAATTAAGATTGTAGAATTAAGAATTTAGAGTTATGAAAACGATATATAGCATCATCTGCGCAATCTGCGTAATGTGCGGGTTTAGTGCCTGTAGCGACGATCATACAGGCAGCATCGACGTGAAAGGTTCATGCCTAGTTGAGAAGTTCGTGCTAAACGGGCAATACGAAGGCATTATCAACACAGAGAAAAGATTGGTGAAGGTGAAAGTACCTGTTGACTTTGACCAAAAGAATTCAATGGAAATAACCAGTCTGACTGTTTCTTCTGGAGCCCAGACAAATATGAAGGTGGGCGACCGCATCAATTTCGATGGTGACAGGACACTGCACATCCAGAACGGCGATCTGGTAATGGATTATCAGATAAGCGTTCGTAACGACGAGGCTCTGATGTCGCTCTTCATTCTGGAAGGCGTGAAAGGTGCCATTAACCAGCAGGACAAGACTATCACCGTGAGTGTGATGGCCAACAGCGGTATCGACCTGAGCAATGCCACTTTCGAAGTAGAGTGTAGCGAGGACGCTACCTGCAGCCCTGCCAGCGGTACTAAAGGAAACTTTACCGAGCCGTTCCAGATAACACTGAACGATAATACAGCCACAACAGTATATACTGTATTTGTGACACTGATAGCCGATCCTGTGGCAATATTCGTGGGCGAGGCTGAGAACATAGAGTTACTCAATGATGAGGAGAAGGCCGCTGCCAAGTGGCTGACAGGAAATATTGAGAGTGCTGCCTATGCCTCATGGAGCGACGTAGCAAGCGGAAACATCTCTTTAGAGAAGTGTAAACTCGTCTTCTTCCACCGTCATTGCTCGTCATACGGTAATTACAACGGCTTTGCAGAGGCCGAGAATGGTGCCATGACTGCTCTGCCAAAGATGAAGGAACTCTGGCAGAAGGGCGTGGGATTTGTACTGGGACGTTCGGCAGTAAACTATGCCATCGCACTTGGAGCAATGCCTGAAGATGCTTATCCCAACAATGTTTGGGGTGGCGGAGGCGGTGAAGGCTCCGACCTCATGGGTGAAGATCCTTGGCATTTCTATGCCTATGACATTACACATTCACTGTGGAAAAACCTAAAGACCTATCCTGGTGCAGCCGACAATGCTGTCTATACTTTGGATAATGGATACACAATCTGTAACACCACATCACAATATGGTTTCTGGGATACCTATCAAGATGGTAAGGATGCCTTTGAGACCAAGACTGGTGGTCGTGCTCTTGGTGGCGACAACAGCGTATCATCGTGGGAATTGAAGGCAGCAAATGGTGAGTTCGGTAAAGGTGGTATCATCTGCTTTGGCTCTGGACTCTTTGACTGGAACTCTCCTACCCCATATGAATCGAACTATCACGACAATATGGGACAGATTATGCTCAATGCATTTGATTACTTGACGAAGTAAAATTGAAGAATTGAATAATTGAAAATTGAAAAGATTATGAAGACAATGATATATTCAGTATTCGCACTCATGCTGTCAGCCTCTGCGCTGACAGCGTGCAGCGACGATGAGTTCAGCGGTGATTCCGCCAAGGACTGGAATGGTACAACAACATTCTTCACTCCTACCGATGATCAGGGCTTCGGGACCTACTATACACCTGCTGTAGGACGCGTGGGCGACCCAATGCCTTTCTATGATCAGAAATCTGGTGATTTTAAGGTGCTCTATCTTCAGGAATTCATAAACAATATGACTTTCCGCTTCCATCCTATCTGGGCAGTAACAACCAAGGACGGTGCCAACTATGAGTCTATGGGTGAGATTATACCCTTCGGAAGCAATGACTATCAGCAAGATGCAGCCTTGGGTACGGGGTGTGCCTACGAGAAAGATGGTATATACTATATTTACTATACTGGTCACAATGGTCATTGCAAGAACCGCGAGGTAGTGATGCGTGCCACATCAACCGACTTTAAAACTTGGACAAAGGACGAACTATGGACTCTCAACGGACCTGAATTCGGTTACTCTGGCAATGACTTCCGCGATCCACAGATATTTGTTGCCGATGATAACCTGTATCACATGGTCATCTCTACCTACCCCAATGGTGGTGGTGACCCTGTATTCGCAGAGTTCAAGTCAAGCGACCTGAAGAATTGGGAGCACGTGGGACGTATCCGTATGATCTGGGACCGTATGCTAGAGTGCCCAGACATCTTCAAGATGGGCAACTACTGGTACCTGGTCTATAGTGAGAGTTTCCGCACAAGTTGGAGTCGTAAAGTGAAATATATGGTGGCTTCGACCTATGAGGAACTGAAAAGTTGCTTCAACGACGGTCCAAAGTGGCCTGCCGATGGCCATGAGGGCGTGCTTGACAGCCGTGCTTTCTACGCAGGTAAGACTGCCTCGAATGGTACCGATCGTTATATCTGGGGCTGGTGTCCGTTCCGTTCAGGTGCTGACATCCATGAGAAAAATATCAACGTAGGTGCTGGTGATGGTAACGAACCTAACTGGAGTGGTGCGCTGGTGTGCCACAAACTTATCCAGCATGCCGATGGTACACTGACGCTCGGTGCAGTGCCTGCAATGGCTGCAAAGTATGGAAAGACTGCAGATGCAAGTGTAAAGGCCAGCAACAATTATAATGGTGGTACACTGAGTGGTGATGACGCCTATGTGCTCTACAGTCGTCTGGGTACTTGCAACCACATCTCGTTCACTGTGAAGACTTCGAACAACTGGGATAAGTTTGGTATATCGTTTGTTCGCGGTACAGACTCGGAGAAGTATTATACGATTGTCGTCAATCCTGAGGATGATAACCACCGGAAGGTTAACTTTGAGCAGGAAGGCTCGGCAGGTAAGGGGTTCATCGAGGGCATTGATGGCTACTGGTTCGAACGTCCTGCCGACAATACCTACAACATCGATATCTATACTGATAACTCCGTTTTGGTGATGTACATCAACGATGTCTGTGCCTATACTCAGCGTATCTATGGCATCCAGAAGAACTGCTGGAGTATTAATAACTACGGCGGTTCCATCACTGTGAGCGACTTGAAAGTCAGCCAGCAATAAACATATAATTATAATAATATAACAACAATGAAAAAAATTTTTTTACTGGCAACGATGTTTGCCGCAACAGTGTGTAACGCTCAGACCGTGCTGTGGGATGGCGAAGACAAAGAAGTAGGAAGTGATGGTGGATTCTGGTACCGTGCAGAACCTACCGTAGTGGAAGAAGACGGTAATAAGTGCTTGAAGATAACCACTAAAGACAATCCTGGTGGCTGGGACAAGGAACACTGCAATGCAGGTCTGCCTTTGGGTGATGTCGATTTCAAGGGTCTGCGCCGCATGACCATGCGTATCAAGATGAGTATCAATCACAACGTGCTGGTGAAACTGGTTAAGGATGGCGATGGCGGCTACTCTACAGGACGCCTGTTTTGGTGTGGCGATGCTGATCAGTGGAACATCCTGACCTTCGAGTTTGCTGCTGGTCCTGACAATGAGAAGATTTCGGATACAGGCAATACGGTGCTCGAGATTTGGCCTTTCGAGGATGGTGGCGATGCATTGGCTAATGTGGGTCAGACCATATATATCGATGATGTCAAGATGGAAGGTCCCATGGTGGATGGCAAGGGCATTCTTGCACTCCCCGACAACTCGCTGACAGGTGAGGTGACGGTAACCGGTGTCATCGGCAAGGGTAATTATCAGTGTACTTGGGATGGTGACTGGCATCCGGAAGCCTATGATGACTATGCCTTGTTGGCTGCCAAACTGGCTCCAACAGCAACCAAACTCGACGTAAGCGGTGCAGGACGCTGGGATGAAGACTGGGATGTCATTAAGGCCAAGTGTCCGGGTATCGAGATTATTACAGAAACGTCTACAGGTATTCAGCAAACAAACATGTATCAGGATGCTACCAACGAGACCTACACACTTACTGGCGTGCGTGTGGCTACTCCTACAGAGAAAGGTATCTATATCGTAGGTGGTCGCAAGGTACTTGTAAAATAAGTAGATATCAATTCTTAGGAACATTATCC
>Ga0310697_10000528_pt1 | contig 50781 bp, 73 predicted proteins | sample 172DNAGHGlowgp2_FD_203883 | JGI IMG/M metagenome (GOLD analysis project Ga0310697, IMG submission 203883) | Sheep rumen microbial communities from Palmerston North, Manawatu-Wanganui, New Zealand - 1728 DNA GHGlow gp2 (v2) (version 2) | ecosystem: Host-associated > Mammals > Digestive system >...
TTTCCTTTTTCCCGTTTGTTTTTTTTTTTTTTTTTTTTTTTTTTTTTTTTTTTTTTTTTTTTTTTTTTTTTAATATAATTTATAATTATATATATATATTAATATATTAATATTAAGGCCTTATAGTATAGGTTATAGGCCTAAGTCCTTTTTCAAATCATCAATTTGATTTTCAACTTCGTTTATAACATCATTCCATAACTTCTTTTTATCCGCTTTTAAAGTTATTTTACGTGAGACGCGTTCTTCCGAATACTCAAATTTATACCACTGTTTATTTATTTCAACGGTTCTTGATACGGTTGCTCTGATTGTTATAAATTCCATTTTTTCTTTATCAAACATTTTAAATTCTCCTATTTCTTTTTAATTGTGAGAACTGAAGTTTCTTTAACAATTTGAAAAGGTTTTATTTCTGCTGCATTTAATTTGCCGTTGAATATTAAACTTTCTAATTTATCTTCATCAACTACTTTTTTAGTTATTTTGGTTACCATTGATTTGCCGTATTTATCTTCAACGTAATTTATTAACTTTTCTTCTTCCAGAGTTGCTGATTCTCTTTTAGTTAATGATGCTACATAACCATTACCTTCAATGCTAAATTGATTGGTTTCTTTCATTGATGTTTTTAAACGATTAACGTATAATTTTTCTTCTTCTTGAAGTGATTTAATTTGTGCTTTTAACACTCCCAATTTTTCTACTACTGATTCTAAACTCATTTCTTTTTCTTTTGTTTTCATTTTGCTTTGTTCTCCTTTTAATTTTTTAAACTACATATATATTATAATAAATATTTTTTAAAAAGTCAATTGTTTTTTCTTTTGTTCTTTTCTTTTAAGAATTTTTTTACCCCTCTTGCCCCAGAAAATTCTTGCATTATATTCGGATAAGGTTCCTCTCTCTGTTGTAGATAATAAAGTATCAAATTTTTTGAATGCTTTTAAGTCAGAAAATTTCCACGCTCTACCTTTATTTTTTGCAATTCTCATTGCAGCAGGTAACTTTAATTTTGGATGATTTTTACCTTCACTTTCACTCCATCTTACCCACGAACTGATTGTTATAGGACTTTTATCCAATTCCCTTGCAATGTCATTAATTACTAAAAATTTCTTTTTCTTTTTATTCATTTTTTTTACTCTCCTTTTTACGATAATAAAAATTCAACTAATCTTTTTTTATTTGAAAAATTTATTTTTCCATCAACTAAAAATTCTGCATATTCTTGTTTTTCTTCAACAATGCTTTTTACTTTTTCATCAATAGTATTTTTGCAAATTAAATTATAAACGATTGTTTTTTCCGTTGTCCCTTCTATCCTTCTGACTCTATCAATTGCTTGCTTCATATCAGCAGCAGTCCAAGGCAAATCAATGAAAATAATCCAACTTGCAGCAGGTAAACTATGAGAAGTTCCCATTGCACCAATCGTCCCAATCATACATTTACAAGTTTCGTCATTAAATAATTTTTTCTTTTGCTCTTCTACATCTTTTATACCTCCTATTATTACTGCAGGATTATATTTTTTTAATAAATTTTGTAACGGTTTTATCACTTCAACCCAATTACTATATATCAATACTTTTTTATCATTCTCAACCGCTTGATTCATTATTTCCAAAACTTTTTCAAATTTAATTCCTATATTTGCATTGGGAGCTAATAAAGACGGAAAAGATGTTGCTTGTCTTAAACGAATAAAATTGGTTAAAGGATTAGGATTAGTTATAATTTTATCAATATTTTGAATTATTCCATCACGAGCATTATTATATATTTGTGCTTGTTCTTTTGTCATCTCTAATATTTGATTTTTATAAATCAAAGGTGGCATTTCTTTTATATCGTTTAATTTTCTTCTTATTTGAATTTCATCAACTCTTTCTTGTAACTCTTTCATATTTTTATATGCGACAATTTGATAACCACCAAAACCACCCATAACGCAATAATGATTTTTAAAAATTGAATAATTATGATTTTCTTTTCCAAGCCATTTTAAAGTAACATATAAATCAATTGGTTTATTTAAGACGGGAGTTCCTGTCATTGCAATTTTTATTTTACTATCTAATTTTAAAAAACCTTTTGTTTGGTCTGCTTGAGGATTATTGCATTTATGACTTTCATCAAGTGCAATCATTTCAAAATTAATCTTTTGTAATTGCTCTACAATTTTAGGGTCACGTAAACTTTGGATATTTGTAACTATAAATAATTCATCTTTTATATTTTTTATATCTTCAATTTTATCCAAGTTACTACCATCATAATAATTACCATTTTTTCTTTGTCTGCTTCCAAGTAAAATATATTTTTCTCTTGAATGAATTTTTATTTCATTTATCCAATTCCATTTTGAATTATTTATTCCACAAATAATTAAACAATGTTTTACATTTCCAAGAAATTTGTGTAGTCTTGCTATATCAATTATTTGCTTTGTTTTTCCGCAACCTGGTTCATCGCCAAGTAAAAATTGAAATCTTTTTTGACTTTCACAGACCGTTTCAAGTTGATGTTTAAATGGTTTTGTTACAAAAGTAAAATTTTCAGGAAGTAAAAGATTTGTTTTATTATTTTTATTTTTTGGTTCTTCTTCAATTTCATTCACAATAATAAAATCTTTAAATCTTTTTGTAAATTTATGATATTCAGCAAGAGATATTTCCCATAATTTCAAATCCTTATGCCAGTATTTTTCAGTGAAATTATTATGGATAAAAGAAATAATTTCAGCATCATAATTAAATTGTATAAATGCTGAATAATTATAAAGTTTAATTGCTTTTCTCAGGAATATTTTACTCATACTGATATTATAATAAATATTCAAAAGAAAATCAATAAATATTTATTTTAGATTATTGATTAGTTCGGTAAGTTCTTCTATTTGAGACATCTTTGAATTATAATATTGCTGTGCTTCGTCCTTTTCTTTTTGGCTTGCATTTGGATTAAGTAACACTCTTATATCTCTAATTAGTTTATTATTTAACACTTCAATTTGTTGTTCGTATTCTGCTTTTAATTCTTCTTTTGATTTTTCATATTTTACAATTTCACCATTTTTCCAAATTAAAGTCCCATTATTTAATCCTTCAATTTGTTCATCTGTTAATAATATATCTCCTTCTTTTAAATCCCCTATATAATCAATTGTTAACAATCCTTCATTATTATATGCTTTTTTACCTCTAAAATCGGCTTTTAACAGCCAATTTTCGTTTTCAAATATAATTGCCTTACTTTCTTGTTTTTTAGGCGGAATTTCAAAAGTTGAATTTATAGGTAAAAGATAAATATTTTTTCCTTGTTTCTTTGTTTGAATTGGGTCTAATTGCGCTTGTTGAATTCCTTCATATTCTTTTGTTATAGGATTAAATTTATAAGCATTCATTTTTAATCTCCTTAATATTTAATTATCCATCTTGAAGTTAATGATTTTGGTTGAACGGTTGTAGAAGCACCATATATTGGGTTTGAATTAGAAGCATTAAAATTAACTTGTGCTTTGTTTTGGTCTTTATCTCCACCACTCCAGCCGTCTCTTGTGTTATTAGATAAACTTATTGCTCCAGAAGCACTAATATCTGCACTTCCTTGAACTCTGCCAAAACTTCCTGTGATATTCGGTAATCCAGCATTCTTATAAACACCGCTTAAACTATCACCTTCAATAAATCTACCTCCAGTAAAATCTGGAATATTAAAAGTAGTTGAACCATCTCCTTGACCAAAAGTAGTTCCTATTCTTGCAAACAAATCTGCGTAATCAATTCTTGAAAGAGCTGAACCATCACACCATAACCATCCAATAGGTAAAATATCCCCACCATAAGGAACATAAACTCCGGTTAAAGATTCAAGACCGGAAAAAATTAATCTTAATGATTGAAGAACTTGAGTTGAATCCGATGCATCTTTAGTTAACCCTGCAACATCTATAATATGCTGTAGTTCATTTACAATTTGATTTAATTCTTCCGCAGAAAAAGTATAAATACTTGTAGGAAATATATTTTTATTTTGTTTTTGTTCTATATTCATTTTTACCTCCTATTTCTTGTTATCAAATTCCATTTTTAAATTATACATAAAATCATTTGATTCCGGTAATGGTATGTCTTCTTCTGTTGAATAGTCACTTAAAATTAAAGTTGTTCTCTTTGAATTAAAATTTGTTGAAATACTTTCAACTTTAAATTTTCTTGCATATACTCCTAATTCTTTCCACTTTGTATAATCTGTAAAACTTTTTTTAGCAAGTAAAACATTGTTATGATATAATTTTACGTAATCACCCAACTCCAATTCTAAATTCATTTTTATTTCAACCCTAACATTTAATCTTAATTTTGACAATTCTTCATAAACAGTAGGTGCAACGGCATAAGTAAGGTCAACGTTATTTGCTGGTAATAATTGTCCACCATTTAATTTATAAATTCTTGTTCCGTATTTATCAATATTATTTGGATGCTCCTCTTCCTGCGTATTACAATCAATTACTTTATTGTAATCTCCATAATTTATCATTACTTTTGTCTTTAATCTGTCCAAATCATTATATACAGAAGTCATTTCAATTATTTCATTATCATATAATGATTTTGCATCACTTACTCTATTTCTTGCTCTAAAAAAGAAATTATCATCAGAATCAAATCCTATTTCATACATTGACATCAATGCTAATTCTTTTAAAGCCGCTAACACGCTCATATTAGTTAAATCACAAACACCAAGCGGAACATTGGCAGTTTGGTAATGCCATAAAGTTACATTTTTCAAATTTACATTATTTCCAAAACTGGCATTATTGGTTATTATAAATTCAATAATTCTTTTATCAACATTCAACGGAGTTTCTAATGTATAATTTATAAACTCACTCCATTCTTCTCCTTGATTTTTATATCTTACCAAAGTATTTAATGCGGGAGAACCTGTAACTTGAAGTTGAGTATTTAATCTATCATATTGTGAAAAAGTGCTTTCCGTTTCTTCATTTACGAATTTTATACAGGGTCTGTTATAATATTCAGTATCATTCAAAGGTTTTGCTTCAATATTGTTTACTCTTGCTAATGTTGTGGCAGTTACAATAGAATATATTTCTGCATAAGTAAATACAACTCCTGATGTAATAGTTACGCTATAAATTGAAGAACCATTTTTTAAGAAAGTAAGTTGCCCATTTGAATTATATCTAATTTCAAAAGTAGACCCTGAAACTCCACTTCCTACTACTATATAATCGCTATTAGCATATACTTGAATCTGTTGCTCATTAAAACGAAATCCTATTTCAAGACCCTGAGCATTTCTCAACATAAAACGAAGACCATATTGAATTGATTGAGGATAATCATAAGTTAAAGTGGAAACAGTAAATTTGAAAGAACCGTTTGTGCAATAACATCCGATTATTTTATGGTTATTTTGATTACGATTAAAATATGCTGCAGTATAACTGCTTTCACTACCACTATGACCACCGCTCATATTTATTGTATAATTATTAGTGCTCTTTTGAAAAATCCAACACCATTCATCATCAAAATTCGTATCAGCAACTCTTATAGTATTTGCAAAAACTACCGGGTCAACAATTCTATGGTTAGCATCAATTCCTGAATAATTCAATAAATCAACCACTAATTCATCTATCAATATTCCTTTTTTCCAATATAAATAAGTTAAATAAATGTTTTCACCGCTCAATAATCCCGAATTTAAGGTTAATTTTGCCGGCAAATTATATTCATTTAATTGACTAATTGAATAATCTGCTTTTTCTTCCAACTCAACAGAGGTTTCAAGTGATGTTCCTTTCAATACCTTTAAAATTCTACCTACTGCTGAATTCGCAGTTAATACATTTGTTGAATCTTGAACGGTAGCAAGTTCATTTGTAATTGTTGTTGAAACACCTTCAGCAGAAAGCGTATCAAGAAAATCAAGTCTATTTAATACCTGAAATTCAACTAACATTCCATCCGGTCTATAAGTTGGTTCAGAAGTCAAATAACCTGTGAATAATTTTACCCAATTATTTATAATCTCATCTCCTACATAATATTCAATTTTACTGCCAAATAAATAATAAGGGAACGCAAAATATCCATCATATTTCCCTTCCCAAAAACAATTATTTTTATTGTAAATGGTTAAAACTAAGTTTCCTATTTTCCAAGTATTTGCGTCATCAATATCTAATTGTTGAGTGATAACTGCATTTGTCCCTTCATAATCCATCAATGAAGTTATATCAATAGGAGTTGATTCTATTTCAAAACTTTCATTATTCCATTTTCTACGATATAAAAGAATTTTTTGTTTAAGGTTTGTATAGTTATTACTTTTTAGTTTTGATAAAAGGTCTGTGCTAATTGTTCGCATTTTCCTGTGCCTCTACAGTTAAAGAAGTTGAAATTAAACCACTCCATCTATTCAAAGCATAAGTTCCTATTGATTTAATTGGTATTCTGACTTGAAATATATCTTTTTCATCCCAACTAATCCAAGGTATTATTGTAACATATCCTTCATTTCTTAACTCATTTTTTATTAAGTTAAATTGCTCCTTTTTAATGCTTCTTGCTGAAATTCTTGCTCCCCATTTTTCATAATTTACCCAATGAACTAAAGTTCCATCGTAAGTCCTTAAACTATCTTCACTAACCGATGGTTCCACTTCTGTTTCAGTTGTGGCATTCAAATCGCATAAAAATTTGCAAGCTCTTAATTGACCTAATTTCACATCCGTTTCAGAAGGGAAAACTTCATTAACACTAATTTCAATTGCCGATAAATTCCAATCTCTTTCCAAATTTAAAACTAAATCTGATTTAGTATTATTTAAAACATTAGCAAGTAAAAATTTAAAACCTGTTTCAGCAACAACTCCTTTTATCTGAAAAGTTTTTAAATTCATATTTTGCAATATCACGGTATTAACCGTTCTTGCAATATATTGTGAATATTCATTTTTAAAATAAATTCTAAATTCTATATCAGTTTCATTACTTACCACAGAATTTTCTTTATAGGGATTAAAGTCACATAAAGGTAAAAAATTAAAATTTTCATCAGAGGAATAATCCAATTCGCAAAATTCATTCAAATAATTTTTACTTAAAAATCGTATAGGTTCTGGAATTGCTTTCATTATACTGCTACCCCCGATTGTTTATTACCGACTTTTACTGTCAAGTTAGCCATTTCAAGAGCTTCTAATGTTCCTTTTTTCAATGCACTAATAATTCCTTCCAAATCGGTTCCCTTCTCTACCACAATTGATTGATTTATAGAAACATTATTATTTAATTCGGAATTTCTTGACCCGACCTTTTCCAACCATCTTTGTTGTTCTACATTTAATACTCTTTCACCTGAATTTGCTCTGATTAAAAGATTATCTCCCGTATATGAATTTCCACCAATTAAACCACCATTTTTAAATGCTCCAGCCATATTCATAATTGCTGCACCTATCGCTGCACCTATCGCAATTGCTCCCCATAAAGCCCAAGCACTTGCTGCCGCCGCTCTTGCCGCACCAACTGCTGCCGCCGCACTAACTTCTTCTGCTTTCCATAAAGCAGTCGCTGCTCTCATTATAACATTTTGCATTAACCATTCTGCTACTATATCTGCGAATGCTCTAATTAAAGCACTTTTTATTGCATTGCCTATACTACTAATAAATTCTCCAAAGTCGGCAAAGCCATTTGATAAATCTGTTAATAAATCTTCAAAGGAACGAGCAATACCGGATTGTAAATCATTAAAAAATGCTTTTGTTTTATTCGCATAGTTAATAGTTTGATTTGACATTTCGGCTAATGCCGCTTTAAATCCAATTACCATTGTAGAATTGGATAATTCGTCAATTTTTCTTTGATTCTCTGCCTTTTCTTGTAACAATAAATAATATTCTTGCGTATATTCTTTTGTTTTAGCAAGTCTTTCATTTATTATTTCTTTTTCATTATTTAAAATAGTTTTCTTTTGTTCCAAACTATATCTATCAAATTGAGATTTTTCATAAGCTAATCTTGCATCTATTGCTCTACGAGAATTTTCAGCACTTATTTTCAAAGTTTCCATTTCTCGTTTAATTGTATCCTCAACTCTTTTTCTGTTTGTTTCTTCATCCATTTTAGAAATCATATTTTTTAAATCAAGTTGAGCCTGCCTTTCTGCTTCTTTTTCTTTTGCTAATCTTTGTTCTGTAGCAGCGAGTTTTTCTTCTTCTCTCTTTTTCTTTAATTCAACAGATTTTTCATCTATTTTATTGATTTGGTCTTGAATATTCTTTGATGTTGAAACAGTTAAATTTTGAACATTCTTTCCAACAACCGGTAACCAACTTAAAGATTTTTGAGCAGCATTAACAAAAACATCAATTCCTGCTAACATTGATTTTAAAGCAAAATTAAACGCAATCTGCAATCCATATATAATATCCTTCCAGTATACGAAAATTGAAATTATGCTGACTATACCGGCAGCAATCGCCGTTATAGGCCATAATGCTGAAGATAAGGTAACACCAAGAACTGTTAAAGCCGGTGTTAAAATTGTTATCGCAGTTAAAAGACTTCCAAAAGCAAAAGTTAAACTACCAATTATAGATATTGACAATGTTATAACACTAACCAATTTTTTATGATTTTTTACAAATTCTATAACTGTAGCAATAACATTTGAAATTCTTGATGTTAAAGACAACAATGCCGGTGCTAATGAAGCACCTATATTTGCGTTCAAAGCAGAAATTTGTTGATTGATTGTTGAAAATCTATCGTTTAAAGTATCTCCTGCCGTTATAACTTCATCATCAATAATTATTCCTAATCTTTGTGCTTCTTCCGAAAGTTGAGACATTTTAGTTGCAGTTTCAATTAAGGTAGCACCACTTTTACCAAATAATTCCATACTCACTGCAACTCTTCTTGTAGGGCTTGAAATATTATTAAGTGCTTGACCAACTTTTTCTAATTGTTTTTCCGGACTAAGTTTTAATAATTCTCTGTATGAAATACCAATTTCTTGAAAAGTCTTTTGATATTCAACATTACCTTCATTTGCTTTATTTACAACTCTACTTAATGTTTTTATCCCCATACTAATAGTAGTAATATCATTTCCAGTTTGTGATGCTGCATAACTTAAATTTTGAAAGGATTTGGTAGTTAATTGTAATGCTTTTGAGGTATCGTCAATTCTTGCACTTGCAGTTATAAAAGATTTTGTCATTAAACCGATTGAAGCAGTTATTGCTGCTCCTGTTACTGCAAAACTTTGACCTAATTTTTTTAAATTTTTAAGTTTATCTTCTAAAACTTTTGAAGATTTTTTTGCCGCTTCAATAGATGCATTCCAATTTGATATATCAAGTGATAGTTTTCCTTTTAATTCTGGTATCATTTTTATTTTTCCTCAATCTTAATTTTACTTGATAATACTTTGTGTAAATACTTTGCATCATCTATATTTGCTTCTTCTTTTTCTTTTGGTAAAAAATCTTTAGCACTTAATGCTTTTTTACCTTTCGGTCTATTTACGTTATAAATCATTGAAGCAATTATTCCTGCATTCAATAGATTTAATTTAACATTTAATTTACATTTCTTTTCGTAACGGATGAGAAGTAAATCTAATAAGCGAGGACTTAATTCCAAGAAATACTCCTCATCCAAGTGTAAATCAAATATTGCTATGCTCCAGAACTCCTCAATTCCTGGAGCTTTTATTTCAAAGGGCTGTCACCGCCTTTTACTGCCTTTTTTTCTGCTGTATTTTCTTCAGCTTTTGTTTCTCCTGCAACTAATTGAGGAACTAATAACATAAACTGATTAAATACATTTAAGTCTAACATATCTACTGCTTCTTCTTTTGTAATTTCATTTCCACCACCAACTAAAAAAGCGTAAAATAACATTGCCAAATCTTCTGCTGAAACTTTTTCTAAAATATTAACATCTTCTTTTTTATTAGATGCTAACGAATTTATAAATGCAAGAAATTTTTTATTAGTATTCTTTTCAAATACCATCATTGTTCTAAAATTAAATTTTAGTTTAAATTCTTTGCCATTTATTTTTAGTGTTTTTGTGTTAATTAAATTTGACATAAATTATTTTCCTCTCTTATTGTTTTGTAAATGTAAATGATTGCGCTGAACTTGCTGTCAATCCAGTCGGAGCATTTATTGCTTTAATCGTTGTAGTTGCTGTAACTGTTATGCCAGCTGATGTATACTTTGTAGAACTGGTTGTAGGTGAAGTATTATCTGTTGTATAATAAATATCACCATCACCAATTTTACTGTTTAACTTAACCGTCAAAGTTGAAGCAAAGGTTGTTCCACTTGCCGGTGTTGCTTCAATATCAGGTGCAGTTTCATTAGATACATATTCTCTTCTGAAAGTCATTTTACCGGTTACTCTTAATGTTGCGTTAAAAGGTAAAATATCTCCTTCTACTGCATCACCAAAAGGTTTGCAAGAAGATAAATATGCTTCACCTTCATATTGAGCAGGAATAGCAACTCCTGCCTGTTCCGGAGCTACAATTTTAAATTCAAAAGTTTCTTTTGTTTCATATAACTCCTGAAGTAATCTTTGACCTGCTTGACCTGCTTTATACTGACCACTTAATTCAATACTTCCATTGTCTGTCGGACCTGCCATAAACTCTTTATCTGTTCCCGGAGAATCCAAAGCTGAAATATCAATTTCCTCACTTTCAGGTGAAGGTGCTGGAATATTAGTTAATCTACCAACCGAAGTCCATTCATTTTCAGCTTGACCTTCTTCAACTTTTCTTCTTACCCATAAACTCGTATGCCTACTGAGTATTGCATTTTCTGTCATTTTCTTTTCCTCCTATTTAATTTCCACTACAATTCTTTTTAAATATTTTTTTATATCATTCAATTGTTCTTCTTCAATACTTGTTATAATCATTGTTCCGCTTCCACATTTCTGACCATTTAATAATTCAATCAATAATGCTTCAGCAACTTCCAAATCATCAAATTTTGAGGCATAACAATTTATATGATAAGTTGCATCATCTTGTAGGTGATTATCTAATGTATTTGTGCAAACGCTTCTTTGTTTACTAAATGAAATATAATTACCATCAGTTTCATTTGGAACAGTCATTAGTTTTATAACCGGAAATTTTGCTTTTAAATTTTCTGAACCATTTAATATTGAATTAAGTGAAGATGTATAACCCATTATTTCGCTCCTAATTCAGGAATATATTTTTCCAATCTACCTGTAAATCCTTGAACTACTTTATCAATTCCTTGCTTTAACATAAAAAATCCTTGTATCCATCTAACATTTGATTTTTTAGTTTTTGACCTTCTTGTATTATGGCCATATTCAACAGGAACTGCATAATGAATATTGTTTATTATTTCTATTGAATAAACGTTTTTATCAACTTTAACTTTTGTTCTGAAAAAATTATTTCTCAATGTTCCGGTATCTACTGGTGTTAATTTTTTAGTAATAGCAATTGCTCTATCTGCTTCATCTACTAAAAATTTCTTTGCACCCGCTTCTACCTGTTTTTGATATTGAGAAAATACTTGTTCAAAAAAATTCATTAAAGTTCTTCTCCTAATCCAATTATATTAACCTGTTCAAATCTCCAAATACTAATAACACTTAAATTTAACCCATTTGCTTCAATTTTATCTTTTAACTTTATATCTGTATCAGTTATACAATAAAATACATAAGTAACTTGATTCCATTCTTTATCGCCAACAATATCAGGAACAAATCCTGCATCACCTTTCCCTATATGAAGACCAGAAATTTTACCGCTATCTGTAAAACTTATTTGCTCTGCACCATAAGAATCAGCACCAACTGTTCTTTTATAATATGTTGCTTCACAATTATACATTTTAGGTAAAATTTTCCTAATCTTTGCAGCAATTCTAAATGAAAGATTACCTACCATCTTACCCTCCTAAATGGCTGTAATCTACTTTTATAATCTTTTACAAATTCGGCAATTCCTTTGGTGGCTATTTTATTAGCATCTTTTATCATTGAAGAAGCATCAGAAGTTCCTAAACTTGCACTAATGCCCCCCAAACTTACACTGCTTATTGTTTCACCACCTTCATTTTCAGAATCACCCGCTTTTGCGGCTGCAATAGCTTCAGGAGAAAAACGCAAGGAATAATCAGTAACCATATTTGCCCAAACATATTTCAAAGCATCTGGAATTGTTTTAATGTTACAATAATTTTTAATTTCTTGTCCCATCTCATCAATCAAACACGCTAAATATGAATCAGCAACGTCTAATTGGTTACCAATCTTTATTTTGACTATATCAAAAATGTCCTGATTACTTATCATTTTATTCCTCCCCCGCAACCAGTCAAGTTTTTCACTTGACAATGAAAAAAGAGTATCAAAATATTAAAATTAGAATTAAAATATCTGATACTCTTTTTCATTTTTTATTTCCTTCCTTTGTTTTCTTTTTTACCTTCTTTTTTTGCTTGTTTATTATCTTCTACTTCAGGGACAAAATCAATAATTATTCTATCCCCTTTTTTGTTAACACCTATAACTCCAGGTTGAACTATAAAAGCTCCGCAATTAAGTAAATCAACTTTTTCATTCTCGTTAATTTCTATAATTTTATTTGCTTCTATTTTCTTGCCCTTATACTTTACAGGTTTATCAAAAACTATTTTCATAAACAATTCTCCTATTTTACTGTTAATACAAATACATCACCCATTCTTTCAAATGAAGGTAATACTATTTCAGAAACTACGGTCATTAAATTAACAACCGGTTCATATGTTTTCTTGCTGGTAACGGCAACACCAGTTCCAACTATGCTAACTGAACAATCCGGAACTCCTGCCATAACATCTGCTTCTTCCGGTGTAGTTCCAAACCAAGTTGAACCCAATGTAGTATCAGGTAAGAAAGCAACTTTATTATCCGGAACGTATTTCTGAGCATTTTTATTGTAATCATAATATCTTTTATCATAAACAGAAATCGTAATACCTGTTTTCCTAAAGATATAATTTTTAACATCTGTATCAGTAATTCCAACTGCAATTCCCTGAATAGGTGCTAATGCATCTCTTACTTTTTTGCTGCCGGCTAATAATCCAAATGTTACAGAGTTCATAACTGCTCTTTTTATTTCAACTCCGTATCTATTTCTCATTTCTTCTTGTATATCTATCATATCTTGGACTGGATTACAATTTGTAGCATCATCCCATTTATCGGTTAAGGTTAATGCTTCTGTGTTATTTGTAACCCAATTATCATCGGCATATTTGTAAGTATAATTAACTACTTGACCAGAAGAATCCGGAGCAGCTAATGTAACTTCACCATTGAACAAAAGACTCATTCTCATTATTTCAGGTATTACCAAAGCACCCTCAATCAATGTATTTGAATCATCGTATAACTTTTCAATTATTGCTCTTGCATAAGGCGAATTTGGATTGTTTAAATATTCCAAAATTCTCTGTCTATCTTTTTCACCAAGTCTCATTGATTCTCTGAAAAAAGGCATCTCTGTTTCTACCTTAGAAATAGAACCTCTACTTCTGATTGTCGGTTTTGCATCAAATGCGGAAGGCATCAAAGCAACCGGTAAATCTTTAAAACCTTTTATCCAAGCTAAATTCAACCCAATCATTTTCTTAGCTGGAAATAAAACTTCTCCCAAATAAGGAACTCTATTTGAGTTTGTTTCTGTCCAATATGCTGCTATTGCATCTGCTGTAAGTAAATCAAATATTGTCATTTCTTTTTCTCCTTTTTATAAATTTTTACTTCTTCTACTTAGTTTGTTTTTGTAAATGTCTTACTCATTACATCACTTGAAATTCCTGCTTTTATTGCTATTGCTTTAACCGTTGTTGTAGCAGATAAAGTTATAGCAGTTCCAGTATATTTAGTAGAAGCTGCTGTCGGTGTGCTGCCATTTGTGGTATAATAAATGTCTGCACCTTCAGTGCCGCAACTCAATTCAACATCTACTGAAGTTTCAAAATTTCCACCATCCGGGTCAGCTTCCGGCGTATCAACTGCATAAACTACTGCATCAACCGGGAAAAATACTATTGCCGGCATTGCTTTCTTTGCCTCATTAGAAACAGCTTCAGGCAATTTTGCCGAATTTACAAAACCGTGAACCAACACTGCTGCGTTTTGGTCACCATCTGTAACATCTACATCTTGAAATACCAAACCTTTTGCATTTTCATCATTAGAAGGAAATACTGTTCCTGCTTTTATGATTTTTCTACCATCTACTGTGCTTGCCAATGCTGAATCTTTTTCAAACAATTGAGGAAAGCAAACATAGTGGTCAGGATACTGTAAAATGTCTCCTAATGTCTTTGCTACAACTGTCTTTACTTTTATACCGTTAGTCATCTTTCTATTCCTCCAATATTAAATTTTTTACTTACCTTCTCCAAAATAAACCTTTGCACCAGTTTCACTTGTTGTTTGATTTTGTTTAACACCTTGTGCTAAACTTTTTGCAAATGCTATTGCACCTTCGGGTTCTGCATCACTACCACCCTGAGGAGGATTACCGACAGGTTTAAAATTTGAATTCTTTGCAGGGGCTGATTGCTGTTCCTTGAATAAAAATGGTTTATCAGTTTTCAATTTTTCAATCTGTTCCTTAAAACCACTCTTGATATTTCCATCCTCTCCTAACTCTACTTTATCAATATCAAGTAAAGCAACTGCTAAAGATTCATCGTGAACCTTTCCAAATAATTCTCTCTTGATAGCATTTTTTCTTCTCTCCAAATTTAAAGACTTGGCGTAATCTTCACTTGCTTTCTTGTTCGCTTCTTGCAACTCTTTAACTTTTTGTTCAAGAGCTGTTTTGTCGCCTTCAAATTTTTTGAGTTCGGTTAATTGATTGTCACGTTCTTTAATTGTTTCATTCGCTTTTTTCAACTCTTCAGACTTTTCATCAAAACGATGTTTAGCAACAAATTTTTCTCCGAAGATTTTTTTTGCTGCTTCAACTTTTGCTTTGTTTTCATCAGTTACCGTGAATCCTAATGCTTTCAATAATTCTTCCATACTTTACTTTCTCCTTAACTTTTCAGTTTTTACGGGGCTCTGTCCCCTTTGAGTTATTACTTCTACTTTTATTATAAATTTTTTTGTGAAAAAATTAAATAATAAATATTTTTATTATTTAACTCTTACATCTTCGCCTTTTTCTAATGCATCCTTAAAAGCACTATAAGACATATCTTGTATCTTTTCCCATTGACCATCAATTCTTGCAAGTCTTTCCCCTTCTTCTTCATCACCTTCAAAAACTCTGATTGTTGTTGACCTACAATTTGGATGAAATGGTGGAATAGTAACTCCAACTTCTGCTTCATCAATTGGAATTCTAACTCCGTCCATTTCTCTACAAATTTCACTCGTTCTATCATCAAGCGTTGCTAAAATTTGTAAGTATTCTTGCGGCCTTGCTGTTTCTTTGTATGAATCCAAAGTTGCTTGATTATTAAGTCTATTTGTTTCAGTTCTTGCTAATCTTATTGCTGAATTATACGAAGTATTCATTTTTGCTTTTATATTTTTTGCAAGCTCTTGAACACTTTGACCTAAAATAAATGCTTGAGGAATTTCCTGTTGCATTACTCTTACTAAAACATCTCTATTCTTCCATAAACTATCACTAAATGTAACTCCATTAAAATCATAACCAACCGCAAGTTTAATTCTATCAGGATTTATTTTTGCAAAATTACCTGTTAAGCCATTTACTTTAATTTCATCATAAATTTCAGTATAATAAGCTTCTTTGTATAACTCCGGTTCTAATTTCCATAAACCGTTAATATTATCTGTTGTCATCAATTCAATTTGATAACGAATATCTGCTTGTAATTCTTGTAAACGAGTTATTTCTCTTCTTGCCGATAAGGATTTTATTTCTTTTAAATAGGTAGGATTTAATTTAATTTGAGTTCCGGTTTTCAAATATTCTTTTAGTTTAACTCTTGCTTGATTTCTTTCCTTGACTGTAAGTTTTTGAATTGCTGCTGGATATGAAACTTTATTATCTTTTGCATATCTGCCATAAAAAGATTCCAACTTTTCTCTTATGCTTCTGTCAGCCCTTCTATATGCAGATAATAAAGCACCATTTTCAAAAGAATGAGTAATTTTTTCCAACTTTAATAATTTTCTTTCCCCTGCTTGTTCGGTTGCTTTTAAATCTTTTTTCATCCTATCTCCAACCAACAATATTTATATTTTGAAATTAACTTACAAATTTCTGCTTCCCAAAATGCAGAATTAGTAACCATTCCTCTAACATTATTTTTACCAACTAAAATGCATCCTTCAGTATGTTCGTGCGTATTTCCTCGATGAATTCTAATACCTGTAAAAAATGGAACATTAAGTAATAAAGGTAATATTCTCTCGAATTTAGAACTGTATGACATTTTTATTTCGTATTTTCCTGCAGGAATTGCGGTTTCTCCCGGTATTTTATCTGATGAACTTCTCAATACCCGAACTACGTCTTCCATTGTATTACAAAATAAAGGATTATTTTCAATAACTTTCATTGATTCATCATATCCAACATAACTTAATCTTCCAACAGTATATCCTAATCCCTTTGAAAATCTATTGATATTAATTTCAAGTAAATAATTCATTTTATTTGCATTCCTATATAAATTCCTAAAAGAAAAACGAAGAAAAAAGCTGTTAACATAATAAAATCCAATTTTCAAAATCTCCAAGTCAATTTTATAAACTTGCCTTCTACAAATTCATTACTAATTGGCATATACAACTTATTTGTTACCTCTATTTTTGGCATATAAGGGGAATTTTTTACTTTATAGTAAGCAATTCCCCATTTAGCCATTTTTAAAATTCACGCAATTTTTGTTTGTTCTACTTGTTTTAACTTTGCTATTTCTTCAATTAACTGCTTTGCTTTTTCATATAATTTTGCATCAGGTGGTAACTCTTCCGTTTTAGTATAAATCTCATTAAATTTACCAAGTGCATTTGCTACAAATTTAACCCAATCTATTTTACTATCTTTTGGCATAACTGCTAAAGCATATTCAACACCTTTTTTAACGTATTTATCAAGAATTTCATCATCCTTTTTAGTTTTGGTTGCTCTTATTATCCAAATTATAAGAAAGCAAACAAAAACAACAACTACTTGCCACCCGCCATACTTATAAAACCAAGTGACAAATATGTTAGTGCTTGCACCTGCTGCTTCTACAACCTCTGCAAAAACATTTCCTACAAAAATCATCAACAAACCAACTAAAAAACATAACATACTCATAAAACTTTTCAAAGCTAAATACAATTTTTTCATAAACTCCTCCTTTTTATTTGTGTTAGGGATTATATCCGACTAAATATAATCCCTAACTGTCTAAAGCATCACACAGAAGTGCTGTTACGGGATGCTTATTTTTCTTTAAAATTTATTTCAATCTTACCTTTGATTAAATCAAATACCGCTTTTATTTCCTGCAATGTTTCCGTATTTTTTCTTAACATTTCATCAATGCGTTCAAATCTATCATCTTTTTTGTTGAGCTCTTGTTTAAAAGAATCTATTTCTTTTTTAACCTCCTCAAGTTCTATTTTGAGCGGTGTTATAAATGGCTCAACAATATCTTTTGTAATAGCTTTTTTAATCCAGAAATAAAACATAACAACAACTACCATTCCACTTACACCAATTGAGGATAGAATTTCAAGTAGTTCTTTTGTCATCTTTTATACTCCCAATTCTTGAATTTTTGCTCTCACTGCTCTTGCTTTAGTTTCTAATTCTGCCAACTTATTTCTATCTTCTTGTGTTCCTTGATTTGATTCTATTGCTCTCAATGGTCTAACCGTTTGGCTATCAATTCTGTTTAATTCTGAAATTAAAGCTTCTTTTTCTTCTAACTTTTGCTTTTTTATTGCCTTATTCCAATACCAATCAAAATTTGTTACAATACTTTGTCTCAAATTCTTCATTGGTCTTATAACATCCTCTACATATTCAACTTCAAACTCCTTTTCTTCTCCTTCTCCAACTTCACCAATCTTTTTGTAGAGAGTTATAAAGCATAAACCCATATTCTCTACAATTACTACTCCGTCTTGTGGAAACTCTTTTAGTTTTGTTTTCATATACATAACCTCCTTAACTCTGAATCATTTATTCTTAAGTATATCCAACAACTTAAATTAAAACTATCAAACCATTTTAATCCACCAAGTCTGCAACTTAATCTTGTTGCCCAGTATTTACAAGGTTTTTTCAAATAGTTTTTAAATGTTCTATATAAACCGTATAAATTTCTTTTCCTTAACAAAATATAGCCATAATAAAATCTATAACCAAGCATATCAATTCCACGAATACCAACTCTAAATATTTGCCAATTATCTTTTAATCGCAATTCTAATTTCTTTAACTCAAAACGAATCACTTCCAATGCTTGATGTAAAACTTCTTTGCTTGCTGAAAGTAAAATAAAATCATCAACGTATCTCAAATAATACTTTACTTTGGCTATATTACGTATTGCTGTATCCATACCAAGCAATAATAAGTTTTCAAACCAAGCACTTGTATAATTTCCAAGCGGTAAACTATTCATTGAAAATGCTACAATATGTAATAATTTTAAATATCTTTCATCTTTTACAAATTTCTTAAAAGATTCTACTACATACTTTGGTTGAATATTATCATAGCACTTCTTTATGTCGCACTTTAAACAATACTTTGTTCCTTTTCCATCATTTTTTAACCACCCTTTTATTGCTTTGTATCCATAATGAATTCCTCTGCCTGGAATACTTGCAATAGCGTAAGGGTCTAACCTTTTTAATAATTTATCGTAAACTAAATCAATTAGTAAATGATGAACGCATTGGTCAGGAAAGAAAATTGGTTTATGTAATATTCTATGTTTTCCTGATGGTTGGTCAATAATATTACAAACTAAATAAGGAGAAGGTTTGTAACTACCATTTAAAATAATTCTCTGCAATTTTCTTGAATAAAAGGTCAAATTCGCTAACACTTTTTTAACACTATGCCTCTTACCCTTTCCGATTGCAGCTTTAAGGATTATTGATTTACAATATTCTTCAGTTATTTTTTCTTTTGTAATTAGATAACCTATTTTCTTCATTCTTTTTAATCCTTTTTCACTTTTTAAGTGTTTTTATTTGTCAGACCGTTCTATCCGCCAATTTGGCGGAATACTAAACCTGTTTTTTGGAACATTATTTTCACCAAGAGGTGTGGAATAAATAAACATTTTTGAAAAATATTTTGCCGATGAGCATAATGCCCAAAGGCATAAACATAGCGGCCACCGTTATTCCGATTAACATTAGAAAGGTCATTGTTGCAATTCAAGTAAAAGCCTCCATTATTCGCACCATTGTTGCAATTCCCGCCTATTTTACTTACCCCATAAATCATTTTTACTTCCAACTCCTTATTTAGTTTAATCTTAACCTACCATTTTCAACTTATAATCCCGGCACAAAAACACAGCGGCCACCGAAAGCCCGACCAACAGCAGAAAGGCCATCGCCGCAAGCCAAGTAAAAGCCACCATAATTCGCACCAACGCTGCAACCCCCGCCATAGAATACTCTTTTTATACCTGCACTTGTAGTAAAGTATTGATAATCTCCTGTAAATCCACCAGAAGTAGCACCAAATAAGAAAATATCTTGTGCTAAATCAGTTGAAGGTAAGAATTTATAATTATTTCTAGTTGTCGTTGGAACTTTATTTGTAATTGCTATCCATCCTTTTCTATCACTTGTAGTAGGATAATCAACTGCACCATCTGGATTAGGATTTATTAACATTGTAGCAGTTGCAACTCCATCAACTACTTTTACTTCGTTAACAATACCACCCAAATTTTGACCACAGTTCCCAACTAAAGATTCAATTCCTAAATTCTTACACATTCTTTTTCCTTGACCACTGGTTCCTGATATTGTTCCACCTCCAGTATTTTCTCCATCAGCACCAAGAACATTATCTGTAGCCCCGGTTAACTGCATTCCTAAATAAACTAATGTAGTATTTGCAGTTGTGCTTACTGTTCCATCAATAGTTATTTTCTTACAAGCAGTTTCAACACCATCAATGGTTTCTGTAACATCTTCAATACTCAAAACTTTATACCATTTAGCAGCTGCTTCAGAATTTCCTATCGCTACACATTGCATTGTTGCCGGAACAGTATCAATTTTTGTGCTTGCTGCCCAATCTGTAGCAGTAAGTATTACATAATCAACATCACTTGCAGTTGTAACTGCTTTCTTATTAGTCCAGCCATTTGTATTGCCTTGACTAATTTTTGATTGCCAATTTAAACTTGCATATTTTACTGTAGCAAGTAATTGTATCATCAACATTTCTTTATAGCCAAAGAAACGCAAACCCTTTTGTCTAACAAGAGTTTCAAAAGCTTCAACTGAAGTATATGTTTTAGGACAAACTCCGCTTCTTACTGCAAATGGCTCATTAGCATCCGCACTTTCTTCACCAATTACATATTTACCAATTCCTATCCAATCAACAATTCTTCCTTCTCTATCGTGAGCCGGACTTACTTTATAGCCAGTTTTTGGTTCGTTTGTTAATGAAATTTTAATATTTCCTGTATCTAAAATTCCCAACTTATAATAGAATTTCGGAAACATTGTTATTACATAATAACCAGGTAATCCAACGTGACTATCAAATTCGTAAGTTCCTTCCGGTGCAAATTCTTCTGCTTTTCCAGTCTCTGTATTTAACGTAACTAAGCAATCATATGTTTCAAATATAGGATGATTTTTAAAATCATCAACTCCGGCTGCAACATCTGTGCTTGGAGTTAAATTACGACCAATTGCACCTAACTGCCTAACAAAAACTCCACTCGGACTCATTTCAACTGCTAATTCTTTATAATCATTTATCTTATTAGTAACGTAATCTCTTATCGCTTTAGCACTTGCATACTGAGTATCAGTGGATTCTTCCGTTATTTCAGTTATTTTATTGCTTTTGGTTTCATAAGTAGAAGAAATATCAGGTATATCACTTGCTGCTAAATCTTCGCCAGCAACAACCAAACCTTTTGCATCATATGTTATTTTGCACTTTGTTCCACCGGTTATACTTGTATTCTTTGTAATCTTTGTATCCAAACCATCACTTAATGCTTTTGATGTAGGATAAGTTACTCCAGAAGTTGAAGTATAATCGTTTGTTTTATTTGCTATTAACTGAAATCTTTCCAAATCTGTTTCAACTAAACTATCACCATCCCACTCATAATACTTTGTAGTCCCGTTATCATCATAAACATAAATAACACCAAATTCAGGAGTTGCTGATTTGGCATTATCCCAAGTATTATCTGCAGTCGCGGTATAAATCAATTTAGTTGTTGAATTGTAATACCTTGAACCTCTTTTGAATGTCCCTGATGGTGCTGTTGTGATTGAAAGAAGAGGTATTTGTTTTTGACCACCGCCTCCTCCTTTTGCACCTGCCGGTTTAAAAATAAGAGGTCTGCTTATTTCATCTATATTAGCCATTTATTTTGCCTCCTTATTTTTTGATTCCTTTTCTTTTAATACCTATTGATGCGGTAATTCCGGTAGGGTCTTTATCACTTTCAATACTAAATAAACAATCAAACGCTAACAAAGGAATTGCACAATCTTCAGTTACTTCAAAATCTGCTATTCCTTCTTCATTCTGAACGTAAGACCAATTTTCACCATCGTTTGAAAGTTTAAACTTAAGCACTTGACCATTTATGCCGCTGATGTTTAAAATTCTTGAAATGCAGGCCTTTCCAGTGTTTAAAGCAATAACATCGGAAGGGTCTGATTCAAGCAAATTGTAATCATTAATCTTGACATTATACATTACTCTTCCTCCTCTTCGTTATTATCTGGTGAATTTGACGAAACCCCTTCATCAATATTCCCAAATTCATTTTGTTCCTGCTCTTCTTGCCTTTTCATCTTTTCCATCTCTATGTTCACATCCTCAACCCAAGGATGCTGAGCAATTAGAGTTTCTTTTGATAAAATAGGCATTGATTTAATTATGTTATCAATTACTTCATTTTCGGCAATTGCCATATCCATATTCCACACTATATTAACTTCTTCCGGATTATAATCACCTTTTCCTCTCGCTTTTAAATCCGAACATATAAACCACAATAAACTTTCCATACTTGCTGAAAATTCAGTTGCCATAAATTTTGCATCTAAGTCCAAATCTGCATACTTAAATTTCAAAGCAACTCCACTTGCTATATTTTGAGTTTCTTTTTGGCTATCAACTCCACCACCAAAATCATATATGTCTTGACGTAATCTGTTTAAATGAGAATCTATTGCTTGAATATCAATACTCGTCTGAATTGTGCTTACATCTCCATCACTTTCAATGAAGATTGTTCTATAAACATTTATATTATGAGCAAAATCTTCTTTATTTTCTCCGCTATATCCTTTTACAACCTTCAAAGCATTCGGAACATCTTGTAACTGGTCTGAAATATCACTTACATTCTTGTCATAATCATCAATTAAATCTTTTATAAATGTTAAAATACCAAGTTCTTCGTCATTTGCTTTAAATGCTATAAACGGTATCTTTACCCAACTTTGTTCTTCCTCATATTCTTCTACTTTTTTATTATTTTGCTCATCCACAACTTCTCTTGTCTTCTTAAGTGAAAAATGTCCTGAAAAAACGTGCCTATCTGTATCTATAACAAGTTTATTATCTTTATCTACCTGAAAATAATAAACTCCTGTTTTATCATAATATTCAACTTTTCTTACTTGAGTTTTAGTCCCGTCTTCGTGATATACATCAATAACATATGTTCTCATCAATGCTTCTAAGTCTGTATGGTCTGCATCTTTCCAAAACGGTATCACTTCAATAGGTGGTATTCTTTTTAAATGAAGTTTTTCATCTTCATCGTAATAAATTTGCACCCAACCAATTCCATACTTAATCGCATCTTTTCCAACTTTCAATAATTTTCTAAAAAATGCTTTACTAAATAAATCATCCAATTCATCTGCTAATCCTTCTTGTGCGCTATCAACTGAAAAAGGTTTACCAAGCAAATAACTTGCTTTTTGATTTACTAACTTTTTCATAAACGCGTGTGCCACTTGTGTATTTGAAAGATTGGTTAGTATCTCTTTTCTGCCATCAACCATTATATATCTTGTTTTTTCTTTGATTTTTACATTTGCGTTTCTGTAGTATTTGTCGGCTTCAACAAATTCGTGTAATCTCTTACTTGTTAGATGTTCGTTTAAAATAACTCCCAAAAAATCTAAATCTTTTGCTACCGCTCTTATCACTGTTGGATTATCAATGTTTTGTAGTGGTGTTAAATTCAATACCATCGGCATTTGGATACCTCCGAAAAACTTAACTTGCGCGAGTAGGATTTGAACCTACGACCTTTGGTTTATGAAACCACTGTTCTGCCAGACTGAACTATCGCGCTAATTTAATTATAATAATTTGTTGGATAAAAATAAATAATAAATATAATTTATTATTTTAAAGAAATGAAAATTTTGGTTTGCCAATACTTTCAGTCGCATAGCGTAAAGCATCCATAAGATGATTGAATTCATCTATTGGTCTGTCTAATGTTCTGCCAGTTTTTGAGTCTTTGTCCCAAGCGTAATTATTAAGCTCTATTAAAGTATTTACGCACTTGGGATGAACTATAATCTCATAATCTTGTAACTTATTTATGCCTGCTCTTATGCTATCAGGTCCTTTTTTACTTGAATAAGCATTTATTCCTAATCTTTTTAACTCATATATTGACTTTTGCTCAGCACTATCACAAATCCATCTTTTATTTGATAATAATACTGCTTTTATTCTTCCAGCAATTTGGTCATTAGTCATTGCATACTGATAGTGTTCCCAAATTATCCAAATTTTCCTTAATTTAGTAGAAACTAAACATTCTATCATTGCAGTAGGGTCATTTGAAAAACCAAAATCAAGACCATAATGAGGAGTATATACCAACCTTCCTTTTTCTTTCATATTGCGTAATTCTTGAATAGTCGGGTCTCTACCGTCCATTTCTCTATAATGAAAAATCAATCCTTCTGCAACTCCCCATTCTCCCTCTCCAACAATTCTATATCTACGCGGATTGATTTTTCTTATTCTTTCCATTTCTTTTATATCAGCTTCATCTAAAAATTCATTGTTTTTGTAGGTTGTCGTCATTGCTAAAATATCAGGGTCTTTAACATCAAAAAATCTTTTTTTAAGCCAATGATTCGCACTCCAAGGGTTGAATGTAATCATTATTTGCTTCCATAAATGAGGAGGTAATTTACCTCTGATACTTAAATTTAACTTATCAAAATCTTCTTCATTAGTAATTTGAAATGCTTCCTCTATCCATACCCAACATAAATGTCCTATACTTACGGTTATTGACGCAACACTATCAGCATCATCTAACCCTACAAATAATATCTTCTGTCCAGTTGGTTTATACGTAAATTCCATAGGATTCTTGTTTATCTTCCAATCTGCTTCAACTCCTAATCTATTTACTGCCCACTTCAACTCTGCAAAAGTAGAATTTTTATGCAAACTAAAAAATCTCCTCACAACTAAACAATTACTTAATGGATATTTCATTATATTATGGATTATTTTTAATGCAGTAGTTTTTGATTTTTTGCTGCCTTTTGACCCTTTACATACACAATATCTTTGATGAGTATTCCAATATTTTGCATATCCCTTTCCGACTACTTCTTGAATATCAACATTGAGAACTTTCTTCTGGAAAAACATTATTCTTTTAACTCCGAATTTACAAAGTTGATTTGCGTATACCTATTCTCTGTTGGAGCTTCTCCTTTTGCTAAACCGTAAATCTTATTTAACTCTTTTACTGCCTCCAATAATGCTCTTGCTGCACTATCTGATATAACTCTTCTTTTTTTGATTTTATTTCCATCAGGGTCTTTTAACCAATGCTTGCCATCTGAATCAATCCTAAATCTTACTTGTAAATCTTCTTCAATTATTTCTTTTGCTGATTTAATTAGAAATGATAAAGTATCTGTTGCTTCCTTCAAATCCCAACCAATCTTTTGCATTTTTTTGCTTACTATTTTCATTTTCACATTTTTTAACTTTTCTTTTTCTGCTTTATATTCTGGTAATTGTGATAACCAATCTATTCGTTTCGTAAATACATCCTTTCTCCAATTCTTCGCATCCGGGCACATTTTTAGTATAGCATTTCTTGACGTCATTCTTTCAACTACTCTTAATCTGGTATATTCTGCTATATTTACTTTTATAAAATCTTTAAACTCACCACTTCTTAATGCCATACCACCGTGATTATTTGGAGTTTTAGGTAATTCTTGAGTAGGAATTACTATTTCAGGTTCTACTACTTTGACTTCTGATTGTTGGTGTTTTTGCTTAAATTTATCTCTTAACATAGTTTTATTATATAATTTTTTAACTATTACTTACAATACCTATAAGTTATGATACCAATATCCGCTATATATGGCAATCCCCTATATTCTCCATTATAATCTAATCCATATCCTACCACAAATGCATCATCTTCTATTTCAATACCATAATTTAAAATATCTATATTTTCCGGTCTTTTTCCTTTTTTCCTTTTTAACATCGCATAAACTTCTACTAATTTAACTCCTAATCTTTTTAATTCCTTTCCAACTCCTTCTAATGTTTTACCAGAATCTACAATATCCTCAATTATAAAAACTTTTTTGTCCTTTAATATATTTATATCAAAAAGTGGTAAAACGCTTAAATTTTCTTGAATATTAGCTTTATATGATGATGCTTTTAACATTTCTACTCTTCCCTGCCATTTTGCCTTCTTTAATACCGAACTTGCAAACATAAATGCTCCATTCAACATTATAATTACTATTGTATCCTCCGTATTCTTCTTTTTTAAAATACTTGCCGCTTCTTCTTCGAATCTCCTTATATAATTTCTCGGATATAAAATATTCATTTATTTTCTCCTTTATTTCTTTTGCTGCATTCATCTTGTGCTTCTTTTATTATCCTAACCAAACATCTCTTGAATAATCACATTCAAAAATATCAAGACTATTAGCATCAAAATATGATAATTTTCTATTTAATTTACATTCTTTTTGTTTCTTTTTAGAATAATCTAAAACATTTTTCCTATTATTCAGAGTTTTATTTGCTTTTAAAAACTTTTTAGTTTTTATTTTCACTATTCCTCCTATTACATTCCTTTTGTGCTTCTTCTTTTGTTGCAAATACCTCATCCTCATAACGATGGAGCCACTGCTTCTTACCATAATCACAAGTATAAATTATATTAACACCGGCAGTCAATCCTGAAACAACTACTACCTGTGAAATTGTAACTTCTATAGTCTTAAATTTTCCATAATCTGCAATTGCAAAAGTATAACCCTTATCTCCAACATTAAATTTAGTTTCTGCTTTCATTTTTTAATCCTTATACCAATTTAATTCTTCACAAGCTTTTAATGCTTCTTTTTCTGTTTCAAATAAACAATTTTGAACGAATGATATTCTATATCCTGAAATATTAGCAACGTAGCGAATCTTTTTACATTCTTTATCAACTATTGACTCACTAATAACTATTGGTAAACCAACGCTCCATCTACCCTTACCAACTGGTATTCTTCCATATCCGTTACATACCGGACACGATTTATTTGCTTCTCCCTTGCATATAGGGCAATTTATTATCTGTAATTGATACAATATCGGATAAACCTTGCTTCCGATTACGAATTTTAGCTTCAAATGATTTCTCCTTTCCTGGTGGGATAATCCATATGTCAATACTACCATTTGATTTTTCTACAAATTTAAAACTACATTTTCTAAATTTTTCATATTGCTTTCTAATTCTATTCATTCTCTTCTTTTCTTCTTTGATTGCCAATGCTTTAAAACTTAACATTTTTTAATCCTCGTTGTGTATTATAAAAACTTTTATAATCTTTTATTTTTACAGCTCTTCCATCACAAGGTATTTCCTTTATTTCTTTATTTATTTTAAAACTTGTTTTAAAATCTAAATGGCAAGCAACCAATTCTTTATCAGTTCCCTTGCATCCTTGACATCTCCAAGCACCATACTTGAAAAATTCTTTATTTTTGCATCTTTTTTGTAATTCTATTCTTGAAAGTTCTACTGTTATTTTATCTGGCATTTTTTATTTCCTTTTATATCGGGATACTAATTGGAACCTATTACGGAGGTAACCATTTATCTATAATAAAATTCCAATTAGCTTAACTTATGTCCGCAATCATAAGCCCCTTTTTACATTCCTTGTATTCTTAATCTTTCACCAACTATTATTTTTGCTTCTTCGTATTTCTGTTCTGATTCTTCTTGAGTTAAATTATCATCCAAATACCTTTCAAAAAATTCCCCTGGTATCTGCTCTCCTGAATCATAACCAACTGCCCAACCATAAGCATCCTGCGCAGCTGACCTATAAACTTGAAATTGATTCTCAACTTCTTCCATTTGTTGATTCAAAACTTTTATTTCAGCAACCTTGTTAAAATATAAACCAACCAAAGCGCAAATTACTGCTATTAGTATTATTTTTTCTATTTTCATTTTTATTCTCCAATTCTTTTATCCTTCTTTCAAGGGTTATAATTTGACTTGTATAATTCCCCTTCAGTTCTTCATTCCATTTTTTAAAAGTATTTAATCTTTTTAGTAATATTTCTTTTAAAATCTTTTTTCATTTAATTAAAAGGGAAAAGATTTTAAATCTTGTCCCTTTCTCCTTTTATTCCTCACCGCTTTCCTTTGCGGGATTATCTAAATCAATAAAGCCCCTTGATGTTTCAAGGATATTCGTTGCCCCATTTCTTGTTAAAAAATAAGTGTTGCTTGCAACATTTAATTCTTGATTATCATCATAACAATCCAAATTGTCTAACTGCTCCTGCAAAAATTGTTTTAAATCTCCAATTGTTTTTAATGGCATTTGTTCTCTCCTTTTATTTTTCTATCATCTTTAAAAAATCTAAATGCTTATTCTTTACATCATTTTCTTTAAAATATTTCTTTAATGCTTTTTTCTGATTATCATTTAAAATCTTGTATTTGTTAAGTGCATCTTTTTTTCTGCCATACTTAACCCAAGTATACATTACATAAGGAAATTCGGCATCTTTCTCTTTTCTTTTGGAAGTCTTTTGTTTCTTTTCACATAACTGAATTGTTTTTCTTTCTTCAATTTTTGGTTTGAAATTTCTATCTATCTTGTCAGTCCATTTTGCTTGTAATACGTGTTCTGCAAATTCTAATCTTTTGCCATCTTCAAATTCTAATGTTATAAATCCATCTATTGCGTCTGATTTTATTGTTGCTATATTTCCAGTATATCTACTTTGTATCTTTTTGCCAATTTTTAAGTTCATTTATTTGTTCTCCTTTTAAGTAAGGGAGGTTTTTTACGTCTCCCTTATATTATTTTTTTTAAGCCCAAAAACTATCAGGAACATTTATTTTTGAAAAATCTGCTTTGTATTTTTCTCTTGCTTCTTTTAACCCTTTAACTTTGTTTACTAAATTATCATATTCAAAAGTCCCAAAAACTCTGTGGTCTTTTGCATATTGAGATGCAATCCAACTATCAGGTGATATTTCCCATCTTCCATATTCAAATGATACATTACATTCATCATAAGCACCCAATACCCAAATTATTTCTTTTTGAACTTCTTTTGGAAATTTTTTAAAATCTTGAAAATCTAATTTCATTTTATTTTTAGGAATATCAATATTAAACATCTCTGCTCTATTTACCACTTTCTCAAGTTGATTCAAATCATAATCTTTAACAATGTTTACTGCTTCTTTTCTTAAAATCTTACTTTGAAATGTTTTCTCCAATCTTTTTAATAATTGCTCTCTTGTAAATTTTCTTTCTTTCATTTGTTCTCTCCTTTTGTCCTGCCTATTTTTTAACTACAATAATATTATAATAAATATTTTTTAAAAAGTCAAGCAGAAAATTTATTCCCTTTTACATCTCTCATTTATCTGTGACAATAACTCTTCGGAAATTATTTGCTCTTCTTTTAAAAATTTATACAAAGCATTTAATCCCACACATTTTATTTCTTTACCTTTATCATCACATAAAATCTCTCCATTTTCGTCTACAAATTGATAAGTATTACCGGATTGATGAATAAAATCTAATTCTAATCCTACCGTAATCATATCACGAATCCAATCAATTCCATTTTCATAAGTTAAAGAATAAAATCCTAACTTTCTATCCGGCTTACAAATCTTTGTTTTCTTTATTGCCATTTCTACATAATGACCAACCGGATTTGCTTCACTCTTTTTTACCTTCTCATAATTCTTACCAAAATAATCTGTTTTTCTAAATTTTATCTTAGCAGAATTTTGCATCCTTAAATTCCAACCACCAGGTGTGTGTTGGTCATCAAAAGGGTTAGCAAAATTTGCTCTCGGCGCATTTATATGAATTGCCATTGCTCCTGTTTTATTTAACAATGGTATCAATTCAGAAACATATCTGCTTGTTGCTGCTGATATTCCTGCCATTGTTTTTTCTTCCATCGTTTTATCTTCCGCAGCCATTGGAACTAATGCTCCTAACGAATCAATAACTAATAAACCAACCTCTCCTGTTGAAATAAAATCTAATGCTATTTGATATGCTTTCTCAGCAGATTGAGTTTCCAAAATAACAACGTGCATATTATTAATATCAACTCCGAGTGTTTGTGCCCAGATAGTATCAAGTGTATTCTCCGCATCAATCCAAACAATCTTTTTCGGTTCCTCTCCTTTTTTTGCTTTCTTCTTAAAATACTTCTGTGCATTTTTCACAATATCAAGTGCCGTTGTAGTTTTACCACTACCTTCTTCACCAAAAAACTCATACATCCTTCGGGTCAATAATCCACCATAAAACATATAATTCGCTGCCGGACTCGTAAAAGGAATTACATTACTTCTATCATACTTTGGAATTCCTTTTGAAACAATTGCATCTTTTCTTTTCATCACATCAGCAACTACATCGTCAAAATTATTTTTCATTCTTTTTCTCCTTTTTTATCTTAAATGGTTTTGCAGTTGTTAAAGTAAAATTAGGAATGCCTTGTGCTTGAAACCAAAACCAAATCTTTCCTCCAAAAAACATCTTAATCTTTTCCCAAAACGATAATTTATAAGCAACAACATTATTATCTCCCAATTTCATTATCCACATACCACCAACTTTACCGGGGATTCCAAATTTTTTATTACAACCTTTAAATTTTACACTTTTCATTTATTTTCCTCTTGGTCTTTTCTTATTTATATATACATAATTTCCAGATGCAGCCATATCTGCTCGCTTACTAATAATCTTCTTTACTGCATTTAAAATTTCTTCGCATTTCTCAACTTTATATTTTATCATCTTATAAGCTCTTGAATAAATCTGATGAGTTAAATTCTCTGTTTGAGTTGCTAATTCTGCTGATGCTTTTTTATCTGCTATAGTTCCTGTGGCCTCTTTATGATAATGAGCGTTATAAGCATCCATTTTAATTCCTTTTGCTATGTCCTCATTCAAACCAACTCTTTCCATTTGTTCTCCGGCATAATATAAAAGAGTTGTGCACTGTAATGCTACTTCTTCTAATTCTGCATCAGTAGGATTATCTTGTAGCCATCCTTCATACCTTTGCATAATTAAATCTAAATCAGCAGTTGCTTTATCCGCGATTTTAAAAATCAATTCTTCAATGTCCTTTGAATGCTCTGAAACTTTATTCATTACATCCTTAATTTCTGCTAATTGATTCTTTGTTAATTTACTCATTTGTTCTGCTCCTTTGCATAATCTTTTATTACATCTAAAAATAATGCTGCATTATAATCAAATAAAACCCGCTTTTTTTCGCCGTTCAATGGAATATGGTATAAATTATCTATTGCAGCAAAAGAAATTGATTTTAACCCTCTTTGCTTCGCTTTAACTAACTCTTTAATCGGCACAAAACAAGTAAAATCTTTATCCTTAAACCAAATCAATACGCCTGCAATAATATTCTCTCTATTTGAAACTTCTTCTAATCCCTTAAACTGATTATCAGTTATTCGTGAAAAATTTAAAGTTCCACCATCTACCGACTTACATTCTATAAATATCAAATACGGACTATAAAAAACAAAAAAATCAGCGAAGTTTTTAACTCCAGAATATCCAAATCCCGGGTCATATAATCGCTGAATATAACAACTACCTACTTTCTGAAATGCTTTCTTTACTAACTCTTCAAACTGTTTACCTCTATTTTTTCCCACTTTTGTTCTCCTATTTATATTTGCTACAAATAGTTTGATATTCGCACCATTTACAAATTGACTGTTCTTTGTGAATTGGCGGAACTTTATCTTTTAGTAAATAAAACTCACAATTTTCTATTTGTGAAATTAACTTTTCTTTTTTTGCTTTATCTATCTTTACTAAAAATGCTTTTTTCTTACAATCGTCCCTGCACTCATATAAGTAAATAACTTCATCTATACCAAAAGATATTGAATAACAAGTTCCTTGGTATAAATGTTTTTCATCTGCCGCATTTCTTTTAAACCATTTGAAAGCATTTTCAGTTTTAATTTCTAAAATATAAAATTTACCCTTATATTCTAACAATCCATCACACATAAATGATAAATCATATATCTCATTATAACATAATGTTTCATTTCCAAACTTATGCTTAACTATAACACCTTTTGGTTTAAATTTATTTACATATTCGGCTACATCCCAGTATTTCCAATTATCTTTCTTCTCATTTAACTTTAACAACCAATTTTGAATTCTTAAATGTCTATCACTACCACTCTCAAGAACCCCCACTTCCGCGGAGGTTCTTGTTTGCACTGTATCTTTTTCTGCACCCTTCTTATAAAACCACATCATTCTTAAACAATTAAGTGAAGATGGTTTATAATGTTTTGAATTTGGTTTTCTTTGCCTGTTTGAAATCTCAACTTCCCCAATTACTCTATCCAATTCATATAATAAAGATTCTTGAGGCGGAATTGAAGGTTCTGCACTTTTAATTAATCTATGAAGACTGTGCATTACTTCTCCTCCTGAGTAGTAGAAAGCAATAATTTTGTATTTTCATATTCAAACATTAAAAATTGCTCTTCTCCAAAAACAAAAGTTAAATTTTCTGCATCTGCTTTTTCAATCAATCTTTTCAAAACTAATATATCTGTTTTGCAAGAATATGCTTTGAAATTCTTAACATCCTTCAATGGAATTAACTCTTCTCCTATATCTTCTTTTCTTAATATAAGAGAATTTTTATTAACCGCTATCTCAACTCCTTGACCGCCAATTCTATCCGCAAAGATTGCAAATCTATCTATAACTGAAATTAAATCTGCTTTCTTAACTTTTGCTTGTGTATCGGTTGATACACTAAATACTGAATCAAGTTGCTCTGCCGGATATTCTTTTAATCCTAATACCTGCGCACCTATTACATATCCGTCATTACAACTTGCTATACAATAATCAACTCCTTCATTTGTTACCACTCCAAATCCAAACTCTTTATTTTTAAAAGATTGAACTATTCTTATAAACTCCGGTGATAACAAAACATCTTGTTTAAATAAATTTGCACTTACCTGAATACCTCTTACTTCAGTAGCCGCAGTTAATTTATCTTTTCTTCCCAAAACACCTGTTAAAAATATCGGAGTTTGAACTTCACTAACACCTGGTAAAACTCTTTCCATTGATTTTACAAATTCAGCTGTTTTAATCTTATATTCTTTAGTCAAACTCAATGCCGGAAAATTTATTCTTATATCTTCATCAGTGCTTTTATCAACTTCTTTATCTAATTTATAAGAACCATTGCCTTTGTAAAGAATATAATTATCTTTATCCTCAAGTATTATTTCTTTAGATGTTGTCTTTGCAAATATCTTAAAGAAAATATCTGCTTTAACTACGAATACTGAATCTGGATTTTCTGTCTTTTGCATAAACTTAAAATAATTCATCCCATCAAATCCGGATAATGATAATACTTTATCTTTAACCTCAATTTGTAAAAATGTTGTCATTAAAATTTCCGGGATTATTCTCGTTGCCTTTTGTGCTCTACCTACCAAATCTTTAAATTCTTCTGTTTTGATTTTTAACTGCATTTTTTACTCTCCTTTTATTTTTTTTTATTTTCCTATCAAGCTATACAATTCAGCTCGTAATTCACTTTTATCTGAAAATTTACCTCTTAATGTTGCAGTTTTTGTTTCACTGGTTATATTTTTAATTCCTCTCATTGTCATACAACCGTGAATACCATCAATAATTACTGCTACATCTTCAGTGCCTAAAATCATTTGCATAACTTCTGCTATATCTTCTCCAATCCTCTCCTGCAACTGTAACCTTGCTCCACATAAAGTTGCTATTCTTGCCATTTTTGAAAGTCCTATAACTTTACCATTTGGTATATAAGCAATATGACATTTCAATTTCATTGGTAAAATATGATGCTCACAAAACGAATAAAAACTAATATTTTTCTCAAGCACTAAATCTTTTCCTTCAATGCTTTCAAAACATTTATTATTCATTTCAGCAATTTGCTTATTACTCAATTCCATCCCTTTGGTTAATTCAATATAAGCTTTTGCTGCTCTATGAGGAGTTTCTTTTAACCCTTCTGAATCCAAATCTCCACCCAACCCTTCAATAAGCATTTTTATTGCTTCTTCTACTTTATTCAAATCTTGTTTTCTTCCCCAATTCATTTTACCCATCTTTTAAACTCCTTTTTTATTAACTGGCCATATAAACTTATGCATCTGTAATTGTAATCTAACTTGCTCATTAAATCTTTTTCTTTGACTTCCAAATAAAGCCTTGCTCGTTTCTTTCATCCAGTAAACTATTCTTTCCGGTGCTACCTTTTTAAAACAAGGACTTAAAAACATTTGTATTCTTGGATATTTTTCTAATCTCTCCCATAAATTTACAAACTCAGTATATTGCTCTATACTTTCAAGAATAAATTTCAATGAATCTCTTTCATCCAAAAGTTTTAAATTAGATTCTTCAAACTTTTGACCGAACTTATAATCCATTGAATATCTTAATTTTCCTTTTTTCCTTAAAGCAAGAGACTGATAAGGTTGAATTGAAATTGACCCGTTCGTTTCTACATTAAAATTAAGTTGTGGCAATAATTTACTTGAATAAATTAAAAATTCTTTCAACTCTTTCTGTAGCAATGGTTCTCCACCGGTCAAAGTAACATTGATTGTATTTTTCAACATCTCTGTAATTTCTTCTTTTGACATTGTCAACCCTTTCTCTATGTTAGCCCATTTCGTATCACAGTATTTACACTTTAAATTACATCCAGAAAATCTAACGAAAGTTGTTAATTTACCAGCATTAAAACTTTCACCTTCAATACTATCAAAAATTTCTGCGACTTGCATTATTCTTCCTCCTTAATATAAATCGCAACATTACCTTCACTTTCCTGAACTTTTACCTTGCAACAAACACTACCAACCAATTCTTCGTTTAAAGTATCACAAATCCATTTAGCAATGTTTTCCGCTGTAGGATTAACAGATATAACATCGTTAATAAATTTGTGGTCTAATCTTTTATGGATTTTATTTTTTATCCATTTAAAATCAGCCAACATACCATTTTCATCTAACTTCTTGCCCCTCAATGTAATTTCAACTATCCAATTATGACCGTGTAAATTTCTGCACGCGCTTTCATAATTAAGATTGAGTTGATGGCTTCCTGCAATTTCTAATCTTTTACGAACTTCATACATTTTTTGTTCTCCTCCTATTTCTTATTGTTTATAACTCTTCTCATATTTACTAATAAAGTATTATAATCTTCCGCATATAAACACGGGTCTTTTATTCCTAAAGTATCAAAAGCTTCTAATCTTTCAATACAACTTGCGCAATGACCACAAGCATATCCTAACAAATTAGGGTCATAACAAGTATTTGTATTTTTAAATATTTTCATAAAATCCAAATTCAATTCTTTGCAAGATTGAACTGCATCTTTTAGAATATCAATTTTCTTACCGTTTATAAAAGGATTATAAAAACTTACTTTATCGCTATCCCAATTTCCAATCTGAAATGCTTTTTCAAGTTGCTTATAAAACTCCGGTCTGCAATCTGGATATACTGAATAATCCCCAGAATGAACACCTAATCCTATAATTACTTTATCTTTATACTTTAAGGCATTAGATAATGCTAAGCCATAAATCAAACTTGAAAATATAGCATTCCTATTCGGAACAACAGTTGACCTTTGATTCTTCTCGCTATAATGCTCATCCTTTGGAACTTTTATATCTTCAACTAATAATGAAGAATAAAATAATTTCATTACCGGACTTAAATCAATTGCTTTAAAATCTAATTCAAAACCTCTTTGCTGTAAATATTTTACATTATGTTGTAACTTTACCATTTCAATGCCTTGTTTTTGTCCGTAATTAAAATTCAAAAGAGTTACTCTTTTTATCTCTTTATTTCTAAGCACATTTAATAACAATGAAGTTGAATCCATCCCGCCTGATACTGAAATAACTGCTTGCATATACATCCTCCCTAAAATAATTTATTCATTTTCATCAATGGTTTATATTTTATATTTTTAACTTGCTCATCTAAAAAACAAGCATTATATATACAACGTAATCCCGGGTCTTTCTGCAACTGCTCTAAAGTAAATCCAAATCTTTCAATCTTTTGTTTCATCTCCGGTGTTATATAATGACTAACGTGATTCTTGTCTCCAAACTGCCAATCACTAATCAAAAGTGTTCCGGTATCATAACAGATATTTCCCATTGCCGCCGTCATTATCCATCCAGTAGAATCTGCACTTGTAACTTTGGGAAATTTCTCTAATATGGATAATTGAGTAACACCAAATAAATGAACTTTAATATTTGGTATTTTTGACTTCTCAATTATTTCAAAACACTTTGCTATAAACTTTTCTTTTTCAATTTCTGAACTACCTACCATTCCACCCAAAGCCATATATTCCGGTTTAAAATCTTTTAAATACTTTGAAAAATCCATATTCAAAAATTTTTCTAAATGTTTATAATCTTCGTTTAAATGAAAAGTAAATAAACACTTTTCCGGACTTTTAACTTTTTCAATCATATAAAGATAATTTTCTAAAGTTTTATTTGCCGCTTCTTCTCTTTCATCTTTGGTCGGTATTTTACCTGGTGTTCCTGGTATACAATCTAATTGAGCAAAAATAGTAATAAACTTATCGTTATCATTCAACCATTCAATATACGAATCAATATCAACTTCTTTCTTTTTAGTCCAGCTTGAAAAAGCTCCGGAATCAATAAAAAATTTTGACTTTGAATTTACTTGTTTCAAAATCTTTAAACTTTTATCTGAACCTTGCTTAAATGCAACTAAAAAATCTTTATGTCTTTTAAATATCTCTTCTGTCGTTTTCTCGCCTCTATAACCCGCCATATACAAATCCATTAATTCCTCCGAAAGCTCTTGCCATTTTTTCATTTCGTTAAACTGATTCCCAAAAGCCATTAATCTATTCAAACCACATATCTGCATATAAAAATTTGCATTCTTATACGCCGCCCCTGCAAAATATATTTCAGTCATTTATAGGTTCTCCATACCAACATTTTGTTATTTCAACATCGCATTTAATTGGTAAACATAATTGACTAACTTCAATCATTATTTCAGAAACTCGTTTTGCTGCCTTTTTACAATTCTTTTGACTAACTTCTCCAATCAATTCATCGTGAACGGATAATAATAACTTATAACCTAAATCTTTTAATTCTTTATCATTAGAAATTTTCAACATTGCTCTTTTAACCATATCCGCTGCACTGCCTTGTATAACTGAATTTACGCATTGACGAGTTGCATCTGAAATTTTCATAGTATTGTCAATAATTTTAATACCATATTCATTTTGAGCATACTCAAATACCTGCATCTTTTCTTGGTGCCATTTTGCTCTTTTTAATTTCCTTTCCAACTCTTCTTTTATTTCATCATCAATTTCCGGTTCTTTATTAACCGCATCCGCACTAAAATCTAACGGGTCATAATTTACACTTTTATTTGCTATAACCTGCATCTCATAAGGTTCAAGTTGCATATCCGGTAATCTTCTTTTTCTTCCACCCATTGTTTCAACATAACCAAATTCCCTGGCCATATTTTGCGTATCAATCATAAAATCTTCTACTTTAGGAAATAATCTAAAAAAAGAATCATATGTTTCATTAGCATCTTTTTTTGTTATTTTTAAATCTTTTGCGATTGAATCAGGTTCTTTACCATACATAATTCCCAAAACAATTGCTTTCATAATACTACGTAATTTTTTGCCTTCCTTATTAACCGTTCCATCTGGATAAAATTCTTTACAATCTTCATATTTTTTATGAAAGCAGATAGAAGCAATTTGCGCGTAAATATCTTTACCATCTTTATAACTTTGAATTAGTTTTTCATCTTGACTTAAATGAGCTAATATACGAGGTTCTTGTTGGCTATAATCACAACTTATTAAAACATTGCCCTTGCTTGCCTTGAACATTTTTCTTATATCTTTATTATGAGAAGGAATATTTTGCATATTTGGTTCACTGGAGCTAAATCTTCCAGTCACCGTCCCCATTTGATTAAAACTGCAATGAATCTTTCCATCCTTCCCTGCAACTTCAGGCATTTTGGTTATATAAGTTGATAATAACTTTTTTAACTCTCTATATTTCAACAACAATTCTAACTCCGGCATTTGATTAACTAAAACAGTTAATATTTCTTCGCCAGTTCCACGAGGTTTTCTTTTATCTGGACTTTTTAATTTTAAAATATCATACAATAAAACTGAAATTTGTGTAGGACTGGATATATTAATCGGATTTCCTAATTTACAATCTTTTCCGGTTTTAAATGCTTGACGATATTCTTTTATCTGTTTATCATATTTATTCAAAGCATCTAAAAATTTATTCTCAACCTCTTCTGCTTGTTGCTCATATTTATCCCGTAATTCTTTTGCAAGTGTAAAATCTAATTCAATACCGGCATCTTCCATTGCTGCTACTCCACTAATCAAAGGTAATTCTATCTCGGTAAATAACTTATATAACTTTGGCAAATTTCTTTCCGTTAAATATTTAGATTGATATTGATATAACTCATAAGTCATCTCAGCATCACGTGCAGCATAAATATAACCACTTTTAACCGGAACCAAATTAAATTGAATGCCATCAAATAAACTATCAAACTTGTATTCTGGTGAATCCGGATTAACATACTTTTTATAAAGATATTTTAATCCGTGACTTGATTCATTTTCATTTAATAATTTTGCTGCCAACATTGTATCCCAGTATGGTTTTAATTCTATACCTAACTGATTTTTCATAAACCGCATATCAAATTTTGCATTATGAAAAATAATCTTATCAATATTTACTTCACTAAAAATTTGCTTTGCTTCCTCATTCGTTAACTGATTCTGAATCCTTTGGTTAGTAATATAACTAATATGATTCAATGGAACGTAAATGGCTTTACTGTCTGGTGTATATAAGCATAAACCAGCTAATTTATCAAACAATGGATTTAATCCACTTGTTTCTGTATCAAGTGATAAAATACCATTCTTTTGCGCTTTCTTCATAAATTGAAATAATACATCTTTATCATTTACGATTTCATACTTATCTTTCAAATATCCTAATTTTGCATCTACTACGGCACAAGCAGAGGCAATTTTCTGCGCCGTGCCTCTGCCTGCTACTACATTTGCATTAATAGATATAACATTACTAATGTTTTTTGTTTTATTTAGAAGTTGGTTATCTCTTGCAATACTTGATTTTGTATTGAATAACATATTATCTTCTACTCCTTATCCCTTCTCTTCTAACTGTCCTTCTAACTTCTTGTTCTTCCTCTTCTTCCGTAGCTTCTACTTCTCTACCGCGGCGAGAATCAGTTTTTGAAGATTCTTTTCTGCCTTTATTATCTGGTAATTTACCTTCATCCAAATAATACTCCATTCCCTTTTCATCAAGTTCAATCAATCCAGCATCTCTCGGGTCTAAATCTTTCGGATTAACAAAATCTTCTACAAATTTATCATCTGCTTTTTTTGCTTGCTGTATAAATTCATAAGAAGTATCAAAACTACCTGCTTTTCCACTTCTAATAATTTTAAATGGTGTTCCGGCTATACTTTCTGTATCTACTTCTCTGATTTGCTTAATAACCTTTTCAATGAATCCTCTACTTCTTGTCCACCATAAAACTTTCTGTTTGTCTTCATCCCATAAAGGAATGTAAAATCTAACCTGAAGTCTTATTTTTTCTTGACAAAATGGGCAATTTTCAATCGGGTCTTCCGGTGTTCTAATACAATCAACATCAGTGCTTCTGTTATCTTTTTCAAGAACGTGAACCGACCTAATAAAGTTGTCTACATCTTCTTCCTTGTCAAACAAAAACCTAACTAATGCTGCATCTCCATCATCTTTCAACTGGAAATAATTTCCTGCTGTTGAAAAATTTTTTACTTCATCTCTTCTTACTTTCATTTGTGCTCTCCTATGTTTTAATTATAAATTTTAGTAACTGAAAATTTATAAAAGAGTTATTTTATTAAACCTTCTTTTCTTAAAAATTTACTGTGTTTGCCATCTTTATCATTATCTATAAAATACTTAATCATTTCTGCTTTCTGTTCTTTGCTTAACTTTTGGATTCCTTTTTTCAAATCACTATGTCTTCCAAAATAAGCAAAATTCCAAAAACTTCTCAAAGGAAATGATGCTTTCACTTTAACAAATTTTTTCTTTGCTGATGTTTCTTTTTTTACTATTTCTTTTGATTTTTCAACTTTAGGTTTTTCAGTTTTCTTAGTTGCTTTAACCTCAACTGATTTCTTGGATTGAACTTCTTTTACTTGAGTTGCTTTTTTTGCTGGTTTAACTTCTACAGCAGATTCATCTTTTTTCCACCATCTTTTGATTGTTCCTTCTTTTACTTTAACTTCTTTACCACCTACTAATAACGTGTAAACTCCATTTTCAATCTTTACTACTTCTGCTACTTCTCCATTTCTTCTTGATACTAATTTTTCTTTGTTCATTTGTTCTTCTCCTTTTTTCTTGTCCTGCTTAAATTTAACTACAACAATATTATAATAAATATTTTTTAAAAAATCAAGTAGAAAATTTAATTTTCAATATTTTCTAATTTTGCACCTGCTAATTTTGCTAACTGTGTATCAGGACGTGCTTGAACTTCTCCAATTGTTATCGGAAAATATTTATCAACAACTTCTACTGCTTCTTTACACAAAGGCATTAATCTATCGCGATTATTCTTATACCCAATTAAACATTGCTTCGCTTCTTTTACCTTAAAACTTGACTTATGGTCAACCATATACTTCCAAACTTTTGCACTTCTTAAATAATCTTGAGCATAATTATACGCTCTTTGACTTTGGCAAACTTTTGATAATTCTTCTAAGATTTGGTTTGTTAACTTTTTGTTTTGGCTCATCTTTCCTCCATAATGGTTTTAATTTTACAATAAACAACTTTCTAAAACAACAATGCCCATATCCTACTTTTACCGCATCCGGATTCTTTAAAATCCTACCACATCTTTTACATCTTCCCAACACTTCTTCTTTCTTCTCTTTAATTTTCTTTTTCATAAACTCATCCTATACTTACTAAAATATAATCAACTAATAAATCAAGTTCTAATTTTCCGGTTTTAACATCTAATTCTAATTTTTGTAAAATATAAATTATATCTTCAATTTCCTCTGCAGAATATAACTTTATAAATGGTTTTAATAGATTAACGAAATATAAATTTGCTTGCTCATACTTTACCAACAATAATTGTTTAAATGAATTATAAATAAATGCTAATGCTTTTAATTCGGATTGCCCTGACTGTTTTAATCCTCTCCATTTTTTCAAAGCATCAACTATATTTCTTCTCATAACTGAATCAACAAAATCTTCAAATAAATCTTCCCACTTAATTTGTAAAATTTTTTCTTTCATTGCTTTTTCAAAAGCAGTGTTGATATTCAATCCACATTCTTCTTTATATCTCAATAACTTATCAACTTCCATTTTAATCGTTAAATAATCTAATCCACAATTTATTGCCATTTGCTCTGCTTTCTCTTTATCCAATCCGGTATCTCTAATTATATACCTACTTAATTGTTTTGCATCCAAAGCATCAAACATTACAATCTTATCTTCAAACTCTTTAAAAAATCTTGTTCTTGTATCCAAATCACTATAAACTAAAATAAATTTTTTGTTCTGATTTAATAAAAATTTCCATTGCTCTTCATCTTTATAAAATGCTTTATCATCTTTAATTAAATAAATATACTCTTTACTGCTAAATAAACTACTTTGTTTACTGTTATTCAATGCATCCTTAATCAAATCCGCTCTTTTAATTTGTTGATTAAATAAACGAGAAATTTCATTTATATATATTTCCATAATACCAACTTCTTGACCACTCAAAACAAGAGGAAATATATTTTCTTTTTTTAGCATCTTGTCTTTTAATTCCATCAAATTCATTAGTTTAATATCTCCTTCTTAAGTTTAAATTCAGAACAAATTTGCATAATATTGTTTTGTGCTATTGAATCATTTTTATCCGCAAATCCTACATAAGTGGCAAATTTAAGTGGTATAACTGTTAATATTTCAATACCGGCACTATCTATCTTATTCGTTTTAAGAAATTCCATAAATACTTCTGCTATTACTTTAGGGCTTGCTAATTCTAAAGAAGGATTAAAATTCTCCATAATAACAACTTTATTTTCAAATTCATTTGCTTTCATCTTCTGTCTATATAATAATATAAACAATTTATCCATATTCTTGAAATCAATAACAGGCATTATATTCCTCCTTGTATTAAATCAAATAACAACTTTTCTAATTGCATTTTCTTATTAACACCAACATAAAATAAAATTCTTCTAAATTCACTAAATTTTAAAATATACTTTGATGCTTTTAAATGCCCAATCTTATCCACAATAAATCTTTCTAAATTATTTAAAAATAAAAATAAATTCCACCCTTCATCATCTTCACTAAATTTTATCTGTTTAATCAATGCCAATGCTTTTTTATAACTCATATTCTCACAAAATTCACTTATATCTTTATTCATCTGTTTATAATCAAATCTATTCGCTAATTCTAATGTCCCGGGACTATATACACAACTATTATAACTAAAATCTAAATTTTTTAAATTTGCATATTCTTTCAATTCACCAATCGTATATGATTCTAATTCAATAGCAAAACCTCTTGATAATAAAGTCGGTAAACAATGTTCTTTAATATCCACCGAAAGAATAAACTTCGCTTTAAATGGCGGTTCTTCTGTAACTTTAAGTAAACTATTTAATCCAGCAATATTCATCAATTGTATATTTTTAAAGTAATAAATGACCGGTTCAATTTGTTTGTAAGAAATTTCAATTACTTCCCTAACTTCTTCCACTTTATTGCCACACCTTACAAACTGAGCACCAATTTTATTTGCTATATATTCAGCAACAACTGATTTTCCCATATTTGCATTTCCAATTAAAATAATAAGTGGTGAATTAAAATTATCAATACTTTTTATTTTATTTTGACCTATCATTTCTATTCTCCGTTGTCCATTTTATAAAAAATAATTCTAACAATGTTATAGGTTGGTTGTCCCATTTAATCTGTGATTGCAATGCAGATGCCGAATCTACCAAATCAAGTAAATCAAATCTGGATAATTTTACTTGATTTAAAGACTCCTCAAACTTTTCAGGTATTTTAATAATATCAAAATCTTGAGTTAATTTATATTTAATTACATCCAAAATAAACTGAATAAAACTCTTTAACATAAACTTTAAATCTTTTCCAGAATTATAAATTTGATGTAATAAATCCAAAACATCAACTGTTGCTTGTTCTCCCTTCTTTTGAATTAGCATTAAAAAATCAAATAACCCTTCATATTCTATCGCTCCTATAACATCAATCACATTTTTCAAAGTTAATTTCTTATTCAATGATAAGCATTTATCCATCAAAGAAATTGCATCCCTCATTCCACCATCAACGAATTTTGCTATATATTCAATAGCATCATTTTCACCAGATAATTTTTCTTTTTTCAAAATATATTTCAATCTTTCGCTTATTCCTTTTGGAGTTATCTTTTGAAAATCATATCTTTGAACCCTACTTAATATCGTATTAGGTATCTTTTGCGGGTCTGTCGTGCAAAAAATAAATATAGTAGATTTTGGCGGCTCTTCTAATACCTTAAGCATTGCATTCCAAGCGGCATTACTTAACATATGACATTCATCAATGATATAAATTTTATATTCTCCATCTAATGCTCTGAATTTACTTTGGTCGGTTATTCTTCGAATATCTTCAACAGAATTATTTGACGCAGCATCTAATTCTAAAGGATTACCTTTTCCTTGATTTATTTCGTTAGCAAATATACGAGCAGATGTTGTTTTTCCAGTGCCAGCAGAACCAGTAAAAAGATATGCGTTTTTATGTTCCTTTGTTTTTAACTGATTTTCTAAAATATTAACAATGCCTTTTTGCTCTGTTAAATCAGAAAATTTTTGCGGTCTGTGTTTTACTGCTAAAGTAATTTGTGCCATATTTATTCTCCTTTTAATTTAATATAACTAAATTTTCTTTTGCTCGAGTTATTGCTACATACATTAATCTTATTTCTTCTTCGTTCTTCATCCAACTTGGTTTTATTATTTTAAAACTATCTCCATATACCAAAACATTTTTGCTTTCCAATCCTTTTGCTACGTGAACTGTCAATACTTTTATTGCATCTAATTGCATTAAAGCTTTCATTTCTGCTAATGACATTCCCTCTCTTTTAAAGGAAACGGCCGTAATATTTCTTTTTCTTAATTCTTCCATCATAAAAGTTAAATCAATATTCTTTCGAATTAAAATAAACCAATCACTTAACTTGTTTTCTTTTTTAATAGCATCTAATGCAGTTCCTAATTTATATTTTGTATCAATTGTAAACTGAGCATTTACTTTAGAAATAATATTTACTTTTTTATCTATTCTATCTTCTACCTGATTTATAATTTTCTGTGCAAGGTCAATAATTAATTTTCCACTACGATAATTATTCTCTAACTTATATAATTTCCAATCTTTTGACCTTGATAACATTCTAAAGATATCTACATTAGCGCCTTTCCATCCATAGATGCTCTGCCAATCATCACCAACGAAAAAATAATTTTCGGCATTCAATCCCATTACAAATCTATATTCCAAATCCCCAACATCTTGAAATTCATCAACTAAAACAAATTGCGGAAAAGATTTTAAATTTTTGAAGTAAATAGTTGCTCTTTTTATCAATTCATCAAAGGTTATTACCTTCATCTTTTTACACATTGTTTCAACAGTTTCCGGATAATCTTTATCTTCTTCATTTAAAGGTCTTTCAATTAATTTTAATTCTGCATTTTCAGAAAAGGTTAATGATTTAAAAGCTGCTCCTTCTGGAACTTTACCTATCAATTCATTATCAAGCAAATCACGATAATGCATCCACTTTTCTAATGTTAAAAATTTACAATATTTTAATATCAACTTTCTATGAATGGTTATATTCAATTCCCTTGAAAATAATTCATATCTTTCACCTGACTGTTTCATTATTTTATTCGCAAAAGAATGAATAGTTCCAATAAAAGCATCACCGATTTTTGGATTGTTTGCTAATCTTTCTCTCATTTCTTCGGCTGCCATATTTGTAAAGGTTATACAAACTATATTCTGTGGTTTTACCCCGCAATTTATCAAATAATTAACTCTTTCAGTTATTACTCTTGTTTTACCTGAACCAGCAGCAGCACTAACTATAACTTTATTTTCAACTGCTTTAACTGCATTCTTTTGTTGTTCATCTAAATAATTCGGTAGTAATGATTCGTTCCATTTAATTTTCATTTTTGTTCTCCTAATAAATCTACAAATATTTTAAATGTTCTTTCATCTAAAATAAAATAATTCTCACCATCTGGTTCAAATTGAAATGCCAATGCACAAAATCTTTTTCTTTTTGAAAATCTCTCCTTATTTATTTTTTCAAGCCAATCTCTTTTTATTGCAAAAGAACTTTTTTCATTAACACAAGTTTTTGCTTCTATTAAAAAATCTTTTAAATCAACGTCCCCTTTGTTAAAAGAAGTTGCTCCTGAATTACTGACTTGCTTACCACCAAATTTCTTTGCTATTGATTTTTCCTGTCTTGATGAAAATTTTCTCATATTCATTTTAGTTTTCCTTGTATACTTAATAAATAAGATGCTTTATTATTTGCCCAAACATCACCCAAAGGTAAGTTAAAACCACTACATCCATCCCAATTTTTAAACTCTTCATAAAACTCCTCTACTTTCTTACTTATTAAAGGATTTTCATTTTGTAATTTTTGTAATTTTTTGGCAAACTTATCGTATTGAATATCACTTATAATATTAGTATTCATTCGATAATAAATAACGGAGTGAACCAAAATGATTTTTCTTAATCTTTTTATTTCATTTGCAATACTTTGTTCTTCTTTTAATATTATTCTTTTCTTTTCAACTATCTTAAACAATGCCATTTTGTGCTGCCTTTAATTCTTTATTTTTATATATTATATTAAATATTTTCTTTTATATCAAGTCCTTCAAGTAATAATGCTTCTGCTAAAATTAAATAGTTGATAAAATCACCCATTTTTTCATCAATGAATTCTTTTGTTGGTTTTGTTCTTCCAGATACCAAATCTAAATAACAAACTTCGTGCTTTAACATCATTCCATCAAGTGCTTGTAAAGGTGTAATTCCTCTTGCTGTAGCTGCGATTTTAAAATTATGCAAACGGTCATTTCCTCTACTGTAATCTCCTGCTTTACTTTTTAATACTGATTTTATTTTTTCAATTCTATTTTCTACTACTTCATCAAATCTTTTTGCATCCATTTTTATTTCTCCTTTTTATTTATTTCTGATTTATAAAGAATAAATACTGAATACTCTACAATTGATTTTTGAAAAGATTTTGACATTATGTTAACTTTAACATAAGTTGACGAATACTGCAAATCTTCAAATATTTTTCCTTCCGAAAATTTTTCAATCTGTTCTTCTAAACTTATCGGGTTAGTATCTCTTAATATTGCGCATTTCAAACCTTTTGCTTTTCTAAATTGCATAAATCCTCCTTATCTAATTCTTTTTAAAACTTTAAAGTATTCCTCACTTATATCATTAATATCCCTTCCATCCGGTAATTGAAGAATACTAACTAATTTTCTTTTATTTAATCTAAATTTTAATTTATAAGCTGCTACTCTTCCTGCTTCATCGCCATCATAAGCAATTATAATTTCTCTTGCAGGTAATTTTTCTAATTGTTTAACTTGCAATTCGCTGAATTGACATCCATTTGTTGCTACTGCCCATTTACCATAAACATTAACAGTTAAAGCATTTATAATAGATTCGGTAACGTAAATATTTTTTATATTTCTAATTATTCCACCATACGAATTAGTTTTTCTGTTACCGTCATCTAAATATTTTTTTAATTCATAAATTCCATATAGAGGTTTTTCAACTTCTTTTGGATAATTAAAAAATTTTGATTTAACGCTTCTTCTTGCAATAAATAATGTTCCACCTAATTCATCCCTAACCGGAAAAGTTAAACAATCAGATTTTTTATCGTATCCCACATCATATCTTTCAATAACTTCTTTTGTTAATTTTCTTGCAAACATATAGGGATGATAATAACGGTAAGAATCCAACTCTTTTTCATCAACATACTTTGCTTTTGCATTAAATTTTTGTCTGCTTAAATTTAATTGTAAATTTGGCCTATTAGTAATTTCTAAACTAATAAAATTTTTCAATAACCATTTCTCACCAAATTGTCCATAATCTTTAACACCAAATACATTTGAAATCATTTGAGTAAATGGTGCAGAATATCCACAAGTAAAACAATGAACATAACCTGCCGGAATTTTATCATCTCCTTCAAGTTTTACTCCACAACTCGGTCTTCTTTCCTGACCACCTTTATGAAATGGACAATGAATCATTAAATTATTTCCACTTCTTTTTATACTTTGAAATAACTCTATCCCTTGTTCTTTTAATTGATGTCGTAAAACTCCAATTATAACTTCTATTGATTCAACAATTGGTTTTCCATCAATAATTAGCATTTTACCATTCCTTGAAAGCGGTTATTTTATCAATAAAAAGACCAATAAGATAAGCAATAAATAATATAGGAAGAAAAATACCCCAAAGTAAAAGAAATAAAATATGCAGATATTTATTCATATAATGCTGTTTTCTATCACCTATCCATAAAGCCAATGCAACTAATAGATATAAGACTAAAATTAAATAAAACATTAAAATATATCCTCCTTTGATTTTGGTCTTCTAATTTGCGCTGCTTCTTTTTTATCTTTTTTAGTATGGTAAACTTGATTAGGAGCATTTTCAAATCCAATGAATTCAAAAATACCCTTATCAATATTCCAACTATACTTTACAATTCCTCCCCTTCTTCCACTCCTATTTTTTCTTACCGCAATTTCAATAGCATCATCTTTTTGTCTCAATGCTAATACTTTAGATGAATTTTGAGCAATATCATCTGCTCCTGCTATCCCTTCCAAATCAGGTAAATCATTCTCCCCTTCTTCAACTGATTTTCTATTTGCTTGTGCTGCTAATACTACCGGTATTCCACTTGATTCTGAAAATGAAAACAAATCCTCTGAAATATTTGCATAACGTTGTTTAGTATTATCACCTTTTTTTGCTCTCTCATCCTTCATCAAAGATAATTGGTCAACGACCAGTAGTCCTGCTTTCTCTTTTTCACAAATAGAAACTAATTTTGATACAGTAGCTTTTCCTCCCAATAATTTTGGAGTTAAAACAATAAATTTATTTTTAGATTCCTTTAACTTAGAAATATAATCTTCATACTCCTTCTCATTATTCAAATTATTCTTGATTAAACCCATATTTGAGAAATGCTTAAATAAAGTATCAAATCTATATCCAGTTGCTTCATCACTCATTTCACCACTATAAAAAATAACATTCAATCCTTGCTCCATTGCTGAAATTGCCATTTTCAAACTTATCCAACTTTTACCCTGGTTTGTTCTTGCAAACAAGGTCAATAATTCTTCTCCTTTTTGCAATCCCATTATCAAAGAATCAAGTTCCGGAAATCCGGTTGAAATAAAATGTTTATCATTTTTTCTTTTTCTTGCTTCATTTCTTTTGCTTGCATTTTTTAACAAATCAATACCTACCAACGAAGTATTTGCTAATAAATCAGGTAATTTTGTTTTTAAATATTCAACGGCATCTACTGAGTCTTTTTTTAGTTTTTCAGCAAATTCATTTGCAACAGGAACACATAAAGAATATAAATACTCTTCTTTTAACCCATCAACTAAAAATTTATCAGGTTCTTTAACGTTGATAAAATTAAACTCGGGAAATTTATTAATAAAACTTTCTTTATCAGGTGTTTTTCCATACTTGTGATAGAATTTAATAATATAATCAAATTCCTTTGAATATGCCGGAAAATGCTCAATTCCTAAGCTATAATTGACTATTATATCAATATTACCTTCTTGTAGAACTTTATTTAAAATTTGCAAATCTATCATATTTTCACCACCTCTGCTTTATCTAATAAACTGCCTATTGCACAAGTCTTGAAAATATCTTTTTGACCTGGAAATAAAGTAATCACTTGAGATTTTCCTTTTGTCCAATTACCATAAAAATACATTGATAATTCTTCTTTTTGATAATCAGTTAATTTTCCCAAAACATCCCAAATAATCAACTTTGACTTCTGAATTAAATTTTTTACTCCAAAATAATAAACTTCATCTTTCGTAAATTTAACTGCATCCAATCCTCTCTTTATCCATTCAATCACTGGCACATAAACGCCTAAACCATCAACACTTGCTTCTTCCGCTACCTGATTAAAATAATTCTGCAAAAACTTAACCGCAAGTAAAGTTGATAAATCTTTTTCGTTACTCTCAATCACTATAATTTTTCCAGCTTCAACAAAATTACGAGCATTAGATAAAAGTTTTTTTGTATTTTCACTGCAATCAATATCAATACGTTCTTGTAATCTACTTTCTAAATTAGATTGACTAAATAATCTACTCATTCCTCGTGCCCACAAGCATAAACTATCACAATTTTTACAATTCTTCCATTTACAAGACATTATGCCTCCAAAGCTTTTAAATCTCTGATATAAACGGTTAATTGACTCAATCGCTTTTTTATATCTAAATATGCTAACTTGGAAAATTTATCCTCTCCGTGTTGATAAACTCGGAATCTTCTATTATTTTCATTTTGAATAACTTTATAACTTTTTAAATTTTCTGCTTTTTTTGCTTTTTCTGATGTTAAAATAGTATCAATACTTACTCCATTTTCTAACCTAATTTTTAGTCGTATTGACATAATTTTTACCTCCGGATAATTTTCTGAAATGTAAATTCATTAGTTTAAATCTATGTTTCATTCCTTTGATGTGATTTAATAAGCAGCGCATATATTCACTTATTTCCTCCTTATTTTTAGCTATATAATAACCGCGACTATTATAACCACCACAAATAGGATATTGTTTGCAAAGAATTGCTAAATCTTTTCTAACTGCTATTTCAGTCATTCCAAACTCATTTGCTAAATCATATCTACTAACTGCTGCTGACTTTCCTTTTTTCAATCTCTTTAAAATTAATTTTTGTGTTCTTGATAAAATCATTTTTTTGTTCTCCTTAAATTTTAATTTTGTTCTTCTTTAATTTTTTTATTTTTGCTTCCCAATTTATTTTTTTAACTTTTTTCTGATGAAAAATAAACGTGCCATATTTATTTTCAATTGCAGCTATAATACAATTCTTTGTTTCTTCAATACCTTTATTTTTTATAAAATTTAAAATTTCAATAACTTGCTTTTCTAAATTATTAAAACTAATCCTATATGGTAATATTTTTATCCATTTTAACATCAAATCCTGCAACTCTTTATTTTTTAGTTTTGCTAAAATTCGTTTGTAATTTTTTGGTTTTTGATTTTCTGCTAAAATAAATAACACTTAATTTCCTTTTTACCGCTTGCGGTGATTTTTTTTTTTTTTTTTTTTTTTTTTTTTTTTTTTTTTTTTTTTTTTTTTTTTTTAATTTTATTATTTTTTTTTATTTTTTTTATTTATTATAATTTTGTTTTTTTTTTTTTTTTTT
>Ga0310697_10000530_pt1 | contig 50584 bp, 34 predicted proteins | sample 172DNAGHGlowgp2_FD_203883 | JGI IMG/M metagenome (GOLD analysis project Ga0310697, IMG submission 203883) | Sheep rumen microbial communities from Palmerston North, Manawatu-Wanganui, New Zealand - 1728 DNA GHGlow gp2 (v2) (version 2) | ecosystem: Host-associated > Mammals > Digestive system >...
CACGCCACAAATAGAATTTATCAGGTTTATAATAAGCAGACAGCTGTGCCACACAAACTTGTTGGCAAAACAATAATACAAACAATATGAACAGATTAGTTCTCATAGCAAATAAATCTCTGGAATAGAAACAGAACGCATGCGTTCTTCTTGTATATCTGTAAACTTCCCATTTTTTGGACATAGTAAAATTAGACAAATATAATTATTATAACCATATTCAAATAACTTTTTGTTTCTGAAAGACATCGGAGTCTGATTGCCTAAGGATTCGTGAGGCCGTTGGTTGTTGTAGAACGTCCTCCATTCCTCTGTGACTTCACGTGCTTCGTTGATAGTTCTGAAAAGAATGTGATTATTACGGTTCAGGTCGAAGAGTTCCGTATATTGCACCTTATTATACAAAAGAGGAATATGAGGAGTCAATAAAGTAAAAAAACGATGTCATGTCGGACGGAGCGAAGCGGAGAGAGACATCTCATCACAGAAAATTATACAATCTTCAAATTTTTCCTATCTTTGAACTCTAAAACATTCATTTTGAAACTCTTTCGTTACATAGTGCCGATTTTCTTTCTGTTCTGCTCGGTTGCGGCAGTGGCGCAGATGGACAAGGACGGCAATTTCCATAGGGACGAGTTGTACACGCCCGACGAGATTCTGGAACTTGACATGTCGTTGCCGAACAAGGTGGAAGTTTCCAAGATAAAAAACAGGGAACGGGTGAAATATGTGAAGTTGAAATGCTACCCGTGGATAGAGCATATACCGTTTACCCCCGAAGATTTTCCGAATATCGAGGCGTTGAGGATAGAAACATATTTGCTTGTTGATTTAAGGAATCTTGAACTTTTTACGGGGTTGAAACGGTTGGGGGTTACAGAACCAAATTGCATAGACCCATTTATAAGAGTTGCACAAATGCGAATTCCACAGCCATACGCGAATAGGGTTTGGTCACTGTCCGCTTTGGAAGAACTTGATTTTTCAATGGCAACTTGTTTGAGGGTATCAAAAAACTCTCTTTCTAAAATGTCCAATCTTCATTATTTTAATGGTTGTTGTGGAGCATTCTTATATGAAGAAGTTGACAAAATGCCAAATATTCAAGTTTGTTCTATCTGTAAAAATATGCACCCCCTTCGTCATAGAGACAAAAAGCCCCAAAACGATGATTGGTTGTTGACTTATTATACTCAGTATGAGAAATATAGGAGAAATTATTATTACAATACAGAATATGGGAGAGACACGGTGTATGAATGTGTTGTTTTATTTGACGAAAAATCAGACGAAATTGCTAATCAAATTCATTTGTATGGGAAATGTTGGATAAATGATACTATTTATATATTTCAGGATGGTCGTATTTCTGGCGAATCAGAACGTTATAGAGAAGAAAGGACACTCTGTATATATTGTCCTTCACAAGATAGATTGGTTTTACTTGACCTTGCTTGTTGGGATGAGTACACTCCGTTTTATTTTCTGGAGATAGACTATAAAAACAATATTTTGACAAGTTTATGTGATGGGGATAATGATTATAATTATATAGTGGAAGATAATAAAGTCTATGTTAATGAAAAATATACAGGTTATCTCGGTTTCCCCGCATACGGAACGTATGGTGAAGTTGATTGTAAGGAACCGGAATATGGTCATAAATTTGACTATTTTGAGTTGTTGGATGGAACTTCTCAAATAAATGAATTAAAATTAAAAAGAGCACAGATGTTTAACTCTTATAAGAAAGAATACGAAAAGCAGATAGAATTTGCGAAAAACTTGAAAAGTTTGGAAAATTTTATTACAAATCATAAAAAGCAATGACGACGTTCCAATCTTTTTATCGAAAAAATGATTTACCCCAAATGATTAAGTGAGATTTCTCGCTTTGCTCGAAATGACGGGCTTCTTCACCTTTTATCCTCCACTAATGCACCGTCATGTCGAACGGAGCGAAGCGGAGAGAGACATCTCATCACAGAAAATTATACAATCTTCAAATTTTTTCTATCTTTGAACTCTAAAACTTTCATTTTGAAACTCTTTCGTTACATAGTGCCAGTTCTCTTTCTGTTCTGTTCGGTTGCGGGCAAGGCGCAGGAAAATGCAGTCCGTTGCGACAGTACGGTCTCGCATTCCTATAAAATAGAGCGTTGTTACGATGCTTCGGGGCGATGTGTGGCAACCACCACCAGCAAGCGAAATTCCTTGCACGATGAATGGCGTTTTGTGCGGAAAATTGAATATTCCCATAAGGAAAACAATTATACGGAAGTTCAGTATGATTGGAACAATGCATGGATTCCGCAAAAGAAAATGGTTTCCTTCAGTCGTGAGGGTGAACATGTTTCCGAGGAATACGAGATGGATTCCGCTTCTGGGCAATGGCAGGGCATACGGAAATCCGTCCATTTCGACAAACCCGATTCCACACAGCAAGTCGCTCCTGTGTTCGTTTGGTCGAAAGACGAAAACAAGTGGGTGGAGAAAAAGCCCACGCAGACCAACGAATATCTGCAACAGACGGAAAAGTACCTTGCATTGGGCTGGTGTCGCACTGCACAATGGTATTATTCCGAATACAAACGCTTGTTCAATGATGAAAATGCCGCCATTGAAGCTCAGCTTTCGCAATGCCAAAATGCTCCCAATGCCGAAGAAAACGAAATTACCACGCTTTATTGGGCAAAAGACGAAAAACGCCGTGAATGCAAGGAAAAAATAGAAGAATACTTGCAGAAAGAATATTGCCAGTTGGCTGACTGGTACTACAAAGAATTGATGCAGTATTCCACGCAGGAAGACACACTTTTGAATAACAGGATTCGCGATTGCAGCAGAAATAAGCGTTATGATTCGACAGATGTTTTTATTAAAGTTGAAAAAATGCCTGAGTATCCAAGCGGAGTTCATGGGTTATATAGTTACATTGTAAAGAAGGCCGAACAGATGGGTATGAACGGAAGCGTTGTTGTTCAATTTGTTGTTTCGCCCCACGGCGAATTAGAAAATCTTGAAATACTACGCCCTTCATCGCCAAGCAACAATGCGAAAGCCATAGAAATAATAACGAATCTGCCAGAAAAATTTATTCCAGGCGAACAAGCGGGAGAAAAGGTACCTGTGTGTATGAAGGTTCCTGTTTATTTTTTGAAATCCGAAACAAATAATCATGGTAACACGGGTGTAAAACCAGTTGAAGTTAAACATGTGAGGGAATAAAATTTCATCATCAAAGCATTATTACTATCTGAAAATTTGTATATTGCGAAAATTTTCGTTGCGAATTTTTTCGCATAATATAATCCATTGATAATGAATCCATTTAATGAGGCCGTTGGTTGTTGTAGAACGTCCTCCATTCCTCTGTGACTTCACGTGCTTCGTTGATAGTTCTGAAAAGAATATGATTATTACGGTTCAGGTCGAAGAGTTCCGTATATTGCACCATATTATACAAAAGAGGAATATGAGGAGTCAATAAAGTAAAAAACGATGTCATGTCGAACGGAGTGAAGCGGAGAGAGACATCTCATCACAGAAGAATACAAAACTTTAGATTTTCACCCAAAAACTCTGTATGGGTATGTATTGAGTATAATTCATATGTAAGGTGCATATAATGGAATGATTTCAATGGTAAACTATCATATCAGCCAACTGAAGGAAATAATCGTTTGACCAAATGTCAAGTTCGTGTTTGTTGATAACATATGGTAACACGTCTGCTTTAACGCTTGCTATGTCGGTTTCGCCTGCGACGGAGTGTTGCAGGAGCATTTGTTCAAAAATTTCGTTCATTTTAGATATTTGATTAACGTGTTGATACTTTGTTGTTTACGACTGGTTCTCGCACATTGTTCAAGAATGTCGATATTGAAGTTTTTTAGTTCGTCGGTGTCGAAACGAATATCTTCTTCGAGATAGATTTCAACGTCTTTCATAAACCGTAGGTTAAGGTTTTTGCTGAAATTGATGACGTCGCACAATGCCTTTTCCGGCGAGGCAATGAGAAATGTAACTCCGTCGGATTGTTCCATTCTTACGCCGATGGAGAAGTATTCGGGCGAACAGTTCTGGTAGGAATAATTTCCCGTGGCATTTTCAAAATCCCTTGAATGTTTGGTGGTTACAGATGTGAGAAGATACACTCGTTCGGGAATGAGTCCATAATAACGCAAGGCATATTCGCGTCCGACATACGAAGGTCCGTACAAGTGGTTGGCTATAAGTTCCTGCGAGATGGGTTTGCCTGTTTCTTCGGGACTTGCCACATATAATCCCTTTTTGAGCCGAATGATTTTCCCCGATTTTTCCAACGCACGGGCTTTTTCGTTGATATGCTTGTTCTTTGGAAATAGCGAAGCAAGAATGGTGCTATCGAACGGTATGTTACCAATGTTATTGAACGGAGTCATTTTCTAAATGATTTTTGCAAAAATAGTGATGTTTTGTATAGAAAACAAATAAAATATTGTTTTTCTGTACAAGATGCAACCATTTTATTTTCTCTCGTCAAAGACAAAAAGTAAATAAATTTTCCTATCTTTGAACTCTAAAACATTTATTTTGAAACTCTTTCGTTACATAGTGCCTTTACTGTTATTGTTCAATTTCTCTGTACAAGCACAAGAGATTTATTTGCTATGAGAACTAATCTGTTCATATTGTTTGTATTATTGTTTTGCCAACAAGTTTGTGTGGCACAGCTGTCTGCTTATTATAAACCTGATAAATTCTATTTGTGGCGTGTGTATTGTGGGCAAACTCTTGAGGAAACGATTGCGGAGTTACGAGAAGAGGAAGAGCGGTGTATTAATGAATATAAAGATGTAGGGTTAGACAAAGATTGTAGAAGAGACTTCAGAACGAAACGTGTAAAGAGATTAGAAATAGTAGGTCTTGACTATAGGGATTCTATTGGTGATTTTGCAAGATTATTCCCAAATGTAAAAGAACTTCGTATCGTGGAGTTTCGAGAATTGTATGATTTGCAGGGAATAGAGAACTTCAAAAAACTAAAATCATTATTAATACTACCAAATGAACATTATGATTTCGTATTGTCTGGGAATTTTTCACGAATCTATACATTGGACAAATTAGAAAAACTTGTATTAGGTGTTCAGGAATGTGATCCGGGTGTTAATAGTAATATCTTGTACTCTTGTCAAAATTATGACTCAATCGTAAATTTGAAAAGACTAAAGATATTTTGCAACACATTTGACCATATAGAACTAAAACCTCAGGTATATTTTAAACTTGATGATTTAGAATACATTACAGATCCAAGAGGTTATGATTATCAAAAACATACAGAAACTATTGCGAATGACGGGACGTATATATTTAGTTCGGAAATAGAGAAAATTTATTTTACAAAGTTTGTGGATTCTTTGAACTATGCCTTCTATCTTGCCACACATACAAAAAATATAACGAGTTTGAGTCGTAAGTTCTTGGGCGAATACGAGTGGAAAGGTTTTGAAAATTACAAAAAGATATGTGATAATCCTTTATACGAAGTGGATTTTAGGTACGCCAATGGAAATCCTGCTATAAAAGGACAATTTGAATATGGAAATTTTACTGGAAAATGGAACTATTATACGCAAAACGGAGATTCTGTAATAGTTGATTTTGATGAACCAAAACAATATGAAAAATTTAAACATATAATAATACAAGGTAGTAACGAGAAACATACTGGTTCTTGTTCGTGGAAATATGGTAATAATAAATCCTGCAAATATGAATGGTTTTGTCACTATGATAGCGTGAATCACGTAGCATATTCCTGGAAATTAGAATATTTTGACGATTCGTTAGAGAGTTATAATTGTATTATGCGTGATTTGGTAAATCGTACTACGTATGTAGAACAAAAGAATAAGGATGAACATTCAAAGACCTACTATTATGGTTGTGTGCGTCAACCATTATATAAATATTCTTATCGCTCATATCCATGTTGGGGCTGTCCTAATGAAGCGGAGAGTGGTAATGTGGATTTGTACAGGCCAATAATTGATTCTTTGTCAAAACAGATAGAAGAAAAATTAAATATAGTACGAATGAATATTGAGAATAAAAAATAAAACATTGAGTATATGTGTATTTTTAGAGACCCTTCTTCTCAAATAGAAGATAATAATAGTAATAATTCGACGATTGATTATAGAATCTTTTTACCGAAAAAAAGATTTACCCCAAATGATTAAGTGAGATTTCTCGCTTCGCTCGAAATGACGGGCTACGTCCTCTTTTGTCCCCACCAATGCACCGTCATGTCGAACGAAGCGAAGCGGAGAGAGACATCTCATCTCAAAAATTATACAATCTTCAAATTTTTCCTATCTTTGAACTCTAAAACATTTATTTTGAAACTTTTACGTTACATAGTGCCGATTTTCTTTTTCTTCCTCTCGCTCGGGGCAGTGGCGCAGATGGACAAGGACGGCAATTTCCATTGGGACGAGCTGTACACGCCCGATGAGGTTTTAGAGCTTGATATGTCGTTGCCGAACAAGGTGGATGTTTCTGCAATAAAAAACAGGGAGCGGGTGAAATATGTGAAGTTGAAATGCTATCCGTGGATAGAGCACATACCGTTTACCCCCGAAGATTTTCCGAATATTGAGGCGTTGAGGATAGAGACATATTTGCTTGTTGATTTAAGGAATCTTGAACTTTTTACGGGGTTGAAACGGTTGGGGGTTACAGAACCAAATTGCATAGACCCATTTATAAGAGTTGCACAAATGCGAATTCCACAGCCATACGCGAATAGGGTTTGGTCACTGTCCGCTTTGGAAGAACTTGATTTTTCAATGGCAACTTGTTTGATGGTATCAAAAAACTCTCTTTCTAAAATGTCAAATCTTCATTATTTTAAAGGTTGTTGTGGAGCATTCTTATATGAGGAAGTTGACAAAATGCAAGGTATTCAATCTTGTTCTATTTGTAAAAATATGCACCCCCTTCGTCATAGAGACAAAAAGCCCCAAAACGATGATTGGTTGTTGACTTATTATACTCAGTATGAGAAACATAGGAGAAATTTTTATTACAACACAAAATATGGGAGAGACACGGTGTATGAATGTGTTGTTTTATTTGACGAAAAATCAGACGAAATTGCTAATCAAATTCATTTGTTTGGGACATGTTGGATAAATGATACTATTTATATATTCCAAGACGGCGGAATATCAGCAGAATCAGAATGTTATAGAGAAGAAAGGACACTCTGTATATATTGTCCTTCACAAGATAGATTGGTTTTACTTGACCTTGAGTACACTCCGTTTTATTTTCTGGAGATAGACTATAAAAACAATATTTTGACAAGTTTATGTGGTGGGGATAATGATTATAATTATATAGTGGAAGATAATAAAGTCTATGTTAATGAAAAATATACAGGTTATCTCGGTTTCCCCGCATACGGAACGTATGGTGAAGTTGATTGTAAGGAACCGACAAAAAATGGTCATAAGTTTGACTATTTTGAGTTGTTGGATGGAACTTCTCAAATAAATGAATTAAAATTAAAAAGAGCACAGATGTTTAACTCTTATGAGAAAGAATATGAAAAACAGATAGAGTTTGCGAAAAACTTGAAAAGTTTGGAATGTATGATTACAAAATATAAAAAGCAATGAGGTTAATTGATATATCGGCACATATTGATAATGGTGATTTAGGGTTCGCCACTGAATTACCTAAGAGTGGAAACGAGAAAGTTTGAATGTGTTATGGGAATAGGGAAAACGATAGTAAAAGGTGCTGTGATATTTATCATATCACTGTTTGTTGTTATGAAACTTGTGGGGCAAGAAAACACCTATAAGGAACTGAAAGATGGCGTTGTATATATGAGAAATGCTCCTTTTGCAATATTGGTGGAAGGAAGCGAAAATATAAAATCTTCATATTGGACGGAAACTATTCGACATCCAATTGAATATTTGCAAAAATATACGTCAGATAACATCAAGGATTTCTATGACTATTGGGAAACCCGCACCACGGTAATAACTCAAGATGAAGTTTATCCTAACATTTTTTATAAACGATGTTTTTATATGGATAAATGGTATCTATTCTATATTTGTGAAGGTACATTCTGTATAGTTGACTTACAATCTGAAATGTATACAGATTTGCGGGGCATTGATGAAAATGTAAATATGTATGTATTGCCTTCTTTTATTGAACAAATTTTTCAGATTCCTTATGAATACATTCTGTTCGAAAATGGGAAATATTATAAAATATGCCCTCGTATAATTTTACAAAAGAAAAAAGAATTGAATGTCAATGATGTTGCAGTAATACTTAACACTGTAAAGAAGACATACAAACATATTTCATCTAAAATTGAATTTAAATTTTATGGTGATTATGGTGGTTATCTAAACATTCCATTTGTATCTTCTTATACTCAAGATCCAATGTTGCAATTTAAATATTTGAAAAATTGTATTGAACGAGGAGATGAAAAAATTGAACTTGAGTTGTTGTATCCTCAAACATTTCAGTTTTGGACGAACTTATTTATAGAATCGGGATTGTTTTCATCAGTTTATTTGAAAACGGACGAATTAAATTTAACAAATGGTGAAGATGGAAAATAATAAAATTTTTAAGCAACGCACTGCTCGAAAAGGTTAAGATGACGCAACCCAGTCGGGGTGGTACAGACAAAATAACTTGTTGAAAAAAAGTCGTTATGCTTCTAATACTTTAGATACTACAAAATAGATAGTGTTTTTATGAATTTTTTCTTTGTCATTTCTCACCGAATACAAAAAGTAAAAGAAATCTTTCTATCTTTGAACTCCAAACATTTTTGATTATGAAACTTTTACGTTACATATTGCCTATAGTTTTTCTGTTTCTTTCTTTTTTGGTAGTAGGACAGACAATTACGACGTATTATCCCAAAGTTGATAGACAAAGTCGTGATTACATACATATTATGAAAGTTGTTGTGGAGCCAAACCAGGTCTATGTGGTATTCAGATACAACGTGTTGGGAAACGACAAAGTCGGAATGGGTTCGCAAACCAGTTTGCGTTGCGGTTCGTTTATAAGTACCATACAGCAGTTTGGCATACTTTCCGACAGCATTCAACGTGAGTTGCCGTTTGATAAATGGATTTCCCTTAATGCTCCAGAAAATGTACAATATGCAAGTAAACCGTTTATTTATGTAGATGAGAATGGTGAAAAATGGAACGCACGTTCGTATGATTTTTTTATGGTGTTTCCTGGAAAATTACCAGAATATGCACGTAAGATTTCTATATATGAAAATGCGGAGTCGTTTTATGGAAGCAATGGTTCCAATCCTTTTAATTGGGAAGGAATTCACATAAACAATTTGCATCCAGAAGAAGAATGGTGACGAAGAAATAACCTATAAAAAAATAAATGGAACGATGAAACGAATTTGCTTTTTCTTCCTATTGGTACTTGCGAATTTCTATTCTTTCGCTCAAGTTGACTCTTTCCGTCCAGTCTATGACGAAGAAAAACAGGATTTTTATAATAGAATAAGCCGTTACAAAGAATTATCCGATGCTAAGATATATTCACATCAGATATTATCCAGTTTATACATTGGAATACTTGATACGATATTTGGCAACACATCCGCCTTTCCCACAGGGACGAAATAATTTTCCTGAACCGCAAACGTGGATTTTGAAATACGAAGCCGATGGTTTCAACACATTGAAAGAGTGGTGATTCTTCGATGAAAAAATGGTGCAAATTTACGATTCAATCGAAAATTTACACTATATTTGCATAAAAACAAAAAACGTATTTGCACTATGATAGCAAGGGAGTTGGAAAAACAATTGATTGAAGCTGTGGAACAATATCCTGTTGTGTTTGTAACAGGTCCTCGTCAGTCGGGAAAATCCACGTTATTGAAATATCTTTTCTCCGATTATCAGTATGTTTCGTTGGAAGATTTGGACAATCGGGAGTTTGCACGAAACGACCCTCGAAGTTTTCTTGCGACATACAATTCAAAAACAATCATCAACGAAGCTCAGCACGTGCCATCGCTGTTTTCATATATCCAAACAAGAGTTGACTCGGCAGGGGAAATGGGAATGTACATACTTTCGGGCTCGCAGAATTTTTTGCTTATGCAAAGCATTACGCAGTCGCTTGCCGGACGTGTAGCCGTGTTCAAATTGTTGCCCTTCTCGCATAAGGAACTTGCGAATGCGGGCATTGTGCAGTCGGTTGAAAAAGAAATATATAGAGGTGGGTATCCTCGGTTGTACGACAAACCGATTGCCGTCAACCGTTACTATGAAAATTACATTCAAACATACGTTGAACGCGATGTCCGCCAGATAAAAAACATAGGAGATTTGAGTTTGTTTGTTAAGTTCATAAAACTGTGTGCTGGTCGTATTGGACAGCTGATGAACTATTCCTCGTTGGCAAACGACTGTGGCATAGCAGTTTCCACGGCACAATCATGGATTTCGCTCTTGGAGGCAAGTTACATCGTGTTTCTGCTGCCTCCCGATTACGTGAACTTTTCGAAGCGGCTGATAAAATCCCCGAAATTATATTTCTACGACACTGGCTTGGCGTGTGCCTTGTTGGAAATCAAAACGGAAAAACAACTGAACGAACATTATTTGCGCGGCGGATTGTTCGAGAATTTGGTGATATTGGAGAAAATAAAAGCATTGTTCAACAATGGAGAAAAATCAAACGTATCGTTTTGGCGCGATTCCAAAGGAAACGAAGTTGATTTGATTGAAACAGACGGAGAACGCAAGAAAGCCATTGAAATCAAATCGGGAAAGACATTCTCCGCCGATTATTTCAAAGGATTGCGGAAATGGCAGGAACTGTCGCAAACGCCTCCCGACGACAGTTGCGTGGTGTATGCAGGCGACGTGCCGCGCATTACACAGTACGGAAAGTTGGTGCCGTTTGCTAATTTGAACAACGAAGATTGAAAAATGTTGAAATGAAACTCTTTCGTTACATAGTGCCATTATTGTTGCTATCCTTTGTTGCCCAAGCTCAATCGCCTATAAAGGACGGCGCAATTCTTGCTGAATTTTCAGTGAGCGATTCCACAAAAGTGTATTTCTCGCAAGGAAATTTGCAATATCAGGCAAGCACGAACACGTGGCGGTTTGCTGAACACCAATGGGATTATGTGGAGGCGGATTATAGAAATAGTTATTTAAAAAATGACTTTTGGATTGATTTATTTGGTTGGGGAACGAGCGGCTACAAAAAGATAAAGGATGACAGATACGCTTATTTTTCCAAACATAATGATATAGCAGGGACAAATTATGATTGGGGTGTTTATAATGCCATCTTGAATGGTGGTAATAAAAGTGGAATGTGGAGAACACTTACCGAAAGAGAATGGTTTTATTTAGTTTGTAAAAGAACAAATGCCGAGATGTTGCGAAATGTTGCTCATGTAAATGGAACAATGGGATTGATACTCTTACCTGATAATTGGACAAAGATAGATTCCGTACACTTTGCCTCTACTACCGACGAATCTAAAAATAAACATTACACGTTAGACGAATGGACAGAAATGGAATCCATGGGGGCTGTTTTTTTACCAAATATTTCCAACGGAGATGGTTCTTATTGGGCTGCAACGTGTTACAAAATATTAAAAAAATATTATCCTGCCTTCCCAAAATACTATTGGGAAACAGCAGGGGGAGATAACACAGCATATTGCTTGATTTTTAACGAAGAGAAAATAAGTACGGTTGCAAAACCACGTGACAATAAGTGTTTCGTCCGCCTTGTGCAGGATGTGAAGAAATAAGAAAAATAGTTTTCGTTAGTAAAAAAATTTTTGCAGAAATAGTTGTGTCTGTTTCTTTAAATAATTAAAATTCCTCTTATTTCCCTCGATAGACTATGTCAATGTTGTTGTATATTGGCTTTACCACGTACGTTCCTGTTGTATCTATTATGCCATAATTATAGGCAGAATAATCTTCGTCTTTTGCCACAATGGCATAATTACCCAGAAATCTGCCCGCCTCTTTGAATTGCGGTTCTATAACCATTTTTCCTGTCTTGTCAACATATCCCCAGTTGTCGCCAATCTTTACCGCAAATAATTTTTCGACAGCCATGCCTGAATCGTAAAATCCGACAAAATCATATTTGGGTTCTACAATGAATTTTCCGTTTTTGTCAAGAATTCCCCATTTCGTTCTACAACCTGTTGAGACCAAAGAAAATCCATCGTCCGAAATTCTCCAAATGATATCAAAGAGCGGTGGTACCACAAAATTCCCAACACTATCTATGCATCCCCATTGACCATTGGTTTTAACTCGTGCCATGTTGTTGGCAGAAGAAAAAGGCTCGGCCTTTTCAAATTTCGGTTCAATCGCAAAATTTCCGTTTTTAGTTATAAATCCCCACCGATTAGATAATTTAACGGGAGCCAATCCGTTGGCGGAGAAATCACCTGCGTCATCAAATTTCGCGGCTATGACAATTTTTCCATGTTGGTCTATATATCCATGTTTGCCATTGATTGTAACGTGTGCTAAACCATTGGTGGAAAAAAAGAACGGTTCTTCAAACTGAGCTTTTATAATTTCCCCTTTTGCACTGATTGCACCGTGTTTCCCGTCTTGTTCCATCGCGCACCAACCATTTGTCATTGAAAAACCAATGATGGTACGAGGCAGAACCACGCGTTTCCCTGTTTTGTCTATTAAAATTAAATCCCAAGAACCTGATTCCGTATTTAAATATGAATCTTTCAGATAAATCAACATAGCAAAGTCATTGGAAAACCCCCAAAGTTCAAAATCTTGTTGTAATTCGACGATGACTTTTCCTGTACAATCAATAATACCATTAGTCTTGTACGTTTCCACTTTTGCCAAACCGTTGGGGGTAAAGGGATATATTGTATCAAATATCGGTTTTGTAACGAAATCCCCATTTTTGTTTATTATTCCCCAATGCCAAAGAATGTTGTCGGAATCATATATTTTTACCTGAGCCAAACCGTTTTCGTCAAAGGATAGTGCATCATCAAATTGTGGTTTGATAATTATTTCCCCTGCTTGGTTCATATAGCCGTATTTTTTATCTGTCTTAAACCATATAAGACCGTTGTCGGCAAGGTATCCCAATTCATCATACTGTGCTGCAATCACATATTTCCCTTCTTTGTCAATACAACCATATTTGTCGCCAATTCTCACACGAGCCAAACCGTTACTAAATTTCTCTGCCCAGTCAAATTCTTGTGGCACAAGTAATTCACCGTTTGCTTTAAAATAACTGTATTTAGCGTAATCCTCATCAAAAATAACATCTTGTTTTCTGTCGTAAATTGTACCTAAATATATACAATCCTGCTGAGCCCACGCCGCAAGGTTGCCAGGAGTATCAACTTCAATTGTTTGTTGGGTATCGGTACATTCAGCAACACCATTTTCTTTTTTTGTTTCAGAAACAGTATTTTCCTCCACATTGCTTTCCTGCGATTTGCCACTGCATGCAATCAAAGTCACACTGCATAATATTATGAACGACATTTTTCTCATAACCAACTTTTGCGAAAGATACAAAATTTGGGAATATTTTTTCTTCGTTACTTTTTTCTGCAAGAAATGTGATATTCTTCTGTTATGAGATGTCTCTCTCCGCTTCGCTCGGAATCACATTGTATAATCCATAACTCTTAATTCTTAATCTATAAATAAATCCCTATCTTTACCCAAAATTTTTCTTTTGGAATAAATGAAACTCTTCCCTTCCATATTCCTCTCATTCCTTCTGCCTCTGGCAGTTGCGGCACAGAACGTGCAGATACAGGATGGTGCCATCTGTGCCGAATTTTCGGTGAGCGATTCCACAAAGGTCTATTTCTCGCAAGGAAATCTGCAATATCAGGCAAGCACGAACACGTGGCGGTTTGCGGAACATCAATGGGATTATGTGGGAAAAGACAATGAGAACATATCAGAAAAATATACTGGTTGGATTGATTTATTTGGTTTTGGAACAAGTGGCTATAAGGGTAGAATGCCGTATATGACGAGTACGATTTATGCTGATTATATAATTGCAAAATCAGAATTTCCTTATCGAAGAAACTATAATCCTAATTTGGGTATAGATTTCGTGGAACTTGATAATGGAAACGGACAAAAATATGATTGGGGATGGGGTTTTTGCCTCTCCGATGGAGGGATGGAGCAATATGTAGAGGGATGTTGTTGGCGAACGCTTACCAGAAGCGAATGGAATTATTTGATTTCTGAACGTAAAAAAGCAGAGAAAAAAATTGGGAACGCACGTGTAAACGGTGTCTATGCGTTGGTTTTGTTGCCCGACAAATGGAAAACACCCCAAGGATTGGTTTTTAAACATTCAAACCCAAATGAATATTCTGAATCGGAATGGGAACAAATGGAGGCTAACGGAGCTGTGTTTCTTCCTGCTGCTGGAAGCCGAAATGGCAATTTTATCCCTCATGGCGATGTTTTTGGACGTTTGGGGGCGGGGGCTTATTGGTCAAGTACAATAGCAGAATTTAAGTATAGCTATGCTGTATCGTTTGATGAAGATGAATATGATTGTGGACGTGTACCGATGTCTATCGGGCTATCTGTCCGTCTTGTGCAGGATGTGAAGAAATAATTATTACTTTTCTCTAAGGGCAAGTAGTTGTTGTTACTTCTTCGCAAAACAATTTCTCATAGCTGTAATAATATCAGCGGCGACTTCTTTTTTGGGTTTTAGTCCGAAGGGAATTGTTTCTCCGTTTCGTTTGATGATGGTGACTTTATTTGTGTCGTATCCGAAACCTGCGCCTTTGTCAGCAAGGGAATTCAGTACGATGAAATCGAAATTTTTACGTTCAAGTTTTCCTTGTGCATGGGCAAATTCATCGTTGGTTTCGAGGGCGAACCCTGCAAGAATTTGGTTTTTCTGTTTGATTTTTCCTAATTCCTGTGCAATGTCGGGATTTGGTTTTAGTTCTATGGTAAGTGATTGTTTCTCTTTTATTTTAATATTGTATTTTGTAACAGGAGTGAAATCGGCCACTGCCGCGCTGAGAATTGCGCCGTCGCAGGTGGGGAAGTGTTTGATTGCCGTCTCATACATTTCATGGGCGGATTTTACATCAATTCTGGTAATGTTGGGATGCACGGTTTTTAGTTGAACTGGACCTGCTATAAGAATTACCTCGGCACCGCATTGTGCGGCTTCCTCCGCTATTGCGAATCCCATTTTTCCTGTGGAATAATTGCCAATAAACCGCACTGGGTCAATGGCTTCGTAGGTTGGTCCCGCTGTTATTAGAATTTTTTTTTTTAGAGATTCTTTTTTTGCAAAGAAATCGCCGAGCCATTTCACTATGGTTTCTGGCTCCGCCATTCGTCCTTTCCCGTCAAGGCCGCTGGCAAGTTCACCTTTCTCTGGTTCTATAAACGAAACGCCGTCAGACGAAAGAGTGGCGATATTGCGTTGTGTTGCTTCGTGTGCAAACATATCCATGTCCATTGCGGGTGCAAGCACAACGGGACAACGCACCGAAAGATACGTTGTGAGAAGAAGGTTGTCGGCTATGCCGTTTGCCATTTTCGCCAATGTGTTGGCAGTGCAAGGCGCAACGACAAAAGCGTCCGCCCACAAACCAAGTTCCACGTGGCTGTTCCAACTACCATCGTCGTGGTGGAAAAAATCCGACAACACTGTGTTTTTACTTAGTGTAGCCATTGTTACTGGCGTGATGAACTCTTTCGCCAATGGAGTCATCACAATTTTTACGGTAGCCCCTTGTTTAATAAGCAAACGAGTGAGAACTGCGGCTTTGTAGGCCGCAATACTCCCTGTTATACCTAATAATATGTGTTTGCCTTGAAGCATTGTTACGCTTCCGTTTCTTCAGCTTCTGGTTTTCTGAAATAGATTTGGTCTTCAAGGAATTCTTGGATTGCCATAAGAACTGGATTTGGCAGTTTTTCGTAGAATTTCGAGATTTCAATTTGTTCACGGTTTTCGAATGTTTCTTCAAGCGTGTCGTTAACCGAGGCAAACTCTTCCAATTTCGAGTCGAGCTCTTTCTTCAAATCTGTTTCAATTTGATCAGCGCGTTTCGCGATGATTGCAATAGATTCGTAGATGTTGTTGGTTCCTTTTTCCAACGTTTCAATGTCTCTCGTAATCGTAGAAGCAGGTGCTTTTGTTTTTTTGTAATCCATTTCTATAAAATTAAATTAATGAGTTCTTTTTTTGATTTGTAAAAATATTTTTTCCGCGTCTTTCGACCATTGTCCGTTTGGATATTCGTCGATGTATGCGTGGTAATCGTCAATAGCCATATCGTAGCGTTCCTCTTTTTTCGACTCAACGCTGTTTTCCGCAAGCAGAAACGACGAGCGGAGTGTGAGGTAGAGCAGTTCTTCGCGATATTTTGAATCAGGATATTGTTTCAGACAGTTTTTCAGCGCGGTTACTGCTGCTTTGTAGTCCTCAAGGTTGAAGAATATTTTGCTGTTGTTGTACGCTTTTTCTTCAAGTTTTGACCGCAATTCGCCAATACATTCATTGCTTTCCTTGATATATGCGCCTTGTGGAAACTTGTTGATGTAGTTTTGGAACGATTGGATTGCCTTTTCAGTGTAGGTTTGGTCAAGTGTCACCACAGGCGAAATGTTGTAGTAGCATTTTGCGATGTAGAAATACGCATAATCTAACTGGGTGCTTGTGGGATACGTCAGTACAAACCGTTCAAAATAGTAGGCCGCCATTAGGTTGTCTTGTTCCTCGTAGTAACTTTTTGCAAGCATCATCGTGATGTTTTCCCCTTTTTCGGTTAAACGATATGCGGGAAGTGCTTTTTCAAGCAATTCATAGCTTTTGTAGTAGTCTTTTGCTTCGAAATATTTCACCGCGCCGTTGTAAACAGCCTCATAGTCGTCGGACTTCAAGAGCTTCTGGTATTCGCTCTGACAACCCACGCAGGCGATAATGGCTAGTATAAACAAGACCTTCTTCATACGCTATAAGAAACGGGCAAAAGTACAAAATATTTTTATACATTGAAAAATAGTGATGAAATAATTTTTTCGCTTTTGAAAATGAAGTTGTTGACTATGTGGAAAAATAGTCTTTCTGCTTTGTATCAAGGAGTTACAGCAGGCTCTTTTTTGTCTAATTCGCGATAGCGGTTTCTGGCTGGTGCGGAATATATGCTGTTGGGAAATTCAAAAACGAGACGTTTGTATTTTTCTTTTGCTTTTTCTGTATCGCCAGCATTGTCGTAATATTCCGCAAGGGTGAAAATTGCTTTGTCGGCATATATTTCATACGAAAAGCGGTTTTCTATTTCTTGTAAATATTGAATCATTTGTTCGTCGTTGTGTTCGGAGCGTGCGATTTCGGCTTTCCGCATCAGAATTTCGTCTTCGAGCGAATGTCCGGGAAATAGTTTAGGAATAGAGTCGTAGATTGCGATTGCTTCATTTTTTTTGCCTTGCGCAAGAAGCAAATCGCCTCGGGCGAATATTTCCATTGCCGTGGTTGAGGTGTCGAGCGCGGTGTTGTCCGAAATCAGTTGGGCGAGTTCAAATGCGTCATTGGCTATGAGCTTGCTGGTGCTGCCCTTTAGTACGTCGAGCAGGGCTTTTGCGTACTCGAAATTGCCATTGTAGTAAGCTATTTTGGCTTGTTTGAGTTGGGCTTCATGCCCAATGTCGTTGTTTTTATAGTTGAGGGCAATGGAGGCGTATTGCAGATTTGCACCCCAAATGTCGTCGGTAAACAAATAAATATCAGCAAGTTCCATTTCGAGCTGGTTCTTGTACTGACGAAGATTTGGTTTTGTAATATTTTGTTTGAGTAAATCAATTGCCTCGTCTGTTTTGTCCAAATAAAACGCCTGAATGTGTGCGAGATTTTTTATGATTTCCACCAAGGTTTTTGCATCGGCAATTTCGTCCATCGCTTTCCTGTAGTCTTCTTCCAACGATGCAATTTGTTGTATTTCAGGTTTTTGATTTGATTTAAATAGTTTGTTGTACGAAGTTTCAAGCAGGCTTTTCATTGCTTTTTCGTAATGGTCGCCCATTGGACCTTGTTGCACAACATACGAAAAGCATTTTGCCGCATTGGTGTAGTCGTTGTTTTCCAGTGCAACTTCACCTACGGTAAACGTATTGTAACCATCGTTATCTTCTTCTATATCAATGTCTTTTGCAAGGGAATATGCTCGTTCAAAATTTTTTTCCTGCAACTGCATCCAAAGGTACAAGCCACCAAATGTTTTAATTTGTTTGTTTTTATCTATTTCTTTTTCCAAACGTGCGGTAAGTATATCGTGTAGTTTTTCATTTTTCTTCTCATACAGAGGAATTTGCAGTTGGTCTTCTATATATTGTTCTCTGAATTTATCCAATTTGAGAATATCCATATACAGATTTACAAGTTGTTCATATTCACCAAGTTTGAGATAAATATATGTCAGCTTGTCAAATATGATTCCATTATATTCCAAGCGTTTCCATCCATTTTCGTAAATGATTTTTGCCACGCTGTCGAATTTGTTTTCAATACAGGCTTCGCCCGCTACAAGGCAAGATTCAATATCTTTGTTCGCCTTTTTGACTGTTTTGTCGAGAATTTCGTTAGCATCGTTAGTTTTTCCAACTTTTTTGTAAATCGCTGCAAGTTTTATTGGGTAATACAAAGATTTCGGATTATGGCGAATTTGCTCGTTTGTGATTTTTTCGGCTTTGTCGTACCATTTCAATTCGTTGTAGCAGTCAATCAAATAGTCGAAATGGTTCTGTGAATGTGTTTTTTGAAACAAAGCAAGATACATATCGGCGGCTTTTTCGTATTCGCCTTGCGAGTAGTAGAACAATGCAAGTTGGTTGTCGTTGCCACTGTCGTTTTCCTGCGAAAATCCGAATAGTGCCGTCATCGACAAAACAATAAATCCTACTATTTGTATTAAGTTGTTTCGCATTATTTCGTTGGTGCTACATCTATTTCGCAGGAAATAGGGAAGTGGTCGGAAACTTTCAGCCCAAATCGCTTAAAGCGGTGACATTTGAATTTTGAATCAACGAGAATGTAGTCCAATCGCAGTTGCGGCCACCAATTGAACGTGGCTCCGATACCTTTGCCGGCTTTCAAAAATGCGTCTTGGTAATTGTTTGCCGATTTGATTGTATGGTAGGTATAAGAGCAAGGTGGGGAATTAAAATCGCCACACGATATTGATGGATAGGGACTTTTTGCGATTTCTTCCGCTAATTCATCAATTTGTTCACCTCGTTTTATCATTGCTCTTTTTAGTTTATCAACCAAATCCTCCACGTCATTAACTTCCACATCGTCGGTTTTGCTGATTTTTCCTATATCATTGACTGTCTGTTTGTTGTCTTTAGAAAGCCGATACGACTCCAAATGGCTGTTGAAAATTCTGATAGTGTCGTTACCAACCACAATGTCAGCCCATATAGATGAATTACCTGTTTGCTCGTAGTCAATATATCCGCTTGCGGCGATAGGGTAGCGGCTGCAAATCATATTTCCTTGGTAATGGTGCGGACCAACCGAAAAAACTCTGTTGTGGTGCGTGTAGGCAAGGTTGAGCTGCTGTTTGAGGCTGTCTATCACAATGAAATTCTCGTGCGTGTCGTTGTGGTATTCCTGAAAACAGATTACATCGGGATTTTCTTTTCGAATGTATAGAAAAATTTGTTGTTTTACTTCGGTGCTTTTCCTCCACGTAAAGTACATAAATCCCATCACGTTGTACGACATAATTTTGAGCTTTGTGTTCGTTTTTGTCTCTTGTTGTTTTTTGGATGCAAACGAGTAGTATTTCCGTGTGACTGGCACACTCAGTAGGATAACTGACAATGAAATCAGGCAATATAATTTATGGTCCTTGGCAAATAGCCAAAACAATGCGCATCCAATGTTTATGGCGAAAAGCACAGGAAATCCCAATGCCAATAATTCAAAGTATGGAAATGTACTTGGATTGATGTATTGGGCTAATAAACAGCACAATAGCGACAACGCCACAAGTGTGTTCACTATACAAAGTAATATGCGTACCACCAATCTCATTATGAATTATGTCGGAATAGGTTTTCTTTTTCTTCGTTGCTGAGGCTGTTGTAGCCTGATTCGGCAACTTTTTTCAGGATTCTGTCGATTTCTGCTTGGTTTGCTTTTGGTGTAACTTCCTCAAAATCAACGTATGATTCGTCTCTTTTGTTTTTCTTTGACACGTGTATGTGCGATGATTCTGATGCTTTTCTTTCGAAATTTGAATATAGTCTGACAAACCATTCTTGTATGTCGGTTCCTTTAGAGTAGAGTTTTGCCCATGCGAAACCGTATAAAATGCCGCCTAATTTGCTTACTGAAACGGCAATTAATTGGCTGTTGAACGAAGACGACAGTGAAAGCAATGGCAATAATTCCACGGCTACAATAATGATTGCCAAAATTTTAAGTGAAACTTCTCCGAAAAAAAGCATATACACTTTGTAGTTTGGCGCAAGCGTTGCCGTTGCTACGGTTACCGCAAGCACTGCCGCTATCGGGTTCAGTAGAATACCAATGGCCGAAGTTGCCGATGCGCACAATACTGGTAATACCACACCTGCAACGCCACCCATAATGTATGTGGCAAACAGTTGTTTTTCATTCAGCAAGTGTATGAACAATCTGCCCATCCAAAATAAAAACAGCATATTGCAGAGCAGACTCAAGAATGATGTGTCGAAAAACATATATGTGATAATTGTCCATGGTTTTTTGAGCAACAACATCCCATCGGTCGGGGCAGAAAGAAACGAAAGTACTGCACCGTAAATTGCTGGCTTAGTTATGCTTGCAAAAATTTCAACTACCCACAGCAACACAAACAAAGCTCCGTTGATTAGCAAAATTTTTGAGAGAATATCACCATTTTTAAATTCCTGTACTATGTCGGTTCGAATGTTCATTTAATTAAAATTTGTACCGTGTTTCTGCCAATATTTAATAAGAATAAATCCGAAAATCATTCCCCCAAGATGGGCAAAATGGGCTGTGTTGTCGCCTGCGGAGTTACGCAGTCCGCTGAACAGCTCTATGAGTCCGTAAAACAGCACGAACCATTTTGCTTTAATTGGGAGTGCAAAGTAAATATAAATTTCGGCATTTGGAAATAACATTCCGAATGCCATCAATAATCCGAATATTGCTCCCGAAGCGCCAACTGTTGGCCCGTTCACAATTAAATTGATTTCGCCCAGCGTGCCGTCAACCCAATTTCGTCCCGAACGGAGTAATTCATCTCCTTGTGTAACAATTATTTGCCACATTTCATCGGTTATTTCGAACGAGTGCAAACGAATGTATGCCACCACCATTTGGAAAATTCCAGCTCCAATGCCTGTTGCGAAGTAGTACATTAAAAATTTTTTGCTTCCCCAATAATTTTCCAACGTGTTTCCAAACATCCAGAGCGCCAGCATATTAAAGAAAATATGCTCAAGATTGCCGTGCAAAAACATATAGGTTATGAACTGCACGGGACGGAAACTCGGCGAAAGGATATAATGTAGTCCAAATGTGTTTGATGTGTCGTACCAGCGCATATATTCGCCAAACGAACTGATTACAAAACAAACTATATTGATGATAATCAAATTCTTAACGACTGGAGTCAGCAACGAAAATCCCGATGGACGATTGAAGTTCATAATCAGTTGAATTTTTTGAGTAAATCTTCTGGTTCCACAATTATTGTTGCGATTTGTCCTTCGGGCGTTATCGTAAAGGATTTATTCTGAATGACTTGTAATACAAATTGTTCCATTTCCTCTTTGCTCATTGTTGGATTTCGGAATAATGAAGCCGATTTCGCAAGTGTGCGTGCAATTTGTTCTTGCACAGAGTCTTGAATTGTTTTGTTTGATTCTTCAAAATTTGTGATAAAATCTGTTATAAGTTGTTGTGCTTCAGATATATCAATATTTGAAGGGACACCATTCACCACAAATGAATTTTTTCCGAACTCCTCAATGTCGAAACCAAGTTCGCGCAATTGCGGTAGAATTGTCTGCAAAGTTTCGGTTTCGTCTGCCGTTAGGTCAATGCGGACGGGAATCAACGTTTGTTGTGAGGGCTCCTGCGTGTGGTTGAAATTGTCGTAAAATGTGTCGTACAACAATCTGTAATGTGCTCGTTTTATGTCGATTATGTAAATTTTCCCACTTACATACGCAAGAATGTATTTCTTTTGTATTTGAGTACAAAACTCCACGTGTGGTGCATTGTCGGCATTCTCATGGTTGTTCATACTCGAAGAAAATTCTATAATCTGCTGATTTTCGGTTTTATTATTTTGGTAATCTTCGAATAATTTTTCCCAGTTCCGCTCATTAGAATGTGTATTTGGATAAGAAGCCTCATTCTGTGACTTAAACGGATTGTACGATGGATTATAGGGAATAGTCGGCGGTTTTACAGGGTCGCTGGTTTTAAACGAAAACATGTCCGAATAGTTTGCTTCATCGCTGAAATCAAGCGATGGCACAATATTGTTTTTCCCGATGGTGCATTTTATTGATGCCTCAAGAAGTTGACAAATATTGAATTCTTCCGCAAATTTTATCTCCGTTTTGGTCGGATGGATGTTGACATCAATTTCCGCTGGGTCTATTTCCAAATAAATGAAAAATGGGGGATACTCTTTGGGTGGCAATAAGTTACCGTATGCGCGAATCACCGACCCGAGAAAACTTTTCTGACGAAAAAATCTGTTGTTCACGAAAAAGAATTGATGTGCTCCCGTTTTCCGAGCCATTTCCGGCACGCCAATAAATCCGTGGATTTTCACAATGCTGGAGTCATCTTCAATTGGCAACAAGCCTTTATCCATCTGTTTCCCGAAAATGTTCACAATTCGTTGTTTATGGTTGCTTTTCGGGTATTTTGCGTATAAATCACCGTCTTTTATTATTGTAAACGCAACATCAGGATTTGCCAACGCAGTTTGGTAAATTTCCGCAAGAATATAATTGAATTCCGTTTGGTTCGATTTTAAAAATTTCCGTCGGGCGGGGGTGTTGAAAAACAGATTCTTCACGGTGAACGTGGTTCCCTGCGGACATGCATCGGGTTCCTGCGATTCGATTTTGCTTCCCGCGATGATTATTTTGGTGCCAAGTTCCGCATCTTTCTGCTTGGTTTTCAGTTCCGTTTGCGAGACGGCTGCGATAGAAGCGAGCGCTTCGCCCCGAAAGCCCATCGAACGGATTTTGAAAATGTCGGCGGCGTCGGAAATTTTTGATGTGGCGTGTCGTTCAAACGCCATTCTGGCGTCGGTTTCCGACATTCCAACGCCGTTGTCGCTGATTTGTATCGACGTCCTGCCTGCGTCAATAATTGCAATGGTGATTTCCGTCGCGTGCGCGTCTATCGCATTTTCCACCAATTCTTTCACAACCGAAGCTGGCCGCTGGACAACTTCGCCGGCGGCAATTTGGTTCGCAACGGAATCGGGGAGTAAATGGATAATATCGGCCATTATTACATTTTCATTATAAAATACACGCCAAGGAATAACAGAAATCCAAGCATAACAAGCGTTTTCAGACTGCTGTCCTTTGAACGTTTGTTCGAAATTCTGTTTTGCTCAAATTTTCTGTGTATATCCGACACAAACACGCCTTTCGGCAATTCTTCGCCTTTCTCCAACGCAACTTGTTGTAACACAACCGCACGGCGATGCTCGCGGTCTTCTTTCTGCTTGTCGTAGTAACGCGTTGGCATTTTGAATCCGCGTGGCTTTGGTGGGTTATATATTGATGAAATGAATCCCATACGTATGTATTTATTGTTGCAAATATATTGAAAAAACACGAAGGCAGTAAGTTTTATAAAAATTACTTTTTAACAGCTGTTTTTTCTTCGCATTATTGGGCTACGATGTTTTATGAATGGGTTTTACGTGGTTTTCTTATTGATTGTTCTTATCTGTTAATAACTTGATGGATGCAATGTGGCGAAGTGTGAACGAAAACTTCTATTTTCGTTGCGTCAAAATTTTATAGACTATGGGTGGTTTTTTTGGTGCTATTTCAAAGGAAAATTGCGTGACGGATTTGTTCTATGGAACGGACTACAATTCGCATTTAGGAACAAAACGTGCAGGTATGGCTACATACAATAAGGAAAGTGGTTTCCGTCGAACGATTCACAATATTGAAAATTCATATTTCCGTACGAAATTTGAAGACAATCTTTCTAAACTTTCGGGCGAGTCGGGGATAGGTGTGATTAGCGACACCGATGCGCAACCTATAGCGATAAATTCCCACCTTGGACGCTTCGCGTTGGTTACGGTTGCCCGTCTTGATAATATGAAAGACCTTGAGGCGGAATTGCTTGCAAAGAATCTTCATTTTGCGGAATTGAGTTCCGGCGATACAAATCCTACCGAAGTTGTGGCTATGCTCATCTGCGAAAAAGATAATTTTGTGGCTGGCATCGAAAATGTGTATGACAAGGTGAAAGGCTCTTGCTCAATGCTCATTCTTACTGAAAATGAGGTGATTGTGGCACGCGACAAATTGGGAAGAACGCCAGTGACTATAGGCAAGAAAGATGGCGCGTACGCCGTTTCAAGCGAGCCAACCGCATTCCATAATTTGGGATATCGGATTGATAAATTTGTAGGTCCGGGCGAAATTGTCCGTATGACCGCCGAAGGTTATGAAGTTCTTCGCAAACCGAACGATAAAATGCAGGTTTGCTCGTTTATGTGGGTTTATTACGGATTTCCGTCGTCGGATTACGAAGGCATCAATGTTGACAAAGTACGTTGCTCGCTCGGTCAGGCAGCTGCCCACAACGACCCGACGCAGGCCGATTTCGTGTGTGGAATCCCTGATTCAGGTATTGGTCACGCAATAGGGTATGCCATAGAAAAAGGTATTCCTTATAAAAGAGGTATTGTGAAATATACGCCAACATGGCCACGGAGTTTTACGCCGGCAAATCAGGAAACTCGTAACCTTGTCGCAAAAATGAAACTGATTCCGAATCGTCAAATGCTTGATGGTCAGAAAGTTGTGTTTTGTGATGACTCAATTGTGCGTGGTACGCAATTGCGTGGAAATGTTGCCGAAATGTATGAATGCGGTGCAAAGGAAATCCATATGCGAATTGCCTGTCCGCCGCTTGTGTTCCCGTGCCGTTTCTTGAATTTCTCAGCTTCAAAACGCGATACGGAGCTGATTACCCGTTCGCTAATAGAGCAATATGAAGGCCGTCACGACAAATGTTTGGAGGAATATGTTGACGACAAATCTGAAAAACATCAGAAAATGGTGAATGAAATTCGTGATAGATTTGGACTAACATCATTGAAATTCAATACAATACAAGAACTTGTGGATGCAATCGGGCTTCCTAAAGAAAAATTGTGCACCCACTGTTTCGATGGCTCAAGCTGGTTTTAAAACAGGGGAAAATCATATCTAAAAAAAACGTAATTTTGCACAAAATTTTACGCAATGACGATAGACGATCTTATTGAACAAGAAATTATTTCGGCGGTGCAAGAATTGTATGGTGCCACCGTTGACTCAAAAAGTGTACAGATTTCAGATACAAAAAAGGAAATCGCTGGTGATAAAACTGTGGTGATATTTCCATTGGTGCGTATTTCTAAAAAATCACCCGAAGATACAGCCAATGAACTTGGTGCGTATCTGGTTTCTCACATCGATGCAATTGATTCATATTCAGTTATAAAAGGTTTTTTGAACTTGACAATTTCAATGAAATATTGGTTGTCGGTTTTGCAAAATGCGCTCCAACAGGGATTGGAGTATGGCAAAAAGCCAGTTACAGCTGATTCGCCTACGGTGATGGTGGAATTTTCGTCGCCGAATACGAACAAACCGCTCCATTTGGGACACGTCCGCAATAATTTGTTGGGCTATTCGATTTCGCAGATTTTGGCGGCAAATGGTAACAAGGTCATCAAGGCTAATTTGGTGAACGACCGTGGTATTCACATTTGTAAGTCGATGATTGCGTGGAAGTTGTTTGGTAACGGTGAAACTCCACAATCGTCTGGCTTAAAAGGCGATCATTTGGTTGGAAATTATTATGTGGTTTTCGACAAGGAATATAAAAAGCAAGTTGCCGAATTGATGGCTGCTGGCAAAAGCGAGGACGAAGCCAAGGCAGAAGCGCCAATTTTGCTTCAAGCCCGCGAAATGCTCGTGAAATGGGAGCAGGGCGACCCCGAAGTGCTTTCGTTGTGGAAAACAATGAACGGTTGGGTTTACGAAGGCTTCGATGCAACCTACAAACGTATGGGCGTGTCGTTCGACCACGTTTATTATGAATCACAAACATATTTATTAGGTAAAAAAGTCGTGATGGACGGACTACAACGGGGAATTTTGTTCCAAAAAGAAGACAAGTCGGTTTGGGCAGACCTGACTGGCGACGGTCTTGACCAAAAATTGTTGCTCCGTCCCGATGGAACGTCGGTATATATGACGCAGGACATCGGTACTGCAATAGAACGGTTCCGTGAATACGGCGATATGGGCGAACTTATCTATGTGGTTGGAAACGAACAGAATTACCACTTCCAAGTGTTGAGTCTGATTCTTCAGAAACTTGGCTACGATTGGGCGAAAAAGATTTACCACATGTCGTATGGAATGGTGGAATTGCCTGATGGAAAAATGAAGTCGCGCGAAGGTACTGTTGTCGATGCCGACGATTTGATGGACAGCATGGTGAAGGAGGCCAAGGCGATTTCCGATGAACTTGGAAAATTGTCTGATTTGAGCGACGAAGATGCTGCCGAAGTTCACGAAATCATTGCACAAGGCGCTTTGAAATACTTTATGCTGAAGGTTGAACCTCGTAAGACAATGTTGTTCAATCCAAAAGAATCAATTGATTTCAACGGAAATACAGGTCCGTTCATTCAATATACGCATGCACGAATCTGCTCGTTGTTGCGTAAAGCGGCGGCACAAGGCGTTGAGGTCCCGTCTTCATTTGCCCTTGAGTCTTGCAACGACAAGGAAAAAGAACTGATAAAAACTATTTCTCGCTATGGTTCCATCATAGAACTGGCGGCAAAAGACCATGCACCTTCGTATATTGCAAACTATGTATATGATTTGGTGAAAATGTATAATCAGTTCTATCACGATTATTCTATTCTTAATGAAGAAGATGCGGCTGTAAAAACATTCCGTCTTGCTTTGTCAAAGGAGGTTGCGACAATCGTAGCGTCGGGAATGGGATTGCTTGGAATCCGTGTGCCAGAAAGAATGTAAATGGTTATGAGTTATTTTTATGGTTTATGAGTTGATTAACCTATAAACCATAGCAATAATCCATAATTTAAAATCCATAACTCAAAATCGTGTCTTGCCAATTAATACATATCAACAACTGCCGAATCGAATCCAATGAGAAGACCATTGTTCCAAATCTTTCGTGGACTATGAAGTCTGGCGAAGTTTGGCTTGTGATTGGTCCAAACGGAGGAGGAAAGGCTGATTTTGTGAATGCGCTTGCAGGAAAAATGTCGTTTGTGGCAAATTCATCGGCTGAGGTGTCTGGCTCGTACTCGTCGGTTTTCGGAGATTCTGTAGAACTGGTTTCGTTGGAACGGGCGGCAAAATTGATAGAAGAGGAACGCAACAACGACGAAAGCGATTATATGGAAGGCGGCGTTGATATTGGTCGAACGGGACGAAGATTCATTGCCGAAGGAGTTCTCGGCCCATTAAAGAAAAGCGACGAACTACCGTCGTGGGCAAACGAACTTGATACGCATCAGGCTGTGCAACTATGTGGTATTCAACGTATTCTTGACCGTGGACTCAAATATATGTCAACTGGCGAAATTCGTCGGACATTGCTCGCTCGGGCGTTGATTTCGGGAAAGAAATTGTTGGTTTTGAGCGACCCGTTTGCCGGACTTGACGCTGACAGCCGAAAAATTCTGTTTGATTTCTTTGCGACTATTGCCGCCGAACAGCAAAACGGACAATCCGAACGTCCAAGTGTGATTCTGTGCATGGAGCGTTGGCACGAAATTCCCGATTCCATCACCAACGTGCTGGAATTTGCCGAAAAACGTGTTGTTTTTTGTGGACCGAAACATGAATACGAAACGAAACTTGCAAAAAAACAACAAAATAGAAAGAAAGAACATTCTGCCCAAAAAGAACAGCTTTCGTCGAGTCTCGCGCAGACAATAGCAACCACGTCACCGTTGCTTCAGGATCAAGCTGCCGAAGACGAGATTTTGGTTGAAATGAACAATGTGAACGTCGGTTGGGGCGACAATCGTGTACTTATTGACTTGAATTGGAAACTCAAAAAAGGCGAACATTGGCTGGTGCGAGGCCCGAACGGTTCGGGAAAGACAACGTTTTTGGAACTCATTACAGGCGACAATATGCAGGTGTATTGTAACGATGTCCGTCTGTTTGGGCAAAAACGTGGCTCTGGCGAATCCATTTGGGATATAAAAAAGAAGTTGGGCATTGTGTCCTATCGTCTGCATGTGGAATACAGAATGGTGGGTGGCACAAATCTGCGAAACCTTATCATTTCTGGTTTCCGCGATTCTATTGGATTGTACGGTGCACCAACGGGTGTTGAAACCGCTATAGCCGACAAATGGCTTGCGTTGGGCGGTTTTGCTGGTCGAGAGCGGGAATTGTTCCGTGATTTGAGTTACGGCGAGCAACGTGCCATGCTGATTTTGCGTTCCGTAGTTAAATGTCCGCCGATTTTGATTTTGGACGAACCTTGTCACGGTCTTGATGAAGAATATCGCAGCAAAATACTTCATTTACTGGAACTTATCGCCGAAAAGCAGACGACTACGATGATTCACGTCACCCATGATCCAAGCGAACGCCTCAGTTGCGAACATCATGTGTTGGAACTTTGTCCGGGGCAAACGCCTATGTATAAGATGGTTACGATTTGATTTCATCGGTGCATTACGTGTTAAAAATAATCCGTAAAAAAACTATGCGATACGTGAATTACGTAAACTACTTTTTCTTACATTTGCGATGCTTTTGAGTGAAAAGTGTTTTAAATCAAAAGCAAGAATAAAATAGTAACAATATAATTATTGTATGGATACAAAAAAAATCGTTGGTTTGTTGGTGACATTGGTTATCACAATCTTTTTATGGGCAGTTCCCACTGATTTTTATGGAATTGAGGCATTGACGGTTGTTCAGCAACGTGTAATCGCAATGTTCGTGATGGCTGCGTTGCTGTGGATTTTCGAACCAATTCCCAACTGGACAACCTCTGTGCTGGTGATTGTGCTTTCGTTGCTGACGGTTTCAAATAAAGGTATTGGATTTTTATGTACGCCCGAAGCTGGCGAACTTGTGGTTTACACAAAAATAATGTCTGCCTTTGCCGACCCGGTTGTTATGCTTTTCTTGGGCGGATTTGTGTTGGCAATTATGGCTTCGAAATACGGACTTGACGTGACGCTTGCGAAAATAATGCTGAAACCGTTCGGCAAAAATCCTCGTATGGTGTTGCTTGGCTTCTTGATTGTGATTGCAGTATTCTCAATGTTTATGAGCAACACGGCTACGGCTGCTATGATGCTTGCCTTCCTCGCTCCTGTGCTTGCGGTGCTTCCAAGCGACGATAAAGGAAAAATCGGACTTTCGTTGGCAATTCCTATTGCCGCAAACCTTGGCGGTATCGGAACACCTATCGGAACGCCTCCAAACGCCACAGCTGTGAAATTCTTGGCTGAAGCTGGTTGCGAAGTAACTTTTGGCGAATGGGCAATGAGAATGATTCCATTTGTGATTATCATGATTTTGATTGCATGGGTGCTTCTGCAATTGTTGTTCCCATTCAAATCGAAAGAGGTTGTGCTCGATATTAAGGACAGTGGCCGCAAGACAGATTGGAAGACTTACGTGGTATGGATTACATTTATCGGCACAATTTTGTTGTGGGCTACCGAAAAACTGACGGGCATCAACTCCAACGTGGTTGCACTTATTCCGCTTGCGGTGCTTACATGTTGTGGCATTTTTACAAAAGACGACATAAAAGAAATCAACTGGACGGTTCTTTGGTTGGTTGCCGGCGGTTTCGCCTTGGGTACCGATTTGCAGGGCACTGGTCTTGCTAAAGTGCTGATTGACGCCATTCCGTTTGGAACTATGGGAGTTGTGGCAGTGTTCATCATCGCTGGTATTGTTTGTTATTTCTTGTCGAACTTCATCAGCAACTCGGCAACGGCGGCTTTGTTGATTCCAATATTGATTGTAGTTGCACAGGCAATGGGCGACCCTTCTGCCGCAAGCCACGATTCGTTTGTGGCTCTTGGAGGAACACATGCAATGATTTCGTTCATCGCAGTGTGTGCGTCTATCGCAATGTTGTTCCCGATCTCCACGCCGCCAAACGCAATCGCGTCATCTACGGGTTTGGTGGAAACAAAGGATATGGCGAAAATCGGTCTTATACTTGGAGCGATAGCGTTCGTTCTCGGTTATTTCTGGCTGACAACGATTTTCCCATTCGAAAGCGTGCAACAGGTGGCTGAAACAGTAACAGCAACATTATAAATGAATTACTAACAAAAAGAGGGCGAAAGTCCTCTTTTTTTATTTCTCAATATGAAACGATATTTACTCTTTGCATCTTTTTTTTGTGTAACGTGCGGAAACGCTTTATTGGCTCAAACAGAAACGCAAGTTGCGGAAACTCCCCAATCCAAGGCAACGTTGAAGTGGTACGGTTTTGTTCGTAATTATTTCACTTTCGACACTCGCGAAAGCAAAGCGGGAACCGATGAATTGTATTACTACGTTCCGCTTGATGAATCCGTGCAAGCCGACGGAACCGACATCAACGCACATCCTACAATGAAATGGAGTGCCATTACGTCGCGTCTTGGGTTAGACGTAAACGAATATAAAATTGGAAAAGTAAATGTAGGTGCAAAAATCGAAGCTGATTTTTATAGTGGTTTGACAGGTGTTACGGGAACGGCACAATTCCGTCTGCGTCAAGCATATACTACATTGAATTGGCAATCGGGAAATAAAAATAAATATTCATTGAAAGTTGGTCAGGCGTGGCACCCAATGGCTGCCGACATGGTTCACAGCACCAACCTTGAAATAGGCGTGCCGTTCGCACCGTTCAGCAGAACGCCGCAAATCACGTTTGACTATGCTCCGGGAAAAGTTTCGCTGACGGCTTCTGCTATCTGGCAAATGCAATACACGTCGGGCGGTCCCGAAGGTGCTTCGGCTAATTACATAAAATACAGCAACATACCAGAATTCTACTTTGGTGTGAACTTTAAAGGCGACAATGGTCTGCTTGCCCGTGTCGGTGTGGATTTGTTGAGCATAAAGCCACGTTACAAGGGAGAGGCATCAATGTTGCAAAATGGTGATACTGTGAAATATACCGCATTGGTTGACGACAGGATCACGACAATTTCACCGTTTGTGTATATGCAGTATAAAGGCGACAAGTTCCAATTCCGTGTAAAGAGTATTCTTGCCCAAGCAGGCGAACACATGAACTTGAACGGCGGTTACGGCGTTACTGCTAAATCAAACGGACTTGACGAAGACGGTCATTGGGAATACACGCCGGTGCGCTATTCTTCGTCGTGGGTGAGTATGATGTACGGTAAAAAATGGCAAGGAATCTTATTTGCCGGCTATGCCAAGAATCTCGGCACTGCCGATGCTTTATTGGTTGACTACACCGATGCCGAGGGGAACGAATATGCAAACATAGCAAACAATTATCTGTCGAAAAACACATACGCCAACATCAATTCTATGTGGCGTTTGGCTCCTGGCGTTGTCCGCAATTGGGGAAAACTTGCATTGTCGCTTGAATGGCACATTACCTCGGTACAGTACGGCGAGTTTGTAAAACAAGGCGGTGCGTCGTATGTAAGTGCAAAGAATGGTATGGTGGAGAACAATCTCCACTGGATTACCAACCACCGCTTGCAGATGATGCTGAAATATAGTTTCTAAGAAAGTTTAATAATTGAAATGTATGGCTGTCTCGTTGTGGCAGCCATATTTTTATTCCCGTCCTTTTCCTACGGAAATATATGTCGCAAATTATGCCGTATGAAGTTCACGACGTAAGAAATGGCTGTATTGTAATGGTAATAAAAGAGGAAGGTTTGTAATATAATTTCCCTTCCTCCGATGATTTTATGCTTCAGTCTCGTTTTCCTTTGCCCGTCTTTCCATCAATATTTTTTCATTTTCGGCAACTACTTTGTCTGAAAGAGGGTAGAAGAAGAAAATGATGATGGAAATTATACCAAGAATTGCAGGTATGATGGTGAACATCATCAGTAAACCGCGTGTTGACTCTGCCGTCTGTACTTCGTTTGGCGAGAATCCTACCGATGCCATCAACGTAAGTGCAATGTATGCGCCCACAGCCCAACCAATTTTCTGCGACATTGTGGACGCCGAGAATATCAATCCTGTGGCACGTTGACCGTTTTTCAATTCTGAATAGTCGGCAATGTCGGCGTACATAGCCCACAAAAGCACGCTTAGCGGACCGCCGGTTACCGAACCTAAGAATTGGCAGAAATACAATAAGAACAATTGACTTGCGTCTAAAAAGAACACCGAAGCCGTTGATATTATTGAAATCACGAAGAATGCGACAAACACTTTCTGTTTTCCGAATTTCGCTGCAAGCCAACTTACGATAAGCACGCCAAGCAACGACGAAAGTTGTCCGATGACGTTGTAAATCGAAACGAGCGTGTTGTAGTCATACGTTTGTTCGCCCATAAACGGAAGTGTAAGTGTTTGATTTTGAACAATGTATTTAAAGTAATGCACTGTCACGCTACTTTTCGTTGCCGTGTAGAGAATGAACGTCAGTGTGGCGAATACCAGAATCAACCATGGTTTGTTGGTGAAAAGTTCCTTCAAATCTTTTCCTACTGAGTTCTTTGCCACGTTCTTTGGAGGATTCACACGTTCTTTCGTGCCTTTGAATGTGATGAAGAAGAATAGCACGGCAAACACGCCAATAATCATAAAAAACCGCGACCAACCTTTGGCTGGAACCGATATTTTTGAAACGGAAATAGGCGATTCTTCGGCAAAAATCTCATCAAGTGCGACAGATTTTGTACCAAATCCTTCTTTGAGTTTTACAACCATACCTGTTGGCGTGCTGTATAGCGTGTCGTTGTCGTAATTGTCTTCTTTGTTGAAAATGGTTACGTCGATATTTTTTGTCGTTTGACCATTGTCAAGTGTGATATTTGCAAATCCTTGCGATTCTTGTTCGTGGATGGTGAGTGTTTTGTCAACAACTTCGGCACGAATGATTGATTCGTTGTTTTCGCCCAGTTTCTGCGTTGCAGGCAACAATGTGGCAGAAATGATGATTCCTGCTGCAAATGCGAAAATGAACTTGATTGACGACACACTCGTTCGTTCGTTGGAGTTCGGCGAAATCACGCCAAGCAACGAAGTATAAGGAATGTTGATGATTGTGTAGATAATCATCACAAGGAAAAACGTGATGTAAGCCCAGATGGTTTTCCCCGTCAGACCAAAGTTTGGCGTGGTGAATGTGAGAAATCCGGCAATGGCAAGCGGAATGCAGAACCAGAGCAGATACGGACGGAATTTTCCCCATTTCGTTTCGGTTCTGTCGGCAATCATACCCATAATAGGATCGTTCACACCATCGAAAATACGGGTGATGAGGAACATGGTGGCTGCAATACTCGCCGGAAGCAAGAAGATGTCGGTGTAGAAGTACGTGAAGTACAACATAAATGTTTGCCAGTACAGACACGAAGCCAAGTCACCGAATCCGTAGCAGAATTTTTCTCTGAATTTCAGTTTACCGTCGTTTAATTCCATTATTTCTTAGATTTAGATTGTATTTGTTTTGAAAAATTTTTAGCCGCATTGCCGAAATTGGTAAGCGTGCCGAAGTCTCCCGTTCCCGCACCGTTCGATGTCCACGGATACACGCCGTCGTAGCCGAGCGAATAGGGGAGAGAATAGATTTCATCGTAAGTGATTGGAAATCCGTAGATATTATTGTTTGCAGGCGTTTCGCCTATAATGCACGGCTTGTCGTCCAATCCCCAATGTTCGGGCGTTTCGTGGAACGGGTTACCGAATTGGTTTGTCCATTCATAATAATGTATCTGCCAAAAATCGAGATAGGCGAGGGGATTCATCGTCATATCCTGTAAAATTGCATCGCTCCACTTGTTGCCTTCAAATTTGTCGCAACTCCATTTAACCGACGCACTGCCCACAGTTACAAGCACTTGTGTGTTATAGGAGTGGATTGCCGCCGCGCACATTCCCACGAACATCTGCATAAAATCCCATTCCATTTTGCCGTATTTTTTATGTTCGTGCATCCATTCTGGTTCGTTGCAGATGTCGATTGCAAAAAAATATGGATTGTCCTTGTATCGTTCCATCAAAGGTTTGAGGAACGTGTCGCAGTATTGTTGGAGTTTTTGGGTACAGTTCAGCAGCGCCATCCAATTTTTGGAGGCAGGTTTTGTCTCGTCAAGATTATCGAACGACGATATGGTGGCGATGACATAGATTTTATGTTTTGTCGCCAAATTCATCAAATAGTCGAGATTGTCCCAAAATTGTTGCGTGGCAGGATGTGTAACACCTTCGACATCAACAAAAGGTTGACCTGCGGCGTCGCAACTAATCCATATTCTGCTGCTATTGATGCCGTTTTTTTCAAGTTTTGCAAACTCGTCAGCCCAAAATTGAGGATTGAAATTTCCTCCGAAATCGTTCCAATTGTCCCACGGCGTGTTGGTTCCAACAAAAAATATTTTTTCCCCATTGCGGACAAACGAATTCCCTTGGATGGAAATCCGTTGTGCACTTAGTCCACTGCAAAAGACTGATATTGTGAATAATAAAGTAGCTATTCGTTTCATTATTCTACTACAATCTTTGATTTATAAGTCTCGTTGTTTAATCGGATAGTTATGGCGTAAGTTCCTGTTGCTAAGCCAGTTCGCATACACGTAGCCCGTCCTCCGTTGAATGTCGCATATTTTATTGCCGCAAGTTTTCCTTCGGTGTTTGTGAACGAAACGAGCGCTTTCCCCTCGGCATTCGGTAATTCCAATGTGAACGAGTCAACTGCGCATGGGTTCGGGTAAATGTTAAGCGGATTTTGAACAGATTGAATATTAGTTTTGTCAGGAATCACATAAATTTCAAACTCGAAGTTATTTGAAACGCCAAAGAAGTCAGTTGCGACAACCATAATGTAGTGGGAGCCTGTATCGGCGGCTGATGGTGTCCCCGTTAAGTAATATGTATATGGGTCGAATGACAACCATTTGGGGAGGCAGGGGCAGTTTAGGCTTTCGTCGATTGCCGTAATAGTGAGCACATCATAGTTCTCGTCGGTAAAGAATGAACGAAGTATTTGATAATCAAAAGGTTCGTTGATACGTGCCGCTTGGAATATGGATTTTTTTGCAGCTTTGATTCGTGCACCGTTGTTGGCGTGGTCATCGAAATCGTATGCTTGAACTTCGGTTAGTGAATATCCCCAGCTAGTGGCACGTTTTGTGAAGTTGATTTTTACGTAACGGCACACAATCGGGTCTTCGTCGTCTTTACGGAGAACAATGTTACTTTTGATGATTTGTCCTTGTTTCACAGTGAACACTGTTTCCCATGATTTACCGTCTTTTGATGTTTCAATTGTGTATGCATCGGCGTAGGCTCCTTTACTTTCTATAGCATTCCATTCCCAATTTAGTACAATTCTGCGGATATTTTCCTCTTGGAGCATATCGAAGCAAATAAATTCATCGTCGTTATATTGTGAACTCCAACGAGTTGTATCGACGCCGTCGTTTGCGTAGTAGGGCAGATATAGGTCATCTTCAACGCTGGAATAGGTCACAAACGCATTGAGCAGTTTGTTGGCATTGGGGTTGCCCTGTTCACGGACAAGTACAGTGAATGTTTGAGAAATGAATTTTCCTCCTTTGTCAGTTGCGGTCACTACAATAACGCCGTGTCCTGTAGTGTCGGCTTTGGCCGTGAAACTGACCGTTCCGTCTTCGGAAATTTCAGCGGTAACAACGCCTTTTGAACTGATTGTATAAGTAAGTTGGTCGTTCGCATCATCGGAAAAATAGTCGTTTGCGTTAATGTAAGCCTCAACTTTTGCGGCGTTTTTGAACAAAACCGTATCAGCTATTCGTTTTTTTATTTGTGGAATATAGTTGAAAGCAGGGTCATGTTGGATAATAATATGTTCAGGGTATTTTTCCTGCAATAAACCAAATGCTTCCTCCATATCGGGCAAGCCACCGTTGCCGTCGTGGTTGGTGTATGTCCATCCCAAACCGCCTGAGAAACCATTGTCGTAGAGCCACTGCATTGATTCCGTGGTTGTTTTTTGATTCTGTCGTCCAGGTTGAAATGTTTTTCCTTTTTGCGCAATCATTCCGTATGCTGGAAATTCACCAATAATCACAGGCTTTTTGTCGGTTTCTTTTGCGTAGAATGTGTCGTATGTGCGGTGGAACGGCGAGTAGTCTGCACCACGTTCAGCGGGGTAGTAATGGAACATATAAAAATCAAGATATCCGTCTTTGTCGTGTCCTACATTATATAAAGCTTCGTCGCTGAAATAATTTTGTCCACTGTCGTATTTCGCAATCGTGAGAATTGTCCAGTTCCCGTTGGAAACTTTTGCGTCCGGGTCGGTACGATGGATTGCGCCAGCACACATGTTCACAAACCGTTGCACATCGGTCATGGTTACGTAGTCGAAATTTTTCCAGTTTGCATAACTGGTCATTCCTTCTGGTTCGTTGAATATTTCCCAGCAAAGAATCGCCGTATGTTTTTTCAGACGGGTCACCATTGGTATCAGAGCGTTGTCAATATAACGTTGTGTGGCAATGGAGTCGGTCAGTAATAATTTATTGCGTCGCACGCGGTCAATCGCCTGCTTTGTCCCAGCGTCGCCATCGTCGGTGCAAACCATACCATGCGCCCAAAGGCAAAGACTCACCACAATTCCTTTGGTGGCGGCAATGTCCATCGCAAGTTCAAGATTATTAAGTGCAATTTCCGAAATTCCAATAACAGTGTCAGTTTTGGAGTCGTAGGTTGGCGTGCTTCTTCCGTCAACGTGAATCCACCAACGAAGCGTGTTTCCGCCTGCATTTCTTACATTGTCGCATATCGAAGTCCATTCTTCCTCGTCGAACATTGTGAGGTCGTTTCCGTATTTCATCCACGCCACATTGATACCGCTAACAAAAATGTCCTGTCCTCTGTGGTTAATAAAATTTTGTGCCGAGAGAGATAGTGTATAAAGTACACTAAGGATTAAAATTGAAATTGTTTTTCTCATACCCATAAAACCTTTTTTTATATCAAAAAAAATAATTCCTAAACGTGTTGAATTTTACAAATATAAAAAAAACGGAACATAGAATCAGCTTGATTAAAATAAATTTCTGAAACGACAAATTTTGCTGAAAAAATGGAGTAAAAAACGAAGAGTTTTTATAATTTTGGGGGCTTATTATCAATACATAGTTTGTTAATGAATTGTGTGAAAATAGAATAGGGTTTATTAAAATTTAATTGTCTAGTATATATAATAAAAGGTATCATATAATGAAACGTATCATCCTTCAAATTGCTCTTGTGTTTGGAATGTTGGTTCCAACATTCGGACAGGTAAAACTTAATGAGATACAAACTTCGAATTCAAAAACCCAGATGGATCCTGATTTTTATAAATATAAGGACTGGGTTGAATTGTATAACCCGACGAATTCAGCGGTGAATTTGGCGGGTTTTTATTTGACCGACAATAAGGATAAACCTCGGAAATGGCAGATTCCATCTGGTCAAACAATCGCAGCAAAGGGATTTTTGTTGATTTATTGCGATGGGGAAGATGTAGTGGCAAAGGCAATGCACACAAATTTCAAATTGTCGTCGGGTGGCGATGTGCTGTATTTGTATTCGCCTACAATGTTTTTGGCGGATTCTGTGAAAATTGCCTCAATTGAAACTGATTACACGTATGGTCGTTTGGCTGACGGAACGGGTGCTTGGGGTGCATTATCGAAACCAACGCCGGGTAAAGCGAATGTCTCAACCACAGTGAAAGGTTTGGCGCCGAAACCAAATTTTTCTGTCGCTGGTGGTTTCTACAGCAAGAATCAGTCTGTGACGCTTTCGTCGTCATTGGAAGGGGCGGTTATCCGCTACACTACCGACGGCTCGGAACCTACCGAGAATTCTCCGATTTATGAAGGTGCGATAACTGCGGAAAAGAAATCAAGCGAATCGTTGATCAGCGGTTATAATCGTCAGAATAAAACACAGGTTCAGCACTATCAATGGGCGAGTGGCGATGGTATTATGTCTCAACCATCGGTATATAATTGGGGCTCAGTGGAAAAAGGTTTTGTGATTAAGGCAAAAGTGTTCCATCCTGATTATGTTCCAAGTGTTACTGCCTGTCAGACATACTTTATAAATATGTCGCGCCCGTCGTTGCCGATAGTTTCAGTGTCGGTTGACAAGGGAAGTTTCTTCAGCGCGGACAGCGGAATTTACATTCAAGGTACGAATGGAGTTAGACGAGGAGGTGATGGCGACGTTACTGCAAACTGGAACCACGATGATTGGGAACGCAAAGTGTTTGTTGAATATTTCGACCAAAATGGAAATCGTCAGTTTGGTGTGAATGCGGGAGCAAAAGTTATGGGTGCTATTTCGCGTCACTCCGATTTGAAATCGCTCAATATTATAATGAGGAAGAAATACGAAGATGGAAAAATTGAATATCCAATATTTGGTGAAGACGGTCTTGATACATACGAATCATTTGTTTTAAGAAACTCAGGAAACGACTGGGAACAGGGTATGTTCGCCCGTGATGCTGTGGCACAGGCTATTGTGCGTGGTCAGTGCGATTTGGAAACGCAGGCGTATAATCCTGTGGTAATGTATCTAAACGGAGAATATTGGAGTATCATCAATATGCGTGAACGTTATGATAAACATTATTTCGGTGGGTATTATGATTATGTTGACGAAGGAAATATTGATTTGTTGAAGATTAACAAGGAAAAAAATAGTTTCAATGCTTCTGATGGCGATTCTCTACGTTACGAAGAAATGATGCTGTATTTGAAGCAGAATTCTATGGCTGAGGCTGAAAATTATGAATATGTAAAGAACCACTACTTGGATGTTGACAATATGATTAACTATTATATTGCCCAACTGTTCTGTCAGAACACCGACTGGCCCGACAATAATATGCGTTTGTGGCGACCACGCACCGAAAATGGTAAATTCCGTTTCCCGTGGTACGATACTGATTTCGGATATGGTTTGTGGGGTGGTAAGGCTTATGACAATCCATTCACTAATTTCTATAATAAGAAAAAATATGCTCCGGTAATCTTGTTTGATTATATGATGAAGAACGACGACTTCAAGAATGAGTTCATTCAACGGTTCTATTATATGTTGAACACGGTTTACGAAGCAAATCGTAGTAAAGGAATCATTCAAAATATAGAAGACAAAATTGCAAACGAACGTTCTATTAGTGACTCAAAATGGCAGAGAAGCGAAACAGCACGGTATAGTTCTTATCTTGCGTCAAGCGTGAAATCGTTTGCCGAAGAACGTGTTTCGAATATGAGAGGATTCTTAAATTCTCGTTATGGCGAAAAAGGTTCGGCAAAATTGACGGTGAACTACACAGCTTCGCAAGGTACAGTGCAGCTTTGCGGCTTGAATGTTACTTCGGGCTATTCTGGTGCGCAATACAAGAGCACGCCAATCCGTATGACGGCAATTCCAAAAGATGGCTATAAATTCGTGGCTTGGCAGACGGGAAATGGTCAAAATCTTTCATCGGAGTTGGAATATAAATTGACCATCACGGGCGATTACACAATAAAAGCTGTTTTTGAAAACCGTTCAACGGAAAGAAACTTGTATATCAACGAGTTCTTGGCTGCAAACACAACCGATATCGTTTCTCCAATCGGCAAACACGAAGATTGGATTGAAATTTATAATGATGGAAATTCTGAAGTGAATTTGGCGGGTTTGTACTTGTCTGACGACCGCACAAATCTTACGATGTACCAAATTCCATATACACAGTTGGATTCCACAAAAATTCCGTCGAAAGGTTTTGTGAGATTCTATGCCGACAATGATTATATGGAAGGCGCACTTCATCTACCATTCAAATTAGACAAAGCAGGCGGTGTTGTGATTTTGGCGCAAAAATCAACAAATGGCACTGTTACTGTGCTCGACAGCGTCCATTACGAAAAACAAAATTCTGATGTTTCGTATGGTCGCTATCCTGATGGTTATTCTGATTTGACAATTTTCACAAAAACGACTCCTGGCTCGTCCAATAAAATTGTTTCAGGAACTGACATTGACGGACTTGTAATTACCGAGTTTATGGCGAAAAACCAAACTACGGCAATGGAGGAGACAGGTACGTATGCCGACTGGTTCGAAATTTACAACTCAACAAATGCGGCTATTGATTTGGGTGGCTTGTTCGTGACAAATAATTTGAACAATCCGACTATGTATATGATTCCGAAAGGCGAACCGACAAAAACGACCGTAAGTGCGGGAGGATATTATATTTTCTGGTGCGACAAGCAGACTGCAATCAATCCTAACCATGTTGATTTCAAATTGAATGCGGAAAAAGGTGATATCGCCATCGTGCAGTTGCGTGGTTCCGAAAACTATATAATCGACCAATTGTCATATACAAACCAAGCCGAAGACGTTTCTATGGGTCGCTATCCTTCGACTACATCGGATTTCATTTATATGTTGAATCCGACTCCGGGCGAGGCGAATCGACAATCTTCTCCTGTGGAACGTATCACTGGCGTGACAATAAACGAAGTTCTTGCTATGAACTCGTCTGTTGTAATTGATGAATCTACAGGACTTTACAGTGATTATATTGAAATTTACAATGGAACTTCCGCACCTATTGATTTAGGTGGTCTGTATATTAGCGATTCGTTGGGAACTCCACTTCGTTTCAAGATTCCAACAACCAACTCAAAATTAACGACTGTTCAGGCTGGGAAATGGCTTACTTTCTGGGCTGACGGAAAACCTGAGCTTGGCGAAAATCACTTGGATTTCAGCCTCGATGCTGTGAACGGCGAAGATGTCGTGCTTTCGCAACTTACTGAAGATGGTTTGGTGATTATTGACCAAGTTTCGTTTGGCCCGCAAACGGCAAATATTTCGTATGGACGTTATCCTGAAACTGCTGAAAATTGGGAAACAATGAGTCCAACGTATGGCGTTAAGAATCAATCATTTAATTCAAGTGTCGCTCTCAAAACCCTAACATCGGAAGTGGGGACGATTTTGCCAGTTTTGTCAACTTCGATTTTGAATTACGAATGTGCTGTGCCGGCAGGAACAACCGATGCTCCTGTGATTTCGGCAACGGCGGCGCACGACCGTGCTACGGTTACTATTACACAGGCAAAATCGTTGAATGATGTGGCTGTAATTAAGGTAATTTCCGCAAATGGTTATAATAGTGAAGTTTACAAGGTGTCATTTAAAATTGCCGCTTCGCCTGACGCAACACTTGCTACTTTGATTTCGGCAGGAGGATCAATGTCGCCAGCGTTCGACCCAGAGGTTGAAAATTATGTGGTGAACTTGTCAACAGCGTATGTTCCTTACATTACGGCTATTCCGAGCAATCCGAATGCAATGGTTGATGTGGATTATGCAGAAACAGCTTCCGAAGCTACGGTGGTAACAGTTACCGCTGAAGATGGTTCTACAAAACAATACGAGCTTACATACACAATGTCAAGCTCTCAAAACATTGTGACAGAATGGTCTGATGATTTTTCATCGGGAATCGGAAATTTGTCAACAAACAATTCTATCCATATCATCGCTGAACACACTACTCCTGGTGGATTTGGTCAGGCTGCGAATACTGATGTGGCAATTGCGCTTAATGAGAAGGAAACCGATGTTGAATATGGATATGTGGAATATCATCTGCCAACGGGATACGTGCTCGATGGTTCTGCAGCATTAAATGTTTCGATGTCGCTTTCTGTGCCAAACGATGGAACTACAGTGAACGGTATTAGAGTTTCGAATCAATACATCAATTTCAGTATGGCACTTGTTGATGCGTATGGAAACGTGTCGAATTATATGAGCGGTGAAATAAATCCAGACACAAAATCCCGTTCTGTTGATTTTGGTTCAGCAAGTTTTATTACAAAATCGGCTATAGTTGCGTTGAGAATTGGTTTGTATGCACCAAACGATAACAAGAAGGAGCGTAAAAAAGCTGTGTATATAGATGATTTGGTTATCGGTCCGAAGGTTGCAACGGGACAATCACAAGTTGTGGTATTGTCGAATAATGCTGATTTGGCTACTTTGTCATCAAATGTAGGAACATTGTCGTCACCGTTTGACAAAGATGTTCACGAATATACGTTGATTTTACCTGCTGGAACGGAAACAATTCCAACAATTTCCGCTTCGGTTTCCGACGAAACAGCAACGCTCGAAATTGCGCAAGCATCTGATCTGAATGGCGTAGCACACGTAAGCGTGATTTCGCAGGATATGACAGTAATCAATGAATATGCAATTCAATTGGAATTGACGCCTGAAGTTGTTGAAGGTCATACTGATTTGGTTATTCAACCTGCAATGAAGGGGTGGCACAGTTCGTCGAATGTGTATGATTTGAACTATAATGGTGGCGATATTGCTGTCGCGTACAACAGGACATCGGCTTCGTCGGATGCTATTACATATAATGTATTGGAATCGGCGACAAAAATTCTTGATTTGACGAACTACCCGTACGCTTCGGTAAAAATGAAATCAACTGTCGCAACTAATTTGTTCGTGGAATTGTTCGACGCTACGGGTAAGAAAACATCGTCGAGCATCGCTCCTGTTGCATGCGAGGCAGGAAACGAAATGGTTACGTATATATTCGATTTTACCCAGTATTTGGGCAACATTGATGCATCGAATGTATATGGAATGAACATCTATTTCGACAAAGGTTCGGCAACGGCTATCAACGGTACAATTAAAATTGATGAATTGCGTTTGGGTAAAAATGTCGAAATCGTTATTAACCAAGCGCCTGTATGGGCTGCTATAGCAGAACAGAAAATATCGCAAGGCGATTCGTTCGACAACATCAACTTGCGTGCGAAAGTAACCGACGATTTGACAGATGTTGCAGATTTGGATTTGAATCTTGAAAACAATGTTGAAAATCTTACTGTTACGCTCGAGGACGGAGTGTTGGAGGTTTCTCCTATCGATCCGGAATGGATTGGTTCGGAGGTTGTAAAAGTAAGCGCAACTGATGCCGAAGGCGAAAGTTCAACAGTCTCAATTACTTATACGGTTGAAGAATTGAAAATTGATGTGTTGGCTGTTTCGTTCACACAAAGTTCTATAGAATTGGCAGAAGGAGAGCAGGCAAATATTGCAAGCTACTTGGTAATTGAACCAGAAAATGCCACGAAAGACAACATAGAGTGGTCGGTTTCAAATAAAACGTTTGCTACAATTAGTGGCGTTGGTGTGTTGAAAAATCAAGTCGTATATGGTCAAGAAACTATCGTGGTGACGGTTGAAGTAACCGATAAGAACAATCATGTATTTACCAAAGATATGGAAGTTGTATTAAATGGTTGTCCTACCAAAATTACGTTGGTTTCCGCTGAAAGCGATTCTATACCAATGTATTATGGCGAAACCAAACAACTTACCTATTCGTTGTATCCGGCAAATGCATGTTTGAAATCGGTGACTTATTCAAGTTCAAATCCTGATGTGGCAACTATTTCCACAGCTGGTTTAATTACAGCTTCGCAAGCTACCAAAGGTAAAACGACCATTACTATTACTGCTCACGATGGGTATTCAGCTCATACGGAAACTTGTGATGTATATGTTTCAAAAGATTGTTCGGGTGATATTGTGTTGAGCTTAAACAAGACAAAAGTTGATTTGTTGGAAGACGAAGATTTTGAATTAGTTGCGACAATCACTCCTGATGATGAATGTGCGCAAAGCAAGGAGATTACATGGACTTCGTCGAATGAGTCGTTTGTTACTGTCGAAAATGGTTCGATTCATGCGGTGGCAGCTGGTTCTGCGATAATTACAGCGGAAACAACTGGTAATGGGGTGACATCGGCAAGTTGCGAGGTCGTGGTTTCAAGAGATTGCAATTCGGGAGCATTGGAAATAGCATTGAGTTCTACCAAAGAAACCTTGTACATGAATGGAGAACTGAATCTTACCGCTGAAATTCTTACACCAAATCCGTGTGACAAGAAGATAAACTGGTCATCGTCGAAGGAATCTGTTGTGAAAGTTCAAAATGGTACGGTAGTGCCTATGGGCTACGGAACAGCGGTTGTTCGTGCTACTGCCGCACAAGACGAAAATTCGTATGCGGAATGTGAAGTCACAGTTGAGAAAATGGCGGTTACCGACATTATTGTAACTCCAACTGTGAGCCGTATGGACGTTGACAAGAGTCAACAAGTGACAGCGGAAGTCTTGCCATTGGAGGCTGAAGATAGAGATATTGAATGGTCAACAGATAATGAGGAAATCGCTACTATTACACAAAAAGGTGTTCTGACTGGCGTTTCCGAAGGTTCTGTGCAAGTTATAGCAAAGTCGGTTTATTATCCTACTGTTGTTGGTTCTTGTACTATTCAAATTCTTCCAGTTACAGCAATCAGTATTGCTATGGAACCATCTGAAGTTGTTTTGAGTGTGGGTGAAAAACAGCGCGTTGCTGTGACATTCAATCCTCTTAACACAACGGACAAGAGTTTAACTTGGTCATCTCTTGATGAGGATGTCGCTCGTATGGTTGGTGATACAATTGTGGCTGCTGGTGTCGGTACAACTTCGATAGTGGCAACAACGAAAAACAACGTGACGGGTATTGTAACTGTAAATGTTATCGAAACTGCGGTCCCTGTTGAAAGTGTTTCGGTGTCGCCAAAAACATTGACAATGTATGTGGGTGATACACAAAAGGTTGCTGTAGAAGTACTTCCTGATGATGCGTCAAATCCATCGGTGACTTGGAAATCTTCTGATGAATCGATTGCTACCGTAAGTTTGACAAGTGGTGAAATTCAGGCACTAAGACCTGGTGACGTTACAATCACTGCTTCGTCAGGAAATGGAAAAACCGATGATGTTGCGGTAACGGTTAAATATCCGGAATTAACTTCTGTATCGTTCAGCGAAACAACAGTGAACGTGGCGCAAGGCAAGACGGTTGATTTGGCTGATTTGCTTGTGAAAGAACCACGTAATGCAGAAATGAAATCCGTTGTTTGGAGTGCTAATAACGAAAGCGCTTCAATTTCCGAAACAGGTGTTTTGACCAACAACCTTGAATATGGAGCGGCCAATGTTACAGTTACTGCGGTTGTTACTGATACGTATGGAACTGCGAAAGAGGCAACTATTACTGTGAAAATGACTGGTTGTCCGAACCGCATTACAGGCTTGACGCTTGAGACGAACAAGATTGTTGTTGAAAAATCAGGTTCCGCACAAATTAATTATACTATAGAACCAATGAATGCTTGCGTGGCATCGGTTGAATACAATGTTGAAAATCAAGCGTATGTTACTGTTTCTAATGGTGAAATAAATCCTGTCGCTGTCGGTTCAACTATTGTTCATGTGGTTGTTTCCGATGGATTCTCAACGTTCGAGAAAGATGTCGAAGTTGAAGTGGTTAAGGATATTATTCCAGTTACTTCTGTTGAGATAGAGGAAGGAACTTCGCTTTCAAAATCGTTGGGTGAAGAATTTACAATGCACGCTATAGTTTTACCTGATGATGCAAGCGACAAATCAATCGTATGGTCTTCGTCGAACGAAAATTATGCTACGGTTGACAAGGATAATGGTACGGTAACTTTATTGAAAGAAGGTACTGTGACGATTAAGGCAACAGCACAAAATAATGAATCTGCATCGTGTAGAATTACTATTTCGGCAGTGCCAGTTACAAGCCTTGAATTGAACAAGACAACGGCGAATTTGGAAATGTACGGAACTGTCCAATTGACTGCAACTGTTAATGAAGATGCTACAAACAAAACAGTTACTTGGTCGTCAGCAAATACTGATGTCGCTACTGTTGATGAAAATGGTAATGTGGAAGCCAAGGGTGTCGGTACGTGTGAGATAAAAGCAACTGCAGGTTCGAAAACTGCGACGTGCGTTGTTACGGTATCGCATATACAACCAACATCGTTGACGATTACACCAGAATTTGTAACGGTTGACATTGATAAGTCTGAACGGTTGATCGCATCGTGGATGCCGCTTAATGCAACAGACACTACTATTACGTGGCGTTCGGAAAACGAAAATATTGCCACGGTGTCGAATGGCGTCGTAACTGGTGTTGCGGCTGGAACAACAAATATTATTGTAAAAGTTGGTAAGAACGCATCTGCTTTAGTTCCTGTGACTGTAAACGAAATGATGGCAACGTCAATTACGGTTAATCCTACATCGGTAACGTTACAACCAAAAGGACAACAGGTGTTGGTTGCAACAGTTTTGCCAGAAAAAACATCCGACAAATCAGTGAAATGGACATCTTCGGACGCAACGAAAGTGTCGGTTGATGAAAACACGGGTAAAATCACTGCAAACGCGTTGACCGATGAAGACGTGCCTGTAATTATTACGGCAACTACAAAGAACGGAATTACAGCAACGTGTGAGGTTTCGGTTACTGTGAACATTATCCCTGTTGAGAGTGTGACAATCAAACCGTCGGAACTTGAAATTCAACTTGGTAAATATCAATCTCTTACAGCTGAAATTTATCCGGCAAACGCAACCAATAAATCAGTCGTTTGGGAATCGTCAAATCCTGCGGTTGCTACTGTCAGCCAATATGGTAGTGTTACAGCGCGTTCAATTGGTACTGCTGTCATCACGGCCAAAGGTGGTGATGGTGTTTCAGGAACGTGTACGGTAGAAGTAAAAGCTGTTGAAATTCAAGAAATTGCACTTAGTGATGTGTCGCTTGGCGTTACGGAAAGTCAGCTGTTGAGTGCGACCATAACGCCTTCTGATGCTACTGTCAAAACGCTTACGTGGTCGGTTGACGATGAAACCATCGCTACTATCGATGCCACAAGCGGAAAAATCACTGGCGAGAGTGAAGGTACGACAATCGTCCGCGCAACTGCGAAAAATGGCGTTTCGGGATGGGCAACTGTAACAGTGTCAAGTAAAGCAATTCCTGTTACGAGCATTCGTCCAAATGGTAAATCGAAGAATATCAATATCGGCGAAGAAATTAATTTGTCGGAACTAATTATTTTTAATCCAACAAATGCTACAAATAAAGCATTGGTATGGTCCGTAACCGAACAAAAAGCTGATTATGAGGACGAATCAACGTTGGTTGCCACAATCGACAGCCGTACGGGAATCCTTACTGGTAAAGTTTCTGGTTATGTTAAGGTATCGGCGCGTTCAGTGTCAAATCCTGATGCAAGTCCAGCATCAATGACAATTGTGGTGAATCCTATTCACGTAACAAATGTTGTTATGAGTGAAACAGAAGTGGAATTAGTAATCAATGAGCAAAAAACATTGACGGCTCAGGTAATGCCGCTTAATGCTTCTTGTAAAACAGTGAAATGGGAAACTGATGACCCGAATGTAGTTTCAGTGTCGTCATCGGGCGTGATTTTGGGTTTGACAAAAGGAACCGCAAATATAAAAGCTCGCTCAACTGAACGTAATGCGATTTATGCAACATGTAAGGTTACTGTAATAGACGAACCAATTCGTGAAATCATTGCGTCGGCTGACACAATCCACTTCTCGTCAACTGGAGATATGAGTGCTATAACCATTACTGTAAATCCTGAAGATGCTGAAACAAGTGCTATTGAATGGACATCATCCAACCCATCGGTAGTTGATATTGACGGCTTGTGGAAGAACAATACACAGTGCTTGCTTGTAGCAAATGGCTTTGGTGAAACTACAATTACTGCACGGGCATCAAGCGGTGTAACGTGCGAAGTGGTTTGTGTGGTTGCAAAACCAGTTGTTGCGAATACAGCTCCGTCGTTCCAACCAATTCCTGCACAAATGTTGGCAGTTGATGAGCCTGTCTCTATCAATTTGAATGACTATTACTTTGATGCGGAAGGCGATAGAATAATTTGGACTCCAGATGAGAATGGCAGCAACATTACTTGTGAAATTGATGGTAGTGGTAAGGCAACATTCTCAATCAAGGATGCGAAGGGTAAAATGGGTATGCAGATGATTTTGATTAAAGCACGCGATGGCAAAGGTGCAGAAGCTGAAACAAATCAAATTATCTTTACTCTGAAAGATCCTGGAAATCAAAAACCCGATGCTGTTTCCGAAATTCAATTGTCGGACGTAATTGCATATCCAAATCCAACAAACGGACTGTTCACAGTATCGTTTGAAACGGAAGCTCCTCAAGATTGTAAGATAGAAATCTACGCAATGTCGGGGAGAAAAGTATTCTCCGAAACTGTATCGGTATTCGGTGAATATGCACAGGAATTTGATTTGACTGGTTATGTGAAAGGAACGTACTTCGTGATTGTAACTACTGGCGATGAACGTAAAACTATCAAGGTGTTGTTGAAGTAAAAGCGCGCTGACGGGTATGAGACAATGGAAACGGTGTGTGGTTTTATTTTTCGTATGCTTGGCGACTGTGCTGCGTGCGGAAGAAAACTATGAGTGGGGGAGTTTGCCTTTGGGCGGTGGCGGTTTCGTGTCTGGCGTGGTTGCGCATCCTACTGAAAAAAATCTGTTTTATGCCCGTACCGATGTCGGTGGTCTCTATCGATGGATTGAAGAGTCGCAATCGTGGAAACCGCTTACAGATTGGATTTCAGAAGATGATAAGGGTTTGTTTGGAATTGAAAGTGTTGCATTGGACCCTCAAAAACCCGAAATGCTGTATGTGTTGGCAGGAATCAGTTATTTTAGCGGTGGAAAAACGGTGATTATGATTTCTGATGACTATGGTGAATCATTCCGTATAGTTGATGTTTCATCAAAATTCAAAGCCCACGGTAATGGCGATGGTCGTCAGATGGGCGAACGTCTCGCTGTTGACCCTCATAATAGTAAGGTGATTTATTGTGGTTCGCGCTCGGCGGGATTGTTCAAGTCAACCGATGGGGGATTGTCGTGGAATTCTGTTTCGTTTCCTGTAACATCCACAAATAATGGCGTGGGTATCAATTTTGTTCAATTCGATGAAACATCAACGGTTAGCAATGGTGTGACTCAGAAAATATATGTGGGAACGGCACAAACGGGTAACTCGTTGTACGTGTCCACGAATGGCGGAAACTCGTGGACGGCTATCAGCGGACAACCTACGCAGTTTATGCCGCACCGTTGTGCTATGAAAGATGGCGTATTGTATGTGACGTATGCTAACGGTGCTGGACCGGGTATCGGTACTGCGGGCGGATTTGTGTATAAATACAATGGCTCGTGGACGAATATTTCTCCTTCGGATAATACGTCGGATTATAGTTATGGTGGAATCTCCATCGTGGGTAATAGAATTGTTGTTACAAGCGTTGGTTGTTATAAAATGCAGTCGTGGGATGGTTCGTGTGACTGGCAAACTGCTACGTGGGGCGATGAAATTTTTGTAAGCGACAACCTTGGCTCTTCGTGGACAGCGTTGTTTAGTAGTTGCAAGGTTACATTTGATGCAAATTCTGTTCCGTGGGTGAAAGACCACGCAATGCACTGGACTGGGTGTGCTACGTTAGACCCATCTAATGCGAAACGATGCTTTTTCATTTCAGGAAATGGATTGTTTATGACCGACAATCTGAGTTCTTCCACCATAGATTTAAAATTTATGGTAAAAGGATTGGAGGAAACAGTTCCCTTGGACATTGTGAGTTTGGAGTCGGGACAAGTAATAACTGTTGTCGGTGATTATGATGGTGGTTTGTATTCGGCTGTTGAAGGCTCGTATGATACGTATCCGTCCACAGTTCATACGCCTGAAATGGGAACAACCCATGGTATTGCTGCTGCGGTTGATGGCTCGTTGGTTGTGCGTGCGGGTAGCAAATCGTCGTATGTGCAATATTCTACAGATAAAGGAAAAACGTGGAATTATTGTTCAGGGGGAAAAGAAGGAAGTGGACACGTGGCTGTTTCTGCCAATGGCTCAATTATTCTTCATTGTCCCAATACATCGAATGGCTATTCGTACGATGGAACAGGCAGTACTGTGTATTATTCGACAAACA
>Ga0310697_10000531_pt1 | contig 50558 bp, 29 predicted proteins | sample 172DNAGHGlowgp2_FD_203883 | JGI IMG/M metagenome (GOLD analysis project Ga0310697, IMG submission 203883) | Sheep rumen microbial communities from Palmerston North, Manawatu-Wanganui, New Zealand - 1728 DNA GHGlow gp2 (v2) (version 2) | ecosystem: Host-associated > Mammals > Digestive system >...
TCATCATCTTCTTCTTCCTGCTTTTCAACTTCCGCCGCTTCGGCTTGACCGGCATCTGCATGGCGAGCATCCTGCTTTCCGTGCCAGGTGCCATGATAGGCTTGGGCATTGCCAACATCACGCTCGGCCTGACCAGCCTCTTCGGCTTCATTACGCTGATGGGCATCATCATGCGCAACGAGATTCTCATCTTCGAACACGCTGACCAGAAGATAGCCGAAGGCATGACGGTACACGATGCAGCCTTCGACGCCGGACGCCGACGCATGGTACCCATCTTCCTGACCACAGCCACGACGGCCGTCGGCGTGATTCCCATGATATTGGGCAAGTCGTCGTTCTGGATGCCGGTCGGCATCACCATCTTCGCCGGAGGCATTGGTACACTCGTACTCGTGGTGACCGTTCTGCCCGTCGTCTATTGGAAGCTCATGAAGAACAAAATATAAAACGCCCCACAAGGGCATCTAAATCCCCGCGTGCGGCGATGGCAATCTCCGCGTGCGGGGATTGCAATTTCCGCGTGCGGCGTTTTTAATCCCCGCACGCGGCGTTTTTTCCCCTTTTTCGGCATATCATTAGGAAGGGAACAAAAAAAATCGTACCTTTGCACAGCATAACCAATTATTTAGCTTTATGAAAAGACTGTCTATCCGACTGCTGACTACAACAATGTTCAGTGTTGCCTTCTTCTTCCTGTCTAATATTGCAAAGGCAGAAGAAGTCTATCGCGACAATCATGTTCGCTTCACCCTCATCGACGAAGGCACAATACGCCTCGAATACGCTCCCGACGGTAAGTTCGTGGACAACAAGAGTTTCGTGGCAGTCATCCGCGAATACGGCAATGTGCCTCACAAGGCCTCGACGGGTGGCAGCAAGGTTACTATTACCACAAGCAAGTTCAAACTCACCTACAAGAAGGACGGCGCTCCGCTCAGCGCAAAGAACCTCTCCATCACCTCTGCCAAAGGACTCGGCACATCGTTCGCCTGGACGCCCGACACAAAGCAGAAAGGCAACCTGAAGGGAACCTATCGCACCCTTGACGGCTACGACGGCAACATGTACCAGTACAGCAACCCCAAGCACGAGATGCCACTCGAGGACGGCTTGCTGGCTACGGACGGCTGGACGCTCATCGACGATTCCAAGAACTACATCTTCGACGGCGCGACGGACTGGGACTGGGTGGCTGAGCGAAAGAGTGCGGAAGGTGCGCAGGACTGGTATTTCATGGCCTACGGTCACGACTACAAAGGCGCCTTGAAGAGCTTCACGAAGTTTGCCGGCAAGATGCCTCTGCCTCCGCGATACACTTTCGGCTACTGGTGGAGCCGCTATTGGACATACAGCGACAAGGACCTGCGCGACCTCATCAGCAACTTCCATCGCCTCGACTTGCCGCTCGACGTGATCGTCATCGACATGGACTGGCACCCCAACACCAAGGAAACTGGCGGCGGCTGGACCGGCTGGGACTGGAACGAGAGCATCTTCCCCGACTACAGGAAGTTCCTCGCCTACCTCGACGAGCAGGGCGTGAAGACCACGATGAACCTGCATCCTGCCGACGGCGTGCGTCCCTACGAGAAGAAGTACAACGAGTTCATGCAACGCTACGGAAAGAACGACGGCAAGACCTACGAGTGGATGGGAAGCGACAAGAAATATGTGAAGGCACTCTTCGACACCTATCTGCACCAGTACATGGATGAGGGCGTCGATTTCTGGTGGCTCGACTGGCAGCAGTGGGAGAAAGACCGCACGTTGAAAGACCTCGACAACGTCTTCTGGTGCAACTACATCTGGTTCTCCGACATGGAAAAGAACGGCACGAAGCGTCCCCTGCTCTACCATCGTTGGGGCGGCCTCGGCAACCACCGCTATCAGATTGGCTTCTCGGGCGACTCCTACGCCACATGGGAAAGCCTCCGCTTCCTGCCCTACTTCAACAGCACCTCGTCCAACGTGCTCTATGGCTACTGGAGCCACGACATAGGCGGACATCAGGTGAAGAGATTCGGCATGGGTGTGGACACAGAACTCTATACCCGCGCCATGCAGATGGGACAATACCTGCCCATCCTCCGCAGCCACAGCGCAAAAGACGCCAGCCTCAACAAAGAGCCCTGGGCCTTCGACGAAGCAACTCAGCGCCGCCTCACAAATGTCATCAACGGACGCTATGCCCTCATACCTTATATATATACTATGGCACGCACGGCATACGAGACCGGCGTCTCGCTCTGCCGACCGATGTACTACGACTACCCCGAAGCAAAGGAAGCCTACGAGGTGAAGGAACAATACATGTTCGGCGACAAGATGCTCATCGCGCCAGTCACCACAGAAGTCGGCAAAGAGAGCGGCATGGCCTCCGTGAAGGCCTGGTTGCCCGAAGGCGAGTGGCTGGAATACGAGACCGGCACGATGCTCAAGGGCGGGCAAAGCGTAGAAAGGCTGTTCTCGATGGATGAGTATCCCGTCTATGTCAAGGCCGGCAGCATCCTTCCCTACTATGGCAAGGTCAGGAACGTGAGCGGTACGGACCAGCCCGTCATCGTGCGCGTCTTCCCTGGAGGCGACAAGGACGAGTTCACGCTCTATGAGGATAACGGCGAGGACAAGAACTATGTCAATGAATACGCCACTACGCCCCTCTCCTACCAGCGTAACGGCAACCAACTCACCGTAACCATCGGTCAGCGCAAAGGCAACTACAAGGACATGCCGGCACGTCGCGACTACACCCTCGCTCTGCCCTGCCAGAAGGCGCCTCAAAGTGTGAACATCGATGGCAAGAAGGCCGACTTCACCTACGACGGTCTGAACCTCGAAGCAAGCATCGCTTTGGGCAGCATCGATTGCAGCAAGGGCGCCACCATCGAAGTGACATTCCCCTCTGCCGACTATGCTGTTGCAGATGGCGAGAAAGGCAAGTTCTATCGCATACAGCATGCTGTGCAGGACTTCAAGCGGCACGACGCCAACATGGTCTATACCGAGGACTTCGGCTTCCTCGAGGCTGCGCCGCTGCGTCTCTACTATCATCCTGAGCAGCAGGAAGAGACACTCGACCGCTTCCGCCAGCTCTACAAGAAGTTGCCAGTTGTGCTCGTCGAAGAGATGGGAAAGAATCAGAACTTCGACCGCTTCCTTCGCCAAGTGGGCGAGGACGGCAAGATGCTCTGTGAAGTGTCGCCCGAGGCCTTCGGCACCGCAGCCGGCACTGGCTTCGACACCCGTTACTTCCCCAACAAAAAGCTCGAGGGCGAAGCAAAAGCTACAGGGCATCTGGAGAAAATTGACTTCTTCATCGGCGGTGTTCCTACGCAGGGCATCCCCGAAAACTATTGGAGCATGATTGCCGAGAGCACTTTCACTGCGCCCGAAACTGGCGACGTGATGTTCATCATGACAGGCGACGATGCATATCGCCTCATCATCGACGGCAAGGAGCTCTTCAGCGATTGGGGCGATCACGCAGAGACTACTCGCAATGCCACCATCCCCGTCGAAAAAGGCAAGAAGTACAGCGTCCGCATCGAGTACTACGACAATGAGTACAATGCCATTCTGAGAATGCAGACGTTGCTTATCAGACAATAAAAAACACTCCTCCTAATGAAAAAACGCTTATTCCTTCTGGCAGCGCTACTGCTCACGGCCTTTTCCTTCACCCATGCCGTGCTCAAGGAGAAAGACTTGGCACGCACCTTAGGTGTGCTCAAAGCTGAGTTGCAGACTACTTACGAGATGCAGCAAGCCTTTATGCAGAGCTACGAGCAACAAGGCATGCAGCAGCACCAGCAATTGGTCTGGTACATGCATCAATGTGAGCAGATCGGGCTGATGCTTTACTCGCAGTCAACAGAGAACACCTTCGACATGGCGTATGCCTGTCAGCAAGCATCCAATCTGCGGCGCGACCTCGACAACCGCAATAGCAAGATGCGGCAATATGACAAGATTATTGCCCGCATCAAGCAGGAGATTGAGCGAACTGATTACCTCATCCGTTCGCTGAAACGCATGCCGCCAGTCATCGATGCAGACAGCATTCTCACCGCCAGCGACAGCATCCTGCTGCAAGCCATCGACTCGCTGGAGAGCAAGAAGGACTCGCTGCTCGTAGCACGCAATTCGATGGACGAGGAAGAAGTGGAAGCCATCGAAGAAGCAAATGAAGACGAGATACCTGAAGAAGAAGACGGCATCGAACCGCTCTACCTAACCAGAGCCCAACAGAAGAACCGCAATGCTTGTCTGCTGTTTGCCGACACAATACGGAACAACATGCAGCACTTCCTTGAGAGCCTCGAGGCGGAGAATGCGTACTATCAGAGTGTGCGGGAAAAGGTTCTGGAACTCGACAAGTATGCGCAGAGCAGGTACAAGCTGTTGCAGGACAACATCTTCCGCAACGGCGGCGCGAACTATTTCCGCATCCTCGCATCGCTTCCTATGCAGATTATGATGGCGAAGTCAACAATCGACATGCGTTACAAGCCTTTTGAGGGACACAGCCAGCTATACTCCGAATGGCGAGGGGCAACGGTTCTCTTCATCAGTATCTTCCTCGTCTTATACCTTGCATTATCGCTCGGCATCAGCTATATCGTGTTGCGTTGGCTTTTGCCGAAGAAATGGCGTGGCGAAGGCTTCAAGGAGAAGAGACGAATGCTCATTTTTGTGGTCGGCATTGCTCTCTTTGCCATCATCGTAATGATCGTAAGGGCATCCGTAGAGCGCAACTTCATACAGATGGGCACAGGTCTCATCATTAACATTGCCTGGTTGCTCGAGGCCATCTTCCTGAGCTTATATGTCCGCCTGAAGAGCAACCAGATGCGACACGCTGCCATCATCTACACACCGTTGATGCTGCTGGCGTTCATCGTCATTCTGTTCCGCATCGTGCTCATCCCGAATGCTTTGGTTAATCTCATTTTCCCTCCTGTCCTGCTCATCTTTGCCATTTGGCAATATATCGTGGCGAAGCGGCACAGGCAATACCTTCCTTTGCTCGACAAGGTTTACACCCACATCACGACTGCAGCCATGATATTCTCCTGTGTTGCTGCTTGGATTGGCTACACGCTGCTTGCCGTGCAAGTCATGATATGGTGGACGTTCCAGTTGGCAGCCATCATGACCATTACCTTCATCTACGACCTCACGAAGATGTACGAGGCGCGTTACCTGATGAAGCACCTGACCTCCGATGTCACCAGCGACGGCGAGAAGGTTTCCCTGATGAAGCGTGTGAAAAAGGGCGAATTCATCGACAAAACTTGGCTCTACGACTTCTTCTGTCGCACTATCGTGCCTATCTTGGCTGTCCTCTCCGTGCTTGTCAGCATCTATTGGGCTGCGCAAGTTTTCGAGATGACGAGCCTTTGCCGAAAAATCTTCTTGCGCGACATAGTGAACCAAACGAATCTTATTCGCATCTCGCTCTTCCGAGTCTGTATGGCGGCGGCGCTATTCTTCATCTTTCGATACATTAACTATGCCCTGCGAAGCTTCTACCTGCATTTCCGGAAGCGCTACAGCGAGACTGGCGAGTCAATCAACAAGACGCTTGCCCGCAACGTCATCGGCATCGTCTGCTGGGGTCTCTTCATCATCATCGTGCTGGTTATATTCCAAGTGCCGAAGGACGGCATCAGCATTGTCGGCGCCGGCCTGGCCACAGGTCTGGGCTTTGCCATGCAGAGCATTCTGGAGAACTTCATCTACGGCATCAGCCTGATGTCGGGACGCATCCATGTGGGCGACTACATCGAGTGCGACGGCATTGCGGGCAGGGTGGAGAGCATCACCTATCAGAGCACGCAGATTACCACGAACGACGGCAGCGTTATCGCCTTCCTCAACAGCGCCTTGTTCAGCAAGAACTTCAAGAACATGACGCGCAACCACCGCTACGAGCTCATCAAGGTGCCGGTGGGTGTTGCTTACGGAACAGACGTCGAACAGGTAAGGCAGCTCCTCGTTGAAGCACTTCAGCCACTCTGCCACGAAGAAAATGCTGCCGGACAGCCGCTCACGGACACCAACATCCCGGTCAGCGTCGCCTTCAGCGATTTCGGTGAGAGCAGCGTGGACCTGAAAGTCTGCATCTGGATGCTCGTAGAGGAGAAACTCGCCGTCACGGCACGCGTCAAGGAGATTATCTACAACACGCTCAACAAGAACGGCATCGAAATACCCTTCCCGCAGCGTGACGTTCACCTCAAAGGGGGCGTTTAAAACGCCGCACGCGGCGATGGCAATTTCCGCGTGCGGCGATGGCAATCCCCGCACGCGGCGTTTGAAATCCCCCTGTACGACGTTTTATCTCATACAATGTTAAATAATAGAAAAACTTGCTTGGAAATTTGGCAGTTCACAAAATAAATCGTAGTTTTGCAGAAGAAAATTGCAAAAAACAACAAATCAACTCATAAATTATAGACTTATGAAACACATTACACTTCTTTTGATGGCCGTTGCCACCATTTGCACAAGTGCCTTCGCACAGCCCAGGCCTAAGTATGTCTATACCAGCAGTACTACTCTCAACGTCGAGGCTCTGCAGAACCAAGCTCAGCCCGTCGTTCTCAACCGCACTCTTCTCGCAGGCTACAACACCATCTGCCTGCCCATGAGCCTCAGCCCAGAACAGCTTCAAGCTGCTGCCAAAGACGTTCAGGTAGAGCGCCTCGAAATGATCCGTCAGGAAGGTAACACCCTGAACCTGTACTTCCTCGACTGCACAAACGAGGGCATCGAGGCTGGCAAGCCCTACCTCATCTTCTCTCCCACCATTCAGTCGCTCCGTGCCAACACAGAGAACGCATCTGGCGTAAGCACAGAACTCAAGAGCATCACAAAGAGCGACGGCGCTGGCAACACAGTGACATTCGGCAGCTCTTGGGAAGCTGTACAAGTGGAAGGACGCTACGGCATACCCGCTCAGCAGGAAACCTACATCCTCGAAAGCATCCTGATCCGCACCGAAGGCGACAAGACATTCCTGCCCACACGCTGCGGCTTCACTTGGGACCAGCAGACAAGCGACGCTACTGAGCTCGAAATCAAGCACGTCACCAGCCTCGACGACATCGAGACAAGCATCGAGAAGCTTCAGGCTTCCAACGCTACCGTCGACGTTTACAATGCTCAGGGCACACTCGTACTCTCTCAGACAAACATCGATGCAGCAAAGAAGAGCCTGCCTCAGGGCATCTACGTTGTCAAGGGACAAAAATTCGCAGTTAAGTAACATATTTCGTTTCATAGTTGAAAGGGCGGGAGGCTTAGGCTTCCTGCTCTTTTTTTGTCCGCTTTTGTCATGTTCTTGGCAGAATGACACGTTTTGGCACGCCCTTTGTATGATTGTTGGTGAGACATAGTAACTCTTAAACTCGAAACTTAAACAAATAAATACAATTATGGGAAAGATTATTGGAATTGACTTGGGTACCACAAACTCGTGCGTATCCGTATTCGAGGGCAACGAGCCCGTAGTTATCGCCAACAGCGAAGGCAAGCGTACAACCCCTTCCGTAGTGGCATTCGTCGATGGCGGCGAGCGTAAGGTAGGCGATCCTGCCAAGCGTCAGGCCATCACCAACCCGAAGAAGACCATCTTCAGCATCAAGCGCTTCATGGGCGAGACATACGACCAAGTGCAAAAGGAAATCGCACGCGTACCTTATTCCGTAGTACGTGGCGACAACAACACTCCCCGCGTTGACATCGACGGCCGTCAGTACACGCCTCAGGAAATCAGTGCCATGATTCTTCAGAAGATGAAGAAGACCGCTGAGGATTACCTCGGACAGGAAGTGACAGAAGCAGTCATCACCGTTCCGGCCTACTTCTCTGACTCACAACGTCAGGCCACAAAGGAAGCCGGACAGATTGCTGGTCTCGACGTGAAACGTATCGTCAACGAACCCACCGCAGCCGCACTGGCTTATGGCGTTGACAAGGCAAACAAGGACATGAAGATTGCCGTCTTCGACCTTGGCGGCGGCACATTCGATATCTCTATCCTTGAGTTCGGTAGCGGCGTCTTCGAAGTGCTCTCCACCAATGGTGACACGCATCTGGGCGGCGATGACTTCGACCAAGTTATCATCGATTGGCTGGCAGGCGAGTTCAAGGCAGAGGAAGGCATCGACCTGAAGCAAGACCCGATGGCGCTGCAACGCCTGAAGGAAGCTGCAGAAAAAGCAAAGATAGAGCTTTCAAGCAGCACCACGACAGAAATCAATCTGCCCTACATCACAGCCGTTGGCGGTGTGCCCAAACACCTCGTCAAGAGCCTCACTCGCGCTAAGTTCGAGCAACTCGCCGACAGCCTCATCCAAGCTTGTAAGGTGCCTTGCCAGAAGGCTATGCAGGATGCAGGCCTCAGCAACTCCGACATCAACGAGGTCATCCTCGTGGGCGGTTCAACACGTATTCCTGCCGTACAGAAACTCGTGGCCGACTTCTTTGGCAAAGAGCCCAGCAAGGGCGTGAACCCCGACGAAGTAGTTGCCATCGGCGCAAGCATTCAGGGCGCTGTCCTGACAGGTGATAAGAGCGACATCGTACTGCTCGACGTGACTCCTCTTTCCATGGGTATCGAGACGATGGGCGGCGTGATGACGCGCCTCATCGAAGCCAACTCGACCATCCCTTGCAAGAAAAGCGAGATCTTCTCTACAGCAGCCGACAACCAGACGGCCGTCACCATCCACGTCCTTCAAGGCGAGCGTCCTATGGCAAGCCAGAACAAGAGCGTCGGCCAGTTCAACCTCGACGGCATCGCACCCGCTCGTCGTGGCGTGCCTCAGATTGAGGTAACCTTCGACATCGATGCCAACGGTATCCTCAACGTGAGCGCGAAGGACAAGGCTACAGGCAAGGAGCAGCACATCACGATTACTGCTTCCAGCGGCCTCAGCAAGGAAGAAATCGAGCGCATGAAGGCCGAGGCAGAAGCAAACGCAGAAGCCGATAAGAAGGAACGTGAGAAGGTCGACAAACTGAATCAGGCCGACTCGATGATCTTCCAGACCGAGAACATGCTCAAGGAAAGCGGTGACAAGATTCCTGCAGACATTAAAGGCGAAGTCGAAGCTGCTGTTGCAAAGCTCAAGACAGCTCATCAGGCACAAGACCTCGCAGCTATCGACACTGCCATGAACGAACTGCAGACCGCTGCCGGCAAGATGTATCAGGCTCAGCAGCAGGCAGGTCCTCAGCCCGGCCCCGACATGAACAGCGGCTTCACCGGCAACACTGGCGGCAACACTGGCGGCAACAACCAGCAAGGCCCCGACATTCAGGACGCCGACTTCGAGGAGGTCAAATAAGCAACATCAAATCTATTAATAAGGAATTCCGCGTAGGCAATGCTTACGCGGAATTTTTTGTATCTTGGCTTGCCAACGTAACCGGCCAGACTGAGGGCATCTGCAAAATTGCCATGTAGAAACGCCTCCTGCACGCAGTCTATAAGTTCCACAAAACGCCTAAGAAGAGGGACAGAAACAGGTCGCGTCACTAGACATCATATAATTGCTGGCGAAGCACGGCTAATTTAAAACTATTCGCTATCTTTGTCTCGGATTTACCACGACAAAACAGCTTTCACATGAAGAAGATTCTTACTTGCCTGCTGGCCACATTGGGCTTCACGGCAGCCTGCGCTCAGCAGAATTACGAGGTTGACGAGTTCCAGACGAAGGGGCGCGACAATGGTTATATCCTCACCCTCGACGGCCTGCGAATCTACATCGCTGGCGACACGGAGGACATTCCCGAGATGAAGAACATTAAGGACATCGACATAGCGTTCCTGCCCTGCAACCAACCTTACACGATGACAACGGAGCAAGTGGTCAAGGCCGCTAAAATCATCAAGCCGAAGGTGCTTTTCCCCTACCACTACGGGCAGACAGACGTCTCGAATCTCCCTGCAGAATTGAAGTCCGAGGGCATCGACGTCAGAATCCGCCACTACGAATGATGTCGGCTGAAACACGCTTTATTGCCAAACACTCGCAGATGAAACGCAGGAGCAATCTCGCATAGATTCCTTAATAATCCTTAAAAGTTCACCCTCCAGGTTATATAAAACGGTTCGTGAAGGGTATTAATAGTGATAAGAATTAAGAATTATGAAAAAGGTTTCTTTAATGACATTGCTCGCAGCCCTTTGTTTGGCAGGCTGCGTAGAGACAGAGACAAGGACATCGACCGAGATAAAGGTTGTGGGAGAATTGGGCGAGCCCAAGCCCATCTACCTCAACACTTTCGGCAAGCTAAGTCCTATTCAGCAAGCACAAAGTGTCGAAGACAGTATCGTCACATTTGTACTTGATACGACAGAGGCATTTGTCGTCGTGATTGACCGCTGCATCGACAAAAGCAGCCCCTTGGTTTGTTCCGTTATTGCCGACGGTACACCTATCGAGGTAACCATAAAGGATGGCGTGGGCGAAATAACAAAAGGCTCCGAACAGAACATGAAACTGGCCGAGGCTCGCAGCAAGATGAGAGACCTGGAAAGCAAAAAAGACGACCTCAGGAAGGAGTACAGGGCTTTGCGCGAGAGGTATGGCGAGGATATTCCCGAAGTGGCGGAAGCCGATGCAGACAGGCGTTGGGAGGCCATAGAAGGGGAGATAAAAGACACCTACACGCAGGCCATCCTGAATAATGCAGACAATCTGGTGCCCATCTTCTTCCTTTGCAAGTTTGCAAACGACCTCGGACTGGAGTTCCTCGAGAGCTTCATGGCTGACTACAAATACAAAGACCACAAGCAACTCGACTATATTAACCGCGTGATTCGTGGGGAGAGGAACAAGAAGGAAGGTGCAGAGGTTGTGGACTTCGTGGCAAAAGACCTCGAGGGCAGAGAGTGCCACCTGACCGACTACGTTGGCAAGGGCAAATATGTGCTTGTTGACTTCTGGGCGAGCTGGTGCGGTCCCTGCTGCGCAGAGATTCCCAACATAAAGGCAAACTACGAAAAGTACAAAGAGAAAGGCTTCGAGGTGGTAGGTGTCTCACTCGACTACAAACAGGAGGATTGGGAGAAGAGAGTCCAGGAACTTGGCATCACCTGGCCCCAGATGAGCGACCTGAAGGGTTGGGACAGCGATGTCTGCGGCCTCTACAACATTTGGGCAATTCCTCAGGTTCTTCTTTACGACCCCAATGGAAAGGTTATCGCAAACCCTTGGCTGCATGGCGAGGCATTAGGCCAAAAGCTCGCGGAAATCTTTGAATAGTCAAGAGAAGAAGGAAAAAGCCTGACTTCGATGAGAAGGATATTTGATGTGACGAAACACAACGTGCCACGTTGGCAAACATAACGTGCCTAAATGAACAACAAAGCGCGCCTAATTCGGTGATTAGGCACGCTTTGTTTATACACGTTCCATTCCTTATTCGAAGAAGCCGAAGCCTGCGATGGCTGTCAGCATGCGCTCGATGTAGTCCTGCGACGTGGTGCTCCAGTAGAAGCCCAAGCGGTGGAGAACCTCCGACGTGTAGTTGTTCTGGCGGTCCACCATGGCCGACTTCTGTCCGTGGGCCATATCCTTGTATGCCAACATGCTGGACAGCGCCTTCGCCTTCTGCGGGTCGCTCTTCGCTTCCTCCATCACGTCCTCGAACTCCTGCGGGTCGACGAACCGGATACCACCGGTAATCTTGCCCAGCTGGGTAAGGATGTCGCCCATCAACTCGACGTGATTGTTGTAAGGATGGAAGACAACACACTCCTTGGGCGTCGATGCGAGCAGTACGATGGCACGCGCCGTCTCGTTGATTGGCGAGAACTCGGCGAGCGCGTCATAGTCTGCGTACGGGCAGCAGCCAAGCATGTTATAGACACGTATGCGACCCATGTAGCTGTTCGACTGGAAGTTAACCTGGAACTCACCATCGGTGCTTCGGGCTGCAAGGTTGCCCACGCGCATAATCTTGGCGTTGAGTCCGTGCAGGGCAACCGCGTCGAGGATGATGCGGTCGGCCATGAACTTGGAGTACGTGTACTGGTTGCCCAGGTACTGTCCGAAGTAGAGGCGCTGCTCGTTGAGCAGTACATCGGCAGCCGGATAGCCGTTGATGGAGGTTCCGCCCACGCTGGTCGTGGAGACATGGACAAGGCGTGCGCCCGTCTTCAGGCAGAACTCGACACAACGACGAGCGCCTCCGATGTTCACGTCCTCAATGTCGGTGCCCTTCGAGAAGTGCTTCACGTTGGCGGCACAGTTGATGACGGTTGAGATTGTTGCATTGGCAACGCAACAAACGGAACTGAGGTCCTGGGTCACGTCGCCAAGGATGACGTGCAACCTCTTACCGAAAAGTTCCTTGAAAGCATCGGCAAAGTAGTAGAAGAGCAACGTTCGGAGGCGGCTTTCGGCTTTCTCCACCGTCTCGCCACGCACCAGGCAATAGATGCTCGGGGCGTCGGAATCAATCAACTCACGCAGGACATGGATGCCGAGATAGCCTGTTGCGCCTGTCAAGAGGACGTTTCCCAACTCCTGACGCTCCCCGCGCTTGAAGGCGTTGATGGTGTTCCTCTGCAGCAAGTTGTTGATGGCCGTGTAGTCGAAGCCTGTTATCTCGTCGAAGCTCTCCTCAGCCGTGTCGCCCGAAAGGAAGCGAGCCAGCAGGCGTGGCGTCGGGTTGGCGAAGATGTCGCCGTATGCCACGTGCAGTCCCGCCTTGTCGCATTCGATGATGACACGCGTCACCATGAGCGACGTGCCGCCAAGGTCGAAGAAGTTGTCGGTGGCTCCCACCTTGTCCATCTGCAGGATATCTCCGAAGATCTTGGCAAACATGCGCTCCTGCTCGTTGCTGGGCTCCACGTATTCACGGTCGGATGCCTGAATCACGGGGGCAGGCAGCGCCTTGCGGTTCACCTTCTGGTTCTGGTTGAGCGGTATGGCGTCGATCTGCATCGTGGCAGCCGGCACCATGTATGGCGGCTTCTGCGAGAGGATGAACTGGTTGAGGGCCTTGACGTCAATCTGCTCGTCGCTGACGATGTAGGCAGCAATGTACTTGCCACCATTCTCGTAGTCGAAGGCCTGGACGGTAGCGTCCTTGATGCCAGGGAACTGACGGATGACCGCCTCAACCTCCTTAAGCTCGATGCGGAAGCCGCGAATCTTCACCTGTCCGTCGCGACGACCGACGAACTGTATGTTGCCGTCCGGCAAGTAACGCACAATGTCGCCGGTACGATAGACGCGGGCATACTTCTCCTCCGTCGTGAAAGGATTCTCGATGTAGGTCTCTGCAGTCTTCTCCGGACGGTTCAGATAGCCACGGCTCACCTGAGGTCCTGAGACCCAAAGCTCGCCTGCGGCACCAAGCGGCAAGCGGTGGAACTGCGGGTCAACAATGTAAAGGCGCATGTTGTCGAGCGGCTTGCCGATGGGAATGTCTGCCTCGTACTCCTTCAGCGGATAGGTTGTTGTGAAGATGGTACACTCCGTGGGACCATAGCCGTTGTGCATCACATAGTTCTTTGGCGGGTTGAGCGCCGAGAGCTTCTCGCCACCGACAGAGAAGTGTCGCAGCGAATGGTTATCGACATTCGTGGCAAACTGATAGCCCACCTGTGTCGTGATGAACGAGTGGGTAATGTTGTTGGCGTTGAAATAGTCGTTAAGGTCGGGCAGGTTCAGGCGGATGTCCTCGCCTATGATATAGACCGTAGCGCCACAAGTAAGGGCAGGATACATGTCCATCATGCAGGCATCAAAGCCATAGCTGGCGTACGCTGCCACATGACACTCAGGTGTAAGCCCGTAGTAACGTTGATACCAATGGCAGAAGGCGACGAGGTTGCCGTGCGTCAGCTGGCATCCCTTAGGCACACCGGTAGAGCCGGAGGTGTAAAGAAGGATGAAGAGGCTGTCGGGGGTCGTGGTGTCTTTAAGGTCGTTAAAGTCCTTAAGGTCTTTAAGGTCATTAAAGTCCTTTGTCAGCAACACTTCGCCCTTGTACTCGTCCACAATGTCGCGCAACTCCTCATCAGCAATAAGCAGCTTGGCTGCTGCGTCTTGCATCATGAAGTTCAAGCGCTCCTTGGGATAGCTGGGGTCGAGTGGCTGGTAAGCACAGCCGGCTTTCAGGATGCCGAGTGACGCTATCGCCATCCATTCGCAGCGCGGAATGAGCACGGACACCACATCTTCTGCCTTCAAACCCTTAGAAGCAACATAAGCAGCGATGCGGTCGCTTATCTCATCTACCTCTTTATATGTATAATGTTTGTCCTTAAAGACGACAGCGATGTTGTCGGGCACCAGCTTCGCCTGCTTGGCAAAGAGCGAAACGATGGTCTGCGAGGCATCGTAGTCAACATCCGTTTGGTTGAAACTATCCAGCAGAGCCTCTTGCTCGTCGCTAAGCAAAGACACACTCAACAAAGGCGCATCGGGCTGACGCATAAAGGCGGCAACGGCCAAGCTCACGGCATCGGCCAGGCTCTGCATCAGGCTCTGGGTGTATCGTCCGTCGTCATATTCTATGTACACGCAGTTCTCGCCATTGAATTCCCTGATGTAAAACGCAATGCGGAACTTGGGCACATTCAGCTCGAGATTCTCCATCTCAAGCGATGTGCCTTGACACTTGTAGTCAGTAAACAGCCCAAGCTGATAGGCGAACATGATTTCGGCAGTCAGGTCGTAGTCCGATGCTATCTGGGCAAAAGGATAGTTCTCGTGAGTGAGCGTCGTGTCGAAGTCCTCGCTCGTCTCCCGTATGAACTCCATTACGCTTTGCGAACCGATGTTGGCGCTGAGTGCAAGCGTGTTGACGAACATGCCTATCGTGCCTTGAATGCTTAGGTTGCTGCGACCTCCGCTGATTGTGGTGATGCACAGGCGCTCGTTGTTGGAGAAGCGCGACAGGGCATAGAACACGGCAGCCAAGGTGAGGTGAGCCGGCGTGACCTGATGCTTGCGGCAGAAGTCGCTGACGGCATCCATGTCGATGGCAGAAGAGGCCACTCCGATGACGCCCTGGTCATGTGGGTTCGTCAAGTCAGACGGAATCTCAGTCGGTCCCTCGACTGCCCCTAAGCGACTCTGGAAGTAGTCGCGTGCAGCGGCATAGTCAGCACCCTTCTCTGCCTCCTTCTCTGCCACGACGAAGGCTGCATAGCTCATAACCTCGGGTTCAATCTCGCCACCATTCATCAAGTCGCACAACTGATGGAGGAAGATGTCGTAAGAACCGCCGTCGAACACGAGATGATGGAAGTCCGTGAGCAGATAGACCTTCTGCGCCGTCTTCACAATCTCCAGCCGATACAAAGGTCCCTTGTTCAGGTTGAAGGGCCTTACGAACTCGAGCTTATAGTTCGCCAGCTCTTCCTCGCTCATCTCAGTCAACGGGATGTCGATGGTCTGCTCCAGGTCCTGCACCTGAGTAATCTCGGTGTTTTCTGTCTCGAAATGAATGCTCAGCTCCGGATGAGCCTTCACAAAGGTCCTCAGTGCTGTGGCAAGTGCCTGCACGTCGGTCGTGAGCGGGAACGCTATCTTCAGGGGTATGTTGTAAATAGTCGAGGTGGGGTTCTTCATGCAATCCACATAAACGCCTGTCTGGGCATAGCTCAAGGGAACCTTATGGAGTTCGACTGCTTGGGCTTCTTGAGCCGAAGAGGTTGAATGCGTTGCTCCTGGCTGCATCAGACTCTTCAGGATTTCATTCTCGATGCTTTGCAACGTGCCAGTCTTGACGAGCGACTTGGCATCGAGCGCCACATTGTAGCGTTTGTTGATGAGCACCGCAAGCCTGATAGCTGAGATGGAAGTGAGTCCGGCATAGCCCAAAACTGTCGTGATACCGAAGTCTTTGTTGTTCACGATACCTGCTATCATATCGAACAACTTTTGCTCGAGCACATTCATAGGCGCATTGACGGCCTCAACAGCCTCAACCTTCTTCTCTGGTTTAGGCAGGGCACGCTTGTTGACCTTCTGGTTCTGGTTGAGAGGTATGGCATCAATCTGCATCGTGACAGCAGGCACCATGTATGGCGGCTTCTCTTCAAGGATGAAACTGTTGAGGGCTTCGATGTCTATCTTCTCGTCGCTGACGATGTATGCAGCAATGAACTTGCCGGTTCCTTCGCCTTCCATGTCGAAGGCCTGCACCGTGGCATCCTTGATGCCGGGGAACTCGCGGATGATGGACTCGACCTCCTTCAGCTCGATGCGGAAGCCGCGAATCTTCACCTGCCCGTCCCTGCGACCAACAAACTCGATGTTGCCGTCGGGCAAGTATCGCACGATGTCGCCTGTCTTATAGATGCGGTTGTACTTGGGTTCGTCGGTAAACGGATTGCTGACATACACCTCGGCCGTCTTCTCGGGGCGGTTCAAGTAGCCACGCGTCACTTGCGGGCCTGCCACCCACAGCTCGCCACAAGCACCAACGGGCAAGCGGGAGCCTTCCTTGTCCACGATATAGAGCTTGCTGTTCTGGACGGCTTTTCCAATAGGTATGTTCTTCTTCTGTTCCTTCACCCAATAGTTGGTGACGTAGCAAATCGTTTCCGACGGGCCATAGCCATTGGTGAGGCTGAATGTCGCAGGCGGTGCGAGGGAAGGCAGCTTCTCGCCTCCCGTCATCAGCACCTGCAGGGAGTGGTTCTCGATGCCGGTGGCAAACTGGTAGGCCACCTGTGTCGTCATGAACGTATGAGTGATGCCATTCGCCTCGAAGTAATCGCTGAGAGCAATCAGGTCGAGTCGCATCTCCTCGGGTATGATGTAGAGTTCTGCCCCAATCGTCAGCGCGGAGAATATTTCCATGGGCGAGGCGTCGAAGCCAAAGCTGGCATAAGCAGCCACGCGGCTCTGGGCGTTGATGTGGAGGCCCTGTTGATGCATGTGGCAGAACGCTACCCAATTCCTGTGCTCCGACATGCCACCCTTGGGCACGCCGGTCGAGCCGCTGGTATATATTAAGGTAAAGAGGGAGGAGGGCTTGGGTGTGACTTTAAGGTCCTTAAGGTCTTTAAGGTCTTTAAGGTCCTTAAGGTCTTTCGTGAGCAAGACGTCGCCCTTGTATTCGTCCATTATCGGGAGCAGGGCTTCGTCGGCAATCAGCAAGCGCGCCTTGGTGTCCTGCACCATGAAGTTCAGTCGCTCCTTCGGGTAACTTGGGTCGAGCGGCTGGAAAGCACAGCCGGCTTTCAGTACGCCGAGGGATGCTATCGCCATCCATTCGCATCGGGGAATCAGTATCGCAACGACATCCTCCAAGCCCAAGCCCTTGTCGGCAATATAGCCAGCGATGCGGTCGCTGAGTGCGTCCACCTCGCTATAGGTGTAGCGATTCTCGCGGAACGTCACGGCAATCTTGTCCGGCACGCTTTGCGCTTGACGCCGGAACAGCGAGACAATGGTCTGACTGTCGTCGTACGGTTCGTCCGTTTCGTTGAAGCTGTCCAGCAACTGCGCCTGCTCCGCATCGACAAGGGATATGTCGCGCAGATATTCCTTGGCAAGGAAGCCCTCCATCACGGCCTCGTAGCTCTCCAGAAACTGCCCCACGAATGCCTCGGAATACTGCAGGGAATTGTATTCCGCCTCTATGCAGCATTGCCCATTGCTCACGTATGTCTTAATGTAGATGGGCACGTCGCGTGTGTTGTTCACCAGAAGGAGTGTCGACATCGGCTTGCCGTCGAAGGTGGGATTGTTGAACATCTCCCCATGCCAGGCAAATGCTGTGGCCGACTGCAGGCTGAGGTCGTTCACAAGGTCGCTGTAGGCGTATGCCTCGTGCTGACGGCAACCCGTCATCTGCTCCTGCCCGGCCTTGAGGAAGTCGAGCACCGAGGTGTCGCTTGTGAACTTAGCATAGGAGGGCAGCGTCTTGACAAACATGCCGATGGTGTGCTTCAAGAGAGCATTCTGCCTGCCGTTGTAGATGTTTGTGAAAAGGGATTCCTGTTCGTTGTTGTACTTTGCGAGCAGGAATGCGAAAACCGAGGTGAACAGGGTGCTCTTGAAGATGCCGTTTGCCCGACAGAATGCGTCGATGCGCTCCATGCTTGTGCCAAACGTCCTTGCAAGGCATGTCTCCGTGTCGAGCTGTGGCGTGACGGTCTGACCAGTGTCCACATCCGGTATGAGCGGCGAGTAAACGTCTCCACAATCAAAGTGCTGGGCAAACCATGCTTTCGCTTCGTCGAACGCCGGCGTCTGTCGCACGACGGTTTCCGCCTCTGCCGCTTCCGCCATAGTCATGCCTTCCTTTTCCAGTTCGAGCCCCTTGTAAGCCGTTTCTATGTCGTTTAGCATCAGTTGTGTTGATGTGCCGTCGACGATGATATGGTGGTATTCGGTGTAGAGATAGAGGTGGCGTGCGTCGCGCAGCAGTCGGATGCGGAAGAGGCGGTCGGCGTAGATGTCGAAGGGCTTGACGAGCGATGGCTTCACGGCCTCGATGTCGTCGATGTCCTCTACGGCGACGGAGAATGCCTCGTCTGCGATTGTCTGCATGGGCTCGCCCTCGTCGTTGAGGGTGATGCGGGTGAAGAGCGTGGGGTGCGCCTTTACCGCCGTCTCTATTGCCCTGCATAGCCTGTCTGCATCGAGAGTCGGGTCGAGCGTGTGGAGATAGGGCAGATTGTAGCAAATCTCGCCGTTGTGGCCGACGCACTCTGCGTAGATGCCATATTGGGTTTTACTTAAAGGAGCCATCGTGTTTTATTTTTGTGTTTATGACTTGTTGAAATTCTTGTTTCCTAAGTTGCTGATTATCAAGAAGCGTTTGGCGTTGAAAATCCCCGCCTGCGGCGATTGCAATTCCCGCGTGCGGCGTTGGTCATTTCCGCGTGCGGCGTTGAAAATCCCCGCCTGCGGCGTTACCATTTCTTTGATATGATGCGTGGTGAGACGATAAGCGAGAACCAGGCCCACTTCAGGTCGTCGTTGCCCTCGGCTCGCTTGAGTCTTTCCATAGTATCTGTGCCTGCCATGTACGAGAAGCCGAGAGCCACATGGGCGTCCTGCAGTATCCGATAGGAAGCCTCGAAGTCGAAGTCGTGTCCCAAGGTCTTTTTCAAGCCCTCCAGCGTTGTTGCCATTGCCAGATAGTGGTAGGAAGCCTTTATGTTCAAACCCTTGATGGGACTGTAGCTTGCCCCCGCGTAGAGGTTCTGTAAGCCGGGCGAGAAAGTGTCGCTGAAAGCCTGCACGTAGAAGAAGTCCATCAGACCATAGAACTTGTGGTGAGAACCATAGACCGGATTGAAGAACTTGAAGACCTTGTGCTGGACGAGACCCAAGCCTCCGTTCTTGCGCACGACGAAGTAGTCGTCACCACTCAGATAGTCGTAGCCCGCAACAGCTCCCCACTTCGGGCTTATCTGGTATTGCGCCTTGACGCTCGCCATCCAGGCGTCCATCTTGCAATCCTTCTCGTTACGCCCCAGCTGATGATAGTACGAAGCCTCTGCCGTCAGCTTGTCCGGCTTGTAAGAGAGATAGCCGCCCACCAGTTGCTGGTACCTGTTGCAGGGGTCAGTGAATTCATCACTGCTGTACTTATCGCCCTGCATGCCAATGTTCATGAACAGCAAGGAAACCCCAATCGGTATTTTGGGTACGTCGTAATGATACCAAAGGGTGTGCATCATCTTGTACGAGTCACCCGTATACAAGGAACCACCCGTGATGCTCTCGGCATTCTGGTTGAAACCGAATATCGCATGAACCTTGTGTCCGAAGCCTTCATAGCCAAACTTCAGGACGTCGTGGGAGTTTGCGGCCATTGCCCAGTCGTTAGCACCGATGATGCGTTCGTCGTCGTAGGAAAGCACCTGGCGTCCCATCTTTACGAAGAGGCCGTTCTTTGCCGTCAGCTGCGCCCAAGCTTCATAGAGGTTGAAACTGCCCTTGCCGGCCTGTCCCCACACCCCGCTATGCTGGGCAGAAACCTTTGCCTCAATGTAGGGACGCTTGTAGTCCAACGACAGACGCGTCCTTTCCATGAGGAACTGCGCGCGGTTTTCCTCTGCGCCTTCAGTGAAGCCACCGAATCGCATCTCGCCGCGACCAAGGATGTTCAAGTCTACGTCGAGCTGGTTCACTCCCTGACTTTGCGCTTCTTTCTTATTGCCAAAGATGGCTTCCTTCTGTTCGTCGGCCGACGTCTCGTTCTGAGCCGAGGCCATAGACGCTGCCATTAAAAGCAACAGAATAATTTCTTTTCTCACTATTCTATTTCAAAGATGTTAATAAAACCTGTGAGCTTGAAGACGCTCTTGATGTCCTCGTTCATGTTCTTCAGGACAACTTTGCTGCCACCAGCCTTCGCCCCCTTGAGGATGCTGATGAGGATACGCAAGCCGCTTGATGCGATATACTCCAAGCCTTCGCAATCGATGATGACATCCTTGCCGCTTGTAGTATAGAGTGGTTGCAAGGTTTTTTCCACATCAGCTGCTGCCGCGGTGTCGAGTTCGCCTTCGAGTGTTACGAGGTATTTGTCCTCCATTTGTTCGATGTTTGTCTTCATTGCCTAAATTATGATTATGAATTATGAATTATGAATTGACTTAGTCAGTGTCAGGACGTTCTGGCCGTTGATGCGTTCGTAGTTGATAGAGTCCATTAGTTCGCGGACAAGCAGTATGCCAAGTCCTCCTATGGGACGCTCCTCTGCCGAGAGTGTTGTGTCGGCAGCCGTAACTTCAGTCGGATTGAATGGGATGCCGGAGTCGGAAATGATGAACTTCAGCCGACGGCCATTCGATGTGGCACGTATGTTCACGTCTCCTGTCGTTCCCTGTGGATAAGCATACTCCATGACATTGACCACGGTTTCCTCTACTGCAAGACGCAGCCTGCCTGTCAGCGACTTGTCGAGCGATAGGCTTTCTGCCACTTGCTTCACGAAAGAGCCGAGCTTCTCGACTTCCTTGACATCGTTCTTCAGCGTAATGCCTTCGCCCATGATGCTTTGCTCCTGCAATGGCGTGTAGCTTAATGCCAGCAATGTCAGGTCATCACTTTGTTCGGTCTCGCCGATGAACTTCTGCCAGCATTCGATAGCTGCCTCCACCAACTGCCTGGGGTTCGTGGTGCCCGCCTCAGCTATCATCTGCCCTACTCTATCCCTGCCGAAGAGCTTGCCTTTGGCGTTGCGTGCCTCTGTAAGTCCGTCGGTATAGAGGAAGAGCGCCGAGCCTGGTTGCATCTGCATGGTCTGCATCTCATATTCGAAATCTTCGAAGAGGCCGACAGGCAAGTTGGGCATGGCTTCTAAGTTGGAAATCTCGGCTTTCGAGTTTTGAGTTCTGACCATGATTGGCAATTCATGACCTGCGTTGCAATAGTGCAAGTGTCCCGTTGGGAGGTCCAAGACGCCGACAAAGAGCGTGACGAAGATGTTGGCCTTGTTGTTGCGACAGGCTGTCTCGTTGAGGCGCTTCATGATGTGTGACGGGTTGTCCTCGCGCGAAGCGATGTTACGGAAGAGTGCCTGCATGATGGCCATAATGAGTGCCGAAGGTATGCCTTTGCCACTCACGTCGCCGATACAGAAGAAGAGCTTTCCATCGCGAACAAAAGCATTGTATAGATCACCGCCGACAGCTTTTGCCGGTATCAGCCGCCCTTCAACTTGGACATCGTCTATGTCCTTCATTGCCCCATCTTCTTCCGGAAGTAATGTCTGCTGGATGTTGTTCGCTATGTGAAGTTCGCCCGCCATGCGTTCCTGCTCCAAGGCTTGGCTTCTGAGTTTCTCTTCATCTTTAACAAAACGGCGAACGAGATAGACCAGGATGCCGAATGCCAGCAAAGAAAGCAACAGCAGGTGGTATCTCAACTCCAGGAGTGAGCCATAGACTTCGTCGTCGTAACAGACCACGGCTATCTGCCAATGTGGTATGCCCCTCATGTTTGTGACAAAGACAGAGCCATCGCGATCTCTTGTGTCAAAGTCTATAATCTTGCTCCGACCGTTGCTGCTTAGACGACGTTCTGCAGTACTATCGTTGACGAGGGAGGTGACGAACTCTACTTCCGTTCGCAGAGTGGAGTCTGCCGGACCAGCTATCAGTTCACCTTCCTCGGTAAGCAACAGGTCAAAAGATGATGGATATATGTGTCGGTAATTCAGCGTGTCGCCAAGGCTTTCCGTGTCAAGGTCAACACCTAACACAGCCACAGTATCTCCTGTGAACTCATAGATGGGCACGGCATAGCTGACGAGCCTCATCTCGAGGTAGATATCGTCGTATGGCCCTACCCAACTGTTAGCCTTTTTCTCCTGAATGTCTTTGTAGAAGCCGTCCTTCGTGTAGTCGAACTCGTCGCCTGCCACTTGCAGACACACAATGCCGGTATCTGTCCTCAACGCATAAGGTTCGAACAGCCTGCCCTTGTCCTTATAGTAACCGGGATTGAAGGAAATGCCACAACCTCTCATGTTAGGAGAGTATTTGGCAATCTGTGCCAAGATGTTGAACAAGGAGTCTGGGGTAGCGAGGTTGTTCTTCACCTCCATGATGTGACTCTTGAGGGTGCGTTCGGAGGCTTCGACGATACGTTTCGTGATGATGGCCTTCGTGGTCAGCTCCATCTCTGCATACTTCTCCAGTTCCACCTCCATCAAGCGATGGGTGTAGTAGTACTGCACGCCAGACAGCAACTCAAGAAGCAGAGCCGCTGTAATAACAATGAGAAGTCCTTTTCGTTTCTTGAGTGAGAGAACAAAACTCTTCAATTTACTCATTCAGGTCAGTAGTTATAATCAACACTCATTGCTCTACAAAGATACGCTTTTTTTGTTAAGAAACGATATCCTATACCTTACTTTTTGCAGAAAAAACGAAGAAATCCTCCTTACCCTCTCAAAGCAGGGGGGAAACGACATGTGGAATAATTGAAAACACAACGTGTGTCATCGGTAAACATCACGTGTGAAGTTTGAGAACATCACGTGTGAAGTTTGAGAACATCACGTGTGAAATTGGCAAATTAGACACGGAACATGGGCAAAGGACACGGGGAACACTCCTCCAAAGCCTCAATTACAGGCGATAGCTCACCCTCATATTTCCTCTTTAGGAAAAATCCAATCCCAAGCAATGATTCTCTCGGATATTTTTTGTAACTTTGCATTGTCATTAATAATAATGTTTCTATTTGCATCACTTAAATTATGACGAACCTTTTTCGATTCAGAGAAAAAACTAAGGGCATAGGGCATCTTGTCCTCTGCACCCTGATGCTGTCGCTGATTTCATGCATGCACGATGATGTGGAGCCTGCCGACTCAACTATGCTTGTTAAGGTTGGGGATCAAGTCCCTAGTTTTATCCTTACATCTTCTGATGGAAAAGAATTGACATCCTCTTCGCTTAGCGGACATGTTTACATCCTGAATTTCTTCGACACAGGATGTCCCGACTGTCAGAAGGAATTTCCTGTCATGCAGCAGGTCTATGACAAATATGAGGGAAACGTACCCATCCTGAATGTGCCACGCAGCCAGACAAAAGAAGAAGTAAACGTTTATTGGGAAGAAGCAGGATTTACCATGCCCTTCTATATCCCCCAAGACAAAAATCTGTATTATAAGTTTGCTACCAAGACCATTCCACGTACTTATATAGTAAATGCTGGGGGAAAAGTGGTTGCAGCCTATTCCGACGCTCCAATAGCAGATTCGAATTCAATCGAGCATCACCTGCAACAGTTGCTTGCCAAGGGCGGTAACTGATAAAACAAAGTCCCTTTCAATTAAAGCCAACGTTACCTGTTTATTCACCGCACACCCACACAAAAAGAGAGCTGCATAATCCTAAGACTATGCAGCTCTCCTTAGTTTATTTCTTGCGTCTCTAGATGAGGGCGCTTGATGCTAATTCACCATACATCAGTAGCTGATCTTCTTCACCTGTCTCAGGGCATCAGTTTTGGCTGTTACTACATAGACACCCTTTGGCATGCGGAATCGGTGTTCACTGAAGTCTGGTTTTGCAGAATAAACCCGACGTCCACCGACATCAAAGACATTCACTTCTGTGATGGGTTGTCCTGTCGTTGAAGTCACAACGACAATACCATCCTCACCATAGATTTGCAGACTGCTCTCTGCGATTGCCCGCTGGATGCTGGATGCTTGTACGATGAAGAAGCGGTTCTGCGTACGGCCAGGCATACGGGTAGACATTCCAGAGTAGAGGGGCACTGCTTCATCTGTCTTAGCATCATAGAGCATCAGGCTGTCGCCCAGCGACTCAACACCCTGGAAGGTAACTGTTGCAGGCTCGTCACTATTGCTCTCAATGCCAATGGGCAGTACCATGAAGTCGTGAATGCGGTTGATGCTGGTAGCCAAACGACCTGTCAACGTGTAAACTACAGGTATGCTGGAACTGATATCGCTGACGGTGAACGTTGCAAGGTCTTCCTCTGGCAGGAATTGATTGCTGGCAGCAGCACTCTTAATCACACTGGCATCACTCTGGTTGCCGTCGCGTTCTGCATGAATGATGAACTCACCCCTATAATGCAATCCGTCAGGAGTTGAGGACGCTGTTCTTGGAGTATGTGTCATCATGTCGGTGGTGTACTTCAGTGTGATTTCGCTGACATCATCGCTCTTACTCTTCACGAAGAAGCCATAGCGCGCAGGAACAATCGTCTGCCCCTGCAAGCCGGAACCTTCACCATCATCGTATGCTGCGAAATTCATGTCTGTCCACTTCCAGGAAGTTCCATTAGGATTCAAGTCGGGATTCTTTGGATCCAACTCGCTATTCTTCATCACGAGGAAGTAAGGCATTATGACATTGCTATTCTTCTCGAAGAACTTCTGCATGTCGAGACCGCAAATGAACGGGTTGCCAGCAAGGAAGTAGCCTATGCTGCCCTGTCCTTCGTTCTTTAACGTTACCTCGTATTCTTCGGGTGCAGTAGTGCCGTCATCTGGCGTTGCGAAGTAGTCAGAACGCAGACGACCACGGTTGTTCAATGTTACGGTGTTCGTTGCTGTGGCTCCATCAGGCATTTCACGTCCATCATTGATGTAAACACGCACGCGCCTTTCTATAGCATAGCCCTTTGTCCAGTCCCAAATATCGTAGTACTGGTCGTCCTTAGGAAGACGGAAGACAGTCCTCACGCTCTCGCTATTGTAGGGGCTCTTCAAGTTGTTGATGGGCATCACGCTGAAACCACCATTGTCGTAGGGCACGGTATGATCGTTGTGCGCACCGCTCCAGGAGCCGCGAACTGCAACATTAATCTTACTGTCACCGAAAGGCTTATACACCAGACGATTCAAATAGTCATCAGCATTAGTGGAGTCCCACTGATAAGCTTGACCAGATCCTGTCCAGTCACCCTCTTCAGCATGACCGAGATTCTCCGTCTGGCTGGCATCGTCGGCAGACCAAACGGCACCACGTTCGTAGAGCACTGCCTTGGCCTTGTCCCACTGGCGCTGATAGACAGCAGGTGCAAAGCGGTCGTAGTCGAGTCCTGAGGGATAAGTGCCGCTAATGCCCTTCATTTCGATATGATTGGTCACATCGAAGTTGATGGGTTCGAAGTAAGTAGTCTCCTGTCGGCCGCTCCATGACGGTGCGTACCATTCTCCAGAGATTGTTCCCTGCAAGGGTGAGCTGGCAAGACTCCAGAGGTTCTTAGCCAGTGCGAACTCTACCCATGCCTTCGTATAGTCGAGCAAGTGGGCATTTACCAACTCTGTTTCCGGCTGGAATGCGATGCTGTCGCAGACATTATCAACATATAGTTCTGTTACCATATCACCCACCGCACGATACGGAACACCTGTGCCAGTCCATTCATGAGCCTGGAAGTCGTAGCGGATTAGTGGTGATGCAGTTGAAAGCAGAGCTGGGAAACCAGTCGGAATACCTTGGTCATCAACTTCATCGCCAAGGTCGTAGAGTTTAGATGCAGGAGCCGTTTCACTTGTCATCATCAGGATATTTGTGACATAGAGCGGAGCAAAGCCCTGCATACGGCTACGATCGGCTGGAGTAACATAGTTCGTAGTGTTTGGATTATCACCTTCCTTACCATTCGGGAGGTAACGGTTCTTCAGATTCGTTCCATTGTAAGCATATAGCTCATCGTAGTCTGCACGGCGCCAGTTCTCATCATTACTCCAGTCAGTGTTTCCTGCACCTCCAGTCCATACCTCATAGTCGGGTACAATCTTGATAATGATGTCTCCATTACCGTTACAGGTGAACTGCAATCCTTCATTCAAATCCTCAATGAAATAGTATCGGAGAGTGTAGCTGTAACCTTCGCGCACTAGGAACTCCTTATCGAAATGAATCTTCAACAAACGTTCTTCCTCTCCATTTTCCCAGAATTGATCTGCTCTACCAACCAAGTAATCAATCTTACCAACAGCTGGAACCCATGAGTTGTTCTCGTCCATCACAATATTATCCATGATGAAACGCTGCATGATACTGTCTGTAGAATTGGCAATTCTCACATAAGAAAGGGCACTAAGTGGATTGTCATCTTTCTTTATGCCAACACATTTTGGTGTGATAACGTTGATATCGCGCAGAGGAATGTGCAAATCATTGTAAACACCATCACCATGATCGACGAGCTTCTCGAACTGGCTCTTCGAGATACGTACACTCAGTGTTCCCAAACCAGCAGGATAATGCTTCTCACTGAATCCCACCTTCATGTGGGGAGCATGATCGCTCACCCTCACCTTGAAGGGCTGTGGTTCAGCACAGATGTATACGAAATCTTTAGCAGCCTCGTTGATGTTAGATTCGATGGGTATAGCAACGAACTTCACATACTTTATGGTGTCGCCCAGATAAATCTCATTTACAACATTATCATCATTTATCTGTACATCCACAATCTTCGTGTGGATAGCGAGTTGCGGCTTGCTGCCATCTGTAGGATTGGCTAACGACCGCAAGTACTCAAGCATCCTTTCTGTAAATGGTGCTATATTTTGATAGAGCGGGTTAACACCAAACCTAATGTTAGGATCATAGAGGGTGGTCACATCCGGATTCATGAAACGGAAGCACCTGACAGCATCGTAGAGATAAATTCTTCTTTCCACTTGCTCACCATCCACTTCTTCATAATAAGTAGTGTACTGCTGCATATAGTTCTCCACGGTAGCAGGGATGCTATCTACACCTTCCGACTTGGGCACACCCAGCCACCAGTCGAAATAAACCTCATCCATAACAACGTAATCGCCATCCTCATGTTCGCCATCTTGGTCTTCATAGCCTTCTTTCTTCGTATAGCCAGTCAACTCCATGGCAAAGGTCTGGGTGGTGTATTCGCAGAACTCCAGATCCTCAATAGACATACCGCCGATGGTTCCCACAATCTGAATCTTGGGCACGAACCACAAGATGGAGCGGTTGGAACACTCGTTGAGCACATTGAAAAGAAACTCTGTGACATAGTTAATGTCCTCCAGTTCTGATGACGTCATGGGCGATTTACCGTGTAAGGTCGTTAACAATGCATAGTTGTGATAGAAATCCCATGCAAAGCCACCCATGGCACCATTGAAGATCAAACGCCTCTGACCGCCGGCAGTACTCTGACCATAGACAGTGTTTCCTTCATCAAGTGCCATCTGTGCGAAAGAGAATTCTGGATGGTCAGCGAAACAAGGACTCCACTGGAAATTACCATAGACCACATTGTTGTTTATTGTATCACGCATCATCGATGCAGCGAAAGCAGCCTGGTAAACATCCTTATATTCTGCAACATCGTACATACCTGAATCAATGTTATCCTGCAGGTCGTGACCATTGACGGTGATGCCCATGGCAGCCAAACCCTCTTGGAACCTCAGCAGGAAGTTGTCCCAATCCAGATAGATGAACGAGAGATATTGTCTGTCTGCTTCTGCAACTGTTGTTGTGGATTCTTCGAGACCAGTAGAAAGAAGAAGACTCTCAAAGTTGGTCTCCAACTGTATCACATCCAGGTCACCGCCGCAAAGAGGTGTCGTCAACTGAGGTCCTACTTCAGGCAACTGGGCATACACCCACACATCATCAAGGAAGTAGTCACCACCAGAGGTTGAAGCGCAATTGTTTTCAATCTTCAGTTCATAGCTCACACAAGGATCGTTGAGGAAGAACTCAAAGTAGAACTGTTGCCAGCAATATCCATCTGATCCTGCTGCGGTAGAGTTGGTTAGACCGGTTGCTCCATATCTTCTATACTGCTGACTGATCTGACCTGGGCAGAACGCATAAACCACCTTATCCGGCTGTCCCGGTGTTTTACCAATCACCTTCAGGATAACGCTGCCTGGAACAGTAGTAGCACTGGCTGCAATAGCAGACATCCAGCCTGAGCACATCATCTTCGTACCCATACAGAATGTACCTGTAAACGGCACGCTGGCTACTGTACCAGGTAGGTCGGAGGCATCAATGTAGAGGAAACCAGATTCTAAGTTAGGGTTAAGAATTTCACCGGTTTTCCTACTAACTGGATTTATGTCTAGTGTTTGATGAGCTGTGTTACCAACACCATACTCACCCCATACACAATAGTTAAATACATTATTTCCAAAAGGAGCAAAGGCATAGTTTGACTTTTGAGGGTTCAAAGGCAAAGCAGAATTGTTTGCTATTGGTAGGTTACCTGCAGTGTTACCTGGATAAGTCGTCGTGCCCGCAGGAGTAACAAAAGTCTTTCCCTTAGGATAGTCGAAATCGATATGAGCAACAGGATCCTTGCCACCCACCAACTGGCGAAGTCCCTGAGGAGAACGAGATTGCAACTCAGGTCGAGCGTTGGCGCCTACAACATCCATCCATGGATAAACTTCACTATTATCGTCGAAGATAAGGGTAAACTTTGCCAATTGGAATCGTGTGGTACTGTTAGCACCGGTACGGGCATACACCTTAATCTCTGCATAACCACCAGAGGGAACCACTCCGCTTGCAGGATATTGGAACTCTACCAATCGACGGCGATGGGTTGCAGCATTAGCGTAGTCTGGATTAGTTGGAGCATTGATAAAGGCTGCATTTCTAATACCAGCATTATTATAATTGGTTATCTCAATTTGAACATAATCATTGCTCGTGATATTCTGCAGGTTCTGGTCAGCAGCATTATTTGGATTACCATTGGTATAGAACCAATAATCCCATAGCTCCAAATCCAGAGGCACGAGATCAGCCCTAATAGTGTTATAAGCATTAGAGATACGGCGTGTGGGGAAGTGGATTGTATGCTCTTCTAGCCAATCATTACTGCCATAAGTCATTGCCGTAAGCTTGCGTGCCATTACGTTGGCATCGACCAATTCAAAATAATGACGAAGGGTCAGCGAAGGCTCAGTGAGATTACCTGCGTTGGCACCATTAGCTTGGCCTGAATTCTGATATGCCAAATCACTGTATCGTGACAAGTCAGCACCAATAACGAGACGATCTTGTCCATTCGGGAGGCGAACTTCCATGCTATGTGTGACAGCTTGAGTGTTACTGTTATTGGCAATTCGCTTGACACCACTTCCCATCACCAAACCGTTATTGTAAACAAAACGACGCCTATTAGCGGATTGATAGATACCATCGTGCAGAGGCAACTCATTGGTGCCATTATAGTAATACCAACGCTGGAAATTAGTGTGCTGAGAAGCAGATCCTGCATTATTTGTAGTAAGGAACACACGTGACCATTCATTATGTTTAACATAATGAGTTACACGGTATTCCGAGACATTCTGCACTTGAATTCCGCTATAGGGATTCGCCTTCATGCCTTCTCCCTTCTGCAGGAACTCGGGCGGGAAGGCTTCCATCCCCTCGGCCCTGTTAGCAATGTACCCCTGTTTATGAATGACATTAGCATTAACACGCGTGCCACCCGTATATGTTTGTGCCTGCACACTACTGAAGACACCCATACTTGCCAGAAGCAGTACGGCAACGCGACGGGAGCATTTATTAAAAGTGTATGTTATATTCATCGTAGTGAAACCTGCTTAGAGATTGTCCTCGTATATGTTATAGTTGAACTGATAGGCAAAGCCCTCGAGCTGCAGCTTGATGGTAACCGTTATCATACCAGCAATCTTGTTATTGGTCAGTTTTCCGACGAGTTCACCCGAGGCAAGCTGCACGAAGCGCTGCTCAAGGATGGCAAGGTCACCGGTGATGACAATACCTGTGCCGGTAGTCGGGTCAATAGACTCTGCCACACCAGTTGCCGGCGTTGTCCAGCCATACACATTGTCGTCGGTAATTTCCTGTTCCACAGCTGGTGAACCATTGACGATATAGGGCTCACCGGGGAGCACGAAGGTGACATCGCTGTCGTCAAAGCCACGCCAAACTCCTTCTGGGTCCTGGTTGTTGCGGAACATAGGACGGAGGAAGATATAACCACCAGAATTGAAGGTAATACTCAAAGCATCAGCTGAGAGCACACGAGCCTGGAAGCCTGCGATGGGCGGGAAGGGCAGTGCCTCGATGCGGAACGTCCAGTCGGTGAACATGATGGGAATCTTAATCCAGTCGTTGCGGCGGATATAGTCAAAGCCATTAGTCGTTCCTGTCTTCCATGCAGAACCAGATGTCTGGCTATTCACGGTAAAGCCATAGCGCATCTCCTCCACTGCCGCACCGTCAGCACGGTGACGATTGACCAAGATACGAATAGAGTACTGGTTCTTGGTGGCTGTAGCTGTGGAATTGGTCTCGTTGACATAAAGGAAAAAGGTCTTGGATTCTGGCTCTACAGTTGGATCCTCAGGATTCTTTGCATGCAAGACGACTGGTGAGTCGAACTCTACCTTATAAGAAATAGTGTCTTTGTTGGGAATATCATCAGGAGTGGCAGGTTCCAGAATGCCGACATTGGTTTCGGTCAATGGGAAGACCTCATAGCCAATGATGTCCATCTGCTGCTGCGAGTCGTTGATGAAAGTAATCTCGAGTTTTGCCATCGTGCGAATCAGCTCCACCTCGAACGATTGGTTTTCAGCCTCCACAACATTAATGGCTTGTCCACCCGTTTTACTGGTCATGGGAATGTCCTTATCCCATCCGTTGGTGGTGGGGAGCGTTTTATTCGTCAAGTCGGGCATCACCTCACCTTTCACAATGTTCAAAGAAGAGAAGGGAACATCTTCTGGCAGGTTGGCAAAAGCGAATGCCTTGTATGCCCCTGGAGGCAGGGTGAAGCGGAATGCGTGTTCCTCAGCACCCAAAGCATCACCATGAACTAATTCCTCAACAATATTGTTGCTGTTAACAAATGCAACCCAATATTTATGAATCTTTTCCTTGGAGTCGGTGGGAGAAAGCCAGTCGCCTGTGGCGCGTGTGGCACCGAGATAGCGGGCGGAGAGTCGTACCTGCACTTGGGTCATGCCCTCTGGCACCTGATTTATGTTGTCCTCACTGCTACAAGCACTCAGCCCCAAAACAGTGGCGAGGGCAAGAAGGCAGTATATGGTGATATTCTTCTTCATACGGCTTTAGATGTATATGATAGGATGCTCTACTGAGTACCATTTTCTCACATAGATGCGTGCCTTGAGTTCCTCAGGCTCGCGCGTTTCGATAGTAGGTGTGCCTGGTCCTGTCGTGGGTTTGAGCGTCATGCGGTAGATGTTGTTGCGCACAATACCGAACTCCATGGTATCGTGGATGACTTCAACATTGTTGGAGTGACGCAGATAGGTGACATAGTAGCAAACGCCATTGGTGTAAGTCACCACTTTGCAGAAATGCTTCTCTGCATAAGCCTCTGCATCCACTTGATTCTCGAAGTAAAAGCGCTGGGTCTCGTCGATGGCAGAGGTGTTGGGTTCTGCCATATAGAAAGTACTTCCTAGAGTATAGGTGCCTGACGTTAATACATCGCTATCGGCATCATAGGCGGTATAATAGTGTGCAACAGGAGCATAACGGCACTGGAAGATGACGCCAGTAGCGTATTCCGAAAACGTTGATTCTTTGGCAAATGTGTTTTCGTTGACGTAACCCAAAATGACGGTTGAGTTCGTATTGGTAATAGTGGGCATCAGGGAAGCATCGCTACTCAGCATTGTTGCTACATTGCCAATACGGCTGTCACCGTAGAGGTTCGTCAGGAATTCTGTATTTGTACGGTTTGCCTCGGTCTTCTGTGTAGAATAGGGATCGATGACAAAATTGGTAGCAATTCCTCTGGGTGCAGGAGTTTCATCGCCCAGATAGACAAGGTTTGTGCCATTGATATCGTCAGCCACTCGCTTTACGAAGAAAGATGGCTTCTGGCATCCGTTCATAATAGCCAAACGATCAACATAAAGATAGGCCAGTGGATCAGTTGCTGTGCCTATGGAATAACGCAATCCATCGCTAGTAACCTCTGAACCAGTGGGGAGGAAGTCGATGCGGGCAGCAAGTCGTTCCACAGTAACATGCAGGCGAACAGGGTCATCTTCTTCACCTGTACCTGAGGCATAGTATTCATCGTTCTCGTTGCACATAACGAAACGCGTGGGCAATGCGTTCTCTTCAGTGGGTTCTGTCCATGTCTTTTCGGGAATACCTTCTCGCAAGGCTCCCACAGTGTGATAGGTGGCTGTCAGATCACCCGCATTTGCGACAACTATAAAACGGAAGACAAGGGGATTGATTTCATCTCGGCTGGCTATAATGGGAATAGAGAATGAATAAGTGAGCACATCTTTATATATAGCGGGGTCATAGTCCTTCAGATTCAGATTCTCACGGAAAGAATCGACTCTTGCCACCTCTTCGTCACTGAAATAACGGCTTCCAAAGAAAGGTGTATTTGCAGCAGAATTGATATCTGCTCCGCTACCAATTACAAAGACAGTAAAGTTGTGCAACTTATTCTCGTTCTCGCGAGCATATTCCCAGCCGTCGCCCTCTTCGCCTCCATTGGGCACCGCACGAGTAACAGTGCCCGCTCGCTCGAAGTCGAACGTTAGCTCAACGTAGAGGCTGTCGCGACCATAGCTCTGATAGTTTAGAGCATCCTCATAGTCGCTGCAAGCCGTCAAGACGCCGAGCATCGTCAAAGTGGGTATTATATAATGGAACAGTTTCATACTGTCGTTAATGTCTGTTTAATAGATGATTAATCGAGCGTTACGTTCTGGATGCGCTTGACCCAAGGCATGTCGTGTATGCTCAAAGTGATGTATTTCCATCTTCCGCCTATGAGGACAAAGTCGAGGCGATAATCGTAAGCGCGATCGAGGAATTCCTGCGGGGAGTAGGCAAAGCGCTCGAAGGCACCGCGTCCCTGCTGCAGGATTTCTGGCAAATTGATAGTAGCCACCTCCTTGCCAGAGAGGCGATTGACTATGTAGAGCATAGCTGGTACAACGGGACTTTCGCCCTGTCGCAACATAAGACGATTGAAGTCGAGGTCGGCATGTGCTGCTTCTTCCACGTTTTCGTCGTCAGCAGGTCGCTCATAGTAGCTCATTGCAGTGGTGCTGCTATAGTAGGTGTTCCATTCGTCGTGAGGCGTGTAGGTCAGTTGTGGAGTACCATTTGTGTCCACACTGTTGTCCCAGAGCACTTTACCGTTCTGGTCGACGATGCTGATAGCAAAGTCGGCAATATCGCAATGACCTGGATCGTCGGCCTGACGAAGGGAGATATGCAGGCGCTTTGTGTCACGCACCAGGCTGACTACGCAAGTGGTGAGTTGGTATTCCTTTACGGATACTGTTTCTGCCTCGACCATTACTGGTGTGCCGCTGGCACGCGTCACAGGATTCTTGGTATATTGTGCCGAGCGCAAAGTGCCGTGCCAAAGAGTGTCGAGTACCTGCGAGATGTCGGTGGCGGCTTGTGAGCCTGGCATGTCGGTCAAGGTGACGCTGAGGTTGTTCATCGGTCCATCTTGTCCGCCGCGCAGATAGCGCACACCTGAGAGCTGGCTGATTTCGGCGTACGGACGCTGGTTGGCCAGTGCCAGTAGGCGATATTCACCAGGCTGCAGTCCATCGACTATCATGCGGTAGTTAGGGTTGCGCAAGGGTTGGGCAGAGGCGCTATTGTCCTCTGTCTGCGTACGCACCAGATTTCCGGCTAAGTCGTAGACATAGAGCGTGACGCTCCCGACATGGTCGTTGAACATATCGGCTCGCTCTACGTTGTAGTCGTAAACAAACTGCACGGAGAGCCCCTGAGGACAATCGTCGAAGTCGTCGCTCATCATCGAGCACGATGCTAGGGTTGTAAGAGCCGTCAAGGCAATCAATGTCTTTATCTTGAACTGCATCATTGTTGAGTTGAGTTAAGTATCTATGCTTTTGTGTGTCGCGTAGTGTTTTTTTAAGATGGCCGACGCCCGCGTAGCGCCGGCCATCTTGTATGAGAGATTTAGAGGTTTAGAGTTCCACATCCTGAGTGCGCTTCACCCAAGGCAGAATATGTACTTCTGCAGTGATGAAGTAGCTTGTGGGAGGATTGTCGTCGGGAGTTCCGTTGCCACTGAAGTCCTCGGGAACGGGAGAACCGATACCATTGATCTTAGTCAAGTTCAGAGAATACCAGTTGTTGCGAACAACACCCCAGCGACCCAGCCATGCGCTAGCGCGGCTTGTGCCATACTGTGTAGTTTTGCCATCGATAGTCTGTGTGGCATTCAGAGGATAAACCAAATCGTAGTTATTATAAGCTTCAGCAGGTCCGTCCCAAGGAGTCTCGACGTCACCGAAGTGCTGGATGCGAGTTGCATAGTAAGAAATACCACCTACATACTTGTAAAGCTCAGAGTTTTCGGGGTTAGCAACTTCACCGATGTTAGCGCCAGCGAGAGTCTCGAGAGCAGTTACCTGCGCAGTAGTAGCGTCTGCGCCACCGACCTTAACGTTAGCCAGACCGAGAGTAACGGTGTAAGGAAGTTTACCAGTTGTTGCGTCAAATGTACCTTCAGTAACAGTAACTGTAACATCATAAGTTACCTCAGAACCAGCAGGGATATCGGGATCTGTAGAAGCCTTGATAGCAGCATTGATAGCCAAAATCTTCTGGTTGATGACGTCGCGCAGACGAGTCTTAACGACGGCAACGATGTCGGCATTGGTCTTCAGCATTGTGTTGGGCTGACCCTGAATTGTGAAGAAGTCGCCATCGTTGATCTTAGCCTTCACACCAACATAAGTGGTGTTCTTGTAAACCTGTGACTCCGCATCGAAGGTGTTCTCGTAGGTGTAGACAACATTACCAGACTTTTGGGTGTACTGTGCATCTGTCAACTCAGCATTAATCAGACCAGCTTTGCCATCGAAGTTAATATCCTTGCCAAAGTAGGTGCGGTAAGCGGGGTTGGGAGTATGGCTGCTAGCGAAGAATGGAGTGCGACCTACCATACGATACTTCAATACGGGGTTAGCCTCTGTGTTGTTGTAGGGCAGCCAAGTCTTGTCAACCTGACGGGTGTTGTAGTAAGCTACGTTCACATTACCAAGAGCCCATGATACATCTCCAGCAGGAACAGCTACTTCGCCATTTCCATCGAGCACAATGCCGAAGTCTTTATCAACGTTAACCTCAACCTTTGCAGCAGCACGCTCCACGTAGATGCAAGTAGCAGCTGTGGCTGCCTCTGCTTCAGCCTTAGTCTTGTAGATAGCGTTCTTGTCGATCTCGGAGAAAGTGATAATCTCTGCATCAGCAGGAGTAGACTCACCACCAGCAACAGTAGCGATGGGCACGCTGGTCATAACGAGGCCCTTTGCTCCCATAGCACCATAACCAGCTGCTTCAGCAGCAATACCAATGGCCTTCAGCTGCTGCAGCTTAAACTGAGCACCAGTAGTTACGTCCTTTGTTGCAGTGATACCAGTTGCATTGCCTTCGTCATTCAGGATAACATAAGCATAGAGCTTGTCCGTAATTCCCAGGTCGGGGTTCTTGATTTCCTGAACAATTCTCTGGCTGGTAGAAGTGATGTTACCAATGCCACTGGTGCCAACTTCTACATCAGATGTCTCAGAGCTGAATGTTGTGTTGATGGGGAAGCTACCGAAGAATGTAGCATCGTCTTCGTTAGCACCCTTGAAGAGATACAGAGTACCACTCTTCACAGCATACTCATCTGGAGTACCATCGTTGAGATCCTCGTTAGCACGTGTGATGGGATCACCAGGCATAGCAATGCCAACTGCAAGCCATGAGCTTTCGCCAGGGATAAGGCCATAGCCGGTTTCGGGCTCAGCTACCACGTCGACAGTTTCGCTCGTGCAAGCTCCAAACAGCAGACCTGCTACTGCAAGAGCAAATAGATAAAACTTTTTCATAATTGATTAAAAAACACAATTAAAATTAATAAAAAGATTAATTAATACTGATTTTCTTATTGTTGTAATTTACGGATTGCTTCACGGTTGCGACTTACGTCGATGCCCTTGCGCTCAGCCTGATCGAGCAGGCGAGTGGCCTCGTCGTAGCGTCCCTTGAGGATGCAGAGGACGGCGCGTGCGTTGATTGCCTCACCGCTGTCGCCAGCATTCTTCAGCAGGGTCTCGGCCTTGAGTTTGTCACCTTCATGCAGGGCAACATTGGCCAGGTTGATGACTGCAGCAGTAGAGTCGGGATAGATATTGACAGCCTTCTGAATCACTTCGTTGTACTCATCGCTATAAGGCTTGTATGTGTTAGCCACCTGCCAGAGCTCGTAGAGTGAGAGCTGATAGGGACGTGTCTTGTACATCTGCTTTGCCTCTTCAAGGGTAAAGCGACGAATATTGAAGGTGATGTCGTAGTCGGAGCGACGCAGGCTGGGATATACGTTCTTCAGCAAGTAGTTGTACTCCTGCGGATATTTTGCCTTGAGGTTCTGCTCGTCGCGGTCGGCCTTGTTGGTGATACCTTTGTCGAGATCGCCCAAAACCTTATCAATGATTCCGAGAATTTCTTCACGATGTGGCAGTTCGTCGGTGCCCATCTCGTTGACAGCCTGACGCAGTCCTATCCAGTTCTCAGGTGTAGCCTCAGCAGGAGCGAAGACGTCAGCAGGCAGGTTGTATGCCTTGCGCACATAGTCGGTGAGGGACTTAGCACGGTTGGTGGCAAGCATGCTGTTGTGCTGGTAGGGAGACTCGGGTGATGCCCAGCCGTGTATCTTGATTTCATGCACGGTGATATTGGGGTCCTGCACCATGATGTCGAGCGTGTCGGTAATCTTGCGCAGTTCACGATAGTTGTCCATATAGTCGATCTTCATCTCCCACCTGTCCACCACGAAGTTGATGAATGCCGAGCCATGAAGGTTGAGCATAGGCTTCGAGGGATCTGGTGTGACATTTGCCAGGGCGATGAGTGGCAGAGGGTCGATAGGCATCTGGCGCACTACGGAAGGAACTGCGGGCATATCAGAGAGGTCGCCGCAAGCACACATGTCCTCTTCGAGGTGCAACTGGCTACGTTCCATCCAAGACTGGTAGGGAACGCTGCTGTGATAGTATTCTGTCTGAGCCTTTCCCTTGTTGCGCTTCACATGGGAAACGTCACGATAGGCTTTGTTCGAGACACCGCGCTTATAGAGCACATACTCTGTACGGCTATCGATAACCAGAGGTTCGAAGGTAGCCTTCTGTGTGCGGTCGAGAGAATAGAGCACTGGATGCATCACCACCGACTGGTTGCGCTTGAGCTTTAGTTCGTCGAGACAAACATCCATTGTGAGCACCATTTGCTCGTCCTGGGGTGTCAGCATAGCATTCTTCACCAGCGTCTGGCCGTCGCTCAGCGTCTGTGCGCTCAGCAACTGCGAGGCCATGATAACGAGGCCTGCAAGAATATGGCGTGGATTGATGGACATATACATTATTATATATTATTATATAGGTTAGAGGTTGTAAATCAAGTTAAGGGCCAGTTTTGTCGGACCGAAATAGTGATAATGACCGCTGTCGGTCTGTGAGCCACACTTTTCGCATGGGAACTTCTTGTACTTCAGATAGTCGTAGCCCACTCCAACGACAGCCTCGACGCTGAAATGGCGGCTTACAGGCCACTGATAGCCATAGACAAGACCACCGCCGACGAACCATCCCTCATAGCGATTTTCACGAAGACAGGGAGCGATGCCCATTGGGAACTTAACGCCGCCGGCATTGAACTGACCACCCATGAGGTGGAGACCTACGAAGTGACCGTTGAACTTCTCGCAGAACCAGTAGCGTGCCTCAGGCTGAAGAAGCCAGTGGCGAATCTTCTTGTTGTCGCGGAACGTCCAAGGGTTGAGACCGAAAGTGGTGTCGAAGGTCCACTTGGGAGCTAATCCCACCTCCATGCCGATGTTGGGAGTCAGGCTGGCATCATACAACAGGTTGTTCTTCAACGAGATCTGTGCCTCTGCCTGTTGGCCTCCAGCTATAAAAGCCAACAACAACAGCGTTCGGCCTAGGGTTCTTTGCATGTATTGCATACTTTAAGTTTTTATAAAAAACGTTACTATCTTTCCTTCTTTTCTATTTCAATTTTGACTTCTTTCTGCATCGCTTGCGTATACGCGCACATATGCTTGAGGCAAAACGTGGTGCAAAGGTACAACATTTTTTTATATATGAAGGTTTTTTAGCATTTATACTCAGTATTTTACAGAAATTTTAACAATACTTAACATGTTTCGCATACATATGCGCATTTTTCGAACTTATGCGTCTTAAAAAATGGTATTTTTTGTTGAATTTGGTAAAATACCGATTTTAATTTATAAAATTTCCTAAAACACGACAAAAACACGGCGGCAGATTAAACCAAAAGCTGAAAAAGAGTCTCTTCAAAAAAGGAAACGAAAAACGCCGCGTGCGGAGATGACAATCCCCGCGTGCGGCGTTGGTCATTTCCGCGTGCGGCGTTGGTCATTTCCGCAGGCGGCGTTTGGAAACCTCGCATGCCAGAGACGGAAAGCACACCGGATATGTTCGGATTTCGGACAAGGTGGAAGCAAAAATATTGACGTGCTCATGTTGGGGTTTCGTCGCAAATTCAATCCATTTCATCGAAAAGTCATATCCCATACCCGCAGTAATTCTAACTTGTAAAAAGAAGCGAAATGTAAAAATTTTTCTGCTTGCTTTTATATGTGACTTATGGGCAGAATGGGGTTAATGTGGAAAACAGGCAGACAGAGCTGAAAATTTCTTCCGTTTTTGCTTGCAAAAACGATAAAAAAGTTGTACCTTTGTGCCCGAATTAAAAGAAAAGCAAACAAATCTCAATGGAAGAAATCGAAAAGAAACAACAGGAATACAGTGCCTCGAACATACAGGTGCTGGAAGGACTGGAAGCCGTACGCAAACGCCCTGCGATGTACATTGGCGACATCAGCGAGAAGGGATTGCACCACCTTGTGTATGAAACCGTAGACAACTCTATCGACGAAGCTCTCGCTGGCTACTGTACACACATCGAAGTGACCATCAACGAAGACAACAGCATCACCGTTCAGGACAACGGCCGTGGCATCCCCGTCGATATGCACGAGAAGGAGCACAAGAGTGCCCTCGAGGTCGTGATGACTGTGCTGCATGCCGGCGGTAAGTTCGACAAGGGCAGCTACAAGGTCAGCGGCGGTCTGCACGGCGTCGGCGTAAGTTGCGTGAACGCCCTTTCTTCCAAGATGATCAGCCAGGTCTATCGCGACGGCAAGATCTATCAGCAGGAGTACAGCATCGGCAAGCCCGTGACGGGCGTCGAGGTCATCGGCACGACCGAACTGCGAGGCACGCGTCAGCAGTTCTGGCCCGACAAGACTATCTTCACGACCACTACATATAAATATGACATCCTGGCCAACCGTATGCGCGAACTGGCGTACCTCAATGCCGGCATCACCATCACGCTGACTGACCTGCGTCCCGACGAGGAAGGCAACACTAAGACGGAGAAATTCCACAGCGAGGGTGGCCTTAAAGACTTCGTGCGCTACATCGACAGCAGTCGTACGCATCTCTTCGACGACGTCATCTACCTGAACACAGAAAAGCAAGGCACGCCCATCGAGGTGGCCATCATGTATAACACTGCTTATACCGAGAACCTCCACTCCTACGTCAACAACATCAACACCATCGAAGGCGGCACACACCTGCAGGGCTTCCGCATGGCACTGACTCGCGTGCTCAAGAAGTATGCCGAGGAGAAGTACGACAAGGAGCTGGAGAAACTTGCCAAGAACAGCGTCGAGATCAGCGGCGAAGACTTCCGCGAAGGCCTGACTGCCGTTATCTCAATCAAGGTAGCAGAGCCGCAGTTTGAGGGTCAGACGAAGACAAAGCTGGGTAACAGCGAAGTGGCCGGCGCCGTACAGCAGGCTGTGGGCGAAGCGCTGACGAACTATCTCGAGGAACATCCGCGTGAGGCAAAGCTCATCGTGGATAAGGTGCTGCTGGCAGCTCAAGCTCGTGTAGCAGCTCGCAAAGCAAGAGAGAACGTCCAGCGCAAGAGCCCGATGAGCGGCGGCGGACTGCCTGGCAAACTGGCCGACTGCTCGGACAAGGACCCTGCAAACGCAGAACTGTTCATCGTCGAGGGTGACTCCGCAGGCGGCTCCGCTAAGCAAGGCCGCAACCGTCACTTCCAAGCCATCCTGCCCATCCGCGGTAAGATTTTCAACGTGGAGCGCGTGATGTGGAACAAAGCGTTCGAGCATGAAGAGGTGAACAATATTATACAGGCACTGGGCGTGAAGTTCGGCCTCAACCCGGACGACTACAAGGAAGCGAACTACGACAAGCTGCGCTACTACAAGACCATCATCATGACCGATGCCGACGTCGATGGCTCTCACATCGACACGCTGCTCATGACGCTCTTCTTCCGCTATATGCCCCAGCTCATCAAGGACGGCCGCCTCTACATCGCCACTCCCCCGCTCTATCGCTGCAGCTACGGCAAGATCGAGGAGTATTGCTATGATGAGGACGCGCGAATCCGCTTCATCCAGACCTATTGCAACGGCGATGCCGACGACACGAAGCTCCACACACAGCGCTACAAAGGTCTCGGCGAAATGAATCCCAAACAATTGTGGGAGACCACGATGGACCCGGAACAGCGTCGACTGAAGCAAGTCACTATCGACGATGCTGCCGAGGCAGATTACGTCTTCTCCATGCTCATGGGCGAAGATGTGGGTCCCCGAAGGGAATTTATCGAGAAGAACGCAACATTCGCAAACATCGACGCTTAATTAGATTGACCTGATGGGCTTAATGAGTCTAATGAGCACTATGGATCTTTTCTCCTGTTGAACCCATATTGCCCATTAAGTTCATTAAGCCCATACATTTCATTACCCAAAAAGAAGAGGCTGCTCTGTTGAGCAGCCTCTTATACGTTATAGCGAAAAGATTGTGGCTTGATTAGCCGAGCTTCTGGATGTACTGAGCCAACTTGGACTTCAGGTTAGAAGCCTTGTTCTTGTGAATGACATTGATCTTTGCGAGCTTGTCAAGTGCTTTCTGAACACTGGGGTACATCTCGATAGCTGCTGCCTTGTCGGTAGTAGCACGAAGCTTGCGCACTGCATTACGCATGGTCTTAGCGTAATAACGGTTGTGGAGTCTTCTCTTCTCCTCCTGACGGATGCGCTTTAATGATGATTTGTGATTTGCCATCTGTTTTTCTATCTTATTTTATTACTTGTTTCCTTTGTAGTCCCTAGGAGAGTCGAACTCCTCTTTAGAGAATGAAAATCTCTCGTCCTAACCGATAGACGAAGGGACCTTACCCTTGGCTTAAGCAAACGCTATTCGGCCGATGCTTTTGAGCACGGGGCTCAATTGCGGGTGCAAAGGTATAACATTTTCCGAGACTGACAAAATAAAATCGAAGAAAAATGTGCTTTTCTTTGCTTTTTTCTTCATTCTAGTCCGCAAAGTGCCCAATTTTGTGTAACTTTACACCATGCTTGAGACAACGAGCGGCATCGTGCTGCACTACAACAGATACAACGACGACAGTGCCATCGTAGACATCTTCACGGAGTCGCGAGGCAGCCTGTCGTTCCTTGTCCGCGACCGACGCCAGCAACGGAAGAGCAGCCTACACACAACGCTCCTGCGGCCCCTCAACATCATTGAACTCGTCTTCGACTATCGCCCGTCAGCATCGCTGCAAAGGCTGCAGGAACTGCACATCGGGCACTGCTACACTTCCCTACCCTACGACCCGACAAAGGAAACGATTGCCCTCTTTCTGTCCGAATTTCTGCACAACGTGCTGAGGAGCGAGGTAAAGAATCCCGACCTATACCATTATATATTATATAGTATGCAGTGGTTCGACGCAACAAACGCCGGCATTGCGAACTTCCACGTCGCTTTCCTCATCCGATTGGCTTACTACCTGGGCTTCTGGCCGAACATCGACAAAAAGAACATGCTGCCTTTCTTCGATCTGAAAGACAGTATTGCCGTTGACACAGAGCCCGCACACAACTTCTTCTTGAAGGGCGAGGAAGTCGAAAAGCTACCGTTGCTGCTACGAATGAACGTGCGCAACATGCACAGCTTCCGCCTGAACCGGCAGCAAAGGAACCGCATACTGGACGTGCTGACCGCATACTACAAACTGCACGTCCCCGAGTTCCGCGACCTGCGCTCGCTTGCCGTCCTGCGCGAAGTTCTAGCGTAGAATCACGCTTTCACTACGCTATCCGAACACTTTCGGCACACTGTCCTTACACGCCCCTTTATCTCTGTGCTATCTCTAATAAAGCACGATGGGGAGTACCGAAAGGAGCGCTGAAAGGAACACCCAAGGAGCCTTACAGCTCGAAAGCGACGCCCATCGTCGGCGAGTCAGTCTCCTGAACGGGTTCGCTCTTCTCCTTTATCTTGCCCACCTCTTCTTTCGTGCGATTGTAGGCAGGACGTGCATCGACCATCGAGATGATGTCGTCGTTGTCAAGATCGTCGTCCGTGAAGATGTAGGTGTTGTGACGACGTCGGCGAACGGGCGAACCTGTTGATGAGCCGTAATAGAAGCCTGCACGCTCCTCGTTGTAATCTTCGCGCTCACGGTCTACAGCTGTCTGTTCCTGTTCTTTCTGCTCTACGATGCCGCGCACGCCGGGCACGTTCTGAAGGCCGAAGCCGGTTGCGAGCAGCGTGATCTTCACCTTGTCGCCAAGCGAACTGTCGGTTGCGAGGCCCCACTTCGTTTCCACGTCCTTGCGGAAGCGGCTCATGAAGTCGTTGACTTCGTTCATCTCCTCCATCATCAGGTTTCCCGTCTCGTTCTCGCTACAGAAGTTGATGTTGAGCAGGACTTTCTTCGAGTTGAAGATGTCGTTGTTATTGAGCAGCGGGCTATTCAGGGCTTCCTGTATGGCTTTTGTGACGCGGTTCTCGCCTTCGCCGTAGCCAGTGCTCATGATGGCCACGCCGCCGTCCTTGAGGACCGTTGTGACGTCCTGGAAGTCGAGATTGATGGTGCCATGCATCGTGATGATTTCCGCGATGCTCTTGGCTGCGATGCTGAGTGTGTCGTCTGCCTTTGCGAAGGCGTTGATGACGGTCAGCTCGGGATAAATCTCGCGCAACCGCTCGTTGTTGATGACGAGCAATGCATCGACGTGCTTGGCGATTTCTTCGACGCCGTCGAGCGCCTGGTTGATTTTCTTGTTACCCTCGAACTTAAAGGGAATGGTGACGATACCGACGGTCAGTATGCCTGCGTCCTTTGCGCACTGTGCGATGACGGGAGCTGCGCCTGTGCCAGTTCCGCCGCCCATGCCAGCGGTGATGAACACCATGCGTGTGCCGTCGTTGAGCATATCGCGGATGTCGTCGATGCTTTCTTCTGCGCGGGCCTTTCCGACTGCGGGGTTGTTGCCTGCGCCGAGGCCGTCTTTGCCGAGCTGCAGATGGTTGGGGACGGGCGAGTCGTTGAGCGCTTTCTTATCCGTGTTGCAGACGACGTACGTCACCTCATGTATGCCTTCACGATACATGTGGTTGATGGCGTTGCCACCGCCGCCGCCTACGCCCACTACCTTGATGATGCAGGGGCTTTCTGTCTTCTTTACGTTGAAGTTAATGCCGCCGAAGGGCTGTATGTTCTTATCTTCTGCCATAGCTGTATCTGTTAATCATTCAAGGTAATGTGGTTAAGCATTCTCGTCGTCGCCGTCGGGATCATCGGAAAGCATCTTCTCGAAGGTTCGCCAGAGGCGACTGAGGGCTGACGGGCCCTTAGGCTTCTCGGGAGTCTCCGGCTCGTCCGAAGTGTTCTGCGCAGCCGACTCTGCATTCTGCTCCGGCTCATCCTGCTTGGGCTCGAAGACGAACTCGTTTTGCTCTGGAGCCTTGGCAATCTCGCCTACGCAGTTCTCCTTGCCCGCCAGCAGGAGGGAGTAGAGGGTATTGAGGCGGTCGTGGTCGGTAATCTGCACGCCGAAGGATACGGTGACGCTCTCGGGATGTCCTTTCATAATGCGGACATTGATGTCGCCGCCGGTCTGCCGTGCGAACGCCTGCTGAATGTCAGGAATGCGTGAAGCGCCGCCCGTGACGATGATGCCGGAGAGGATCTTGTCTTTGAAGGCCTCGATGTGATGGTAGACGTTGGCGATGATTTCCTCGTAGCGTGCTTCGACAATTTCCTGCAGCTTCTCGAGGTCTTCCGTGCGGTCGAAGCTCAGGCTGATCTTCTCGCCCGCCTTGTCTTCGCTGTCAGAGCGATAGGCGGTGCCGTACTTCTTCTTGAGTTCCTCTGCCTCTTCGGCCTCGACCTTGAGACTTGTGATGTCGCTCGTCACGTTCGAGCCGCCGAGAGGAATGACGCAGAGGTGGCGCAGGATGTTGTTGAAGTAGACGCTAACTGTTGTCGTGTCTGAGCCCATATCGACCAGTGCACAGCCGGAGCGCTTCTCGTTGGCAGTGAGCAAGGCGTTTGCTTCGCACAGGGGCGAGATGAGCACTTCCTGCACTTCCAGGCCTGCGCCGTTGACACACTTGCGGATGTTCTCCTCCAAGGTGTTGCGTGCGATAATGTTGATGAAGTTGGCCTCGATAGCTTCTGCTTGCATGCCGACGGGATCGACGACGCTGCGGCTGCCGATGGTGAACTCCTGCGGAACGACTTCCTTGATCTCCGCGTTGGGATAGACGACGCCGCTGTTCGTGTCGCGCATCTTGTCGATGGTCTTGTGCGAAAGGAGTTCCAGGCCGTCGAACTGCAGCAGCACGCGGTTGTGGACAGACCTGAGCGACTGTCCGCCAAGGCCGACATAGATGCTGTTGATTTTGACGCCCAGCTTGTCGCTGAGTTTGGCGATGACGCGCGACAGTGCCTGTGTCGTCTTGTCGATGTTGTCGATGATGCCCTTACGGATGGTGTTGGGCGACTCTTCTTGGGCAAAGGCAAGTACCTGCATACTGCCGTCAGGTTCCCTCTTGCCTGCGATGGCGCGTATAGCTGTCGATGCCAGCTCTACTGCAATGATAATGTCTTTTTCTGCTCCCATATTATTGATGTTTTAGTTGATGCTATATCAGATTTCCGCAGGCAGCGTTTCAATCCCCGCGTGCGGCGATGGCCATCCCCGCGTGCGGCGTTTGGCATTTCCGCGTGCGGCGTTTTGAGCCATGACGGCCCAGCTGAAAATCAGCGACTTGGAAAATGGCAATTTTTGCTGTTTCCATCACTACTTTTTTGTGTCTGTTTTAGTGCAGACGACTTGCCCGTCGTATGCCAGACTTATGCGTTTGTATTTGTTCCAGCCTACGCGCTCCAGACCCTCGCGGTAGAAGATGCGCAGGCGGCTGAGTTTCTCTTGGAAGTTATCGGCGCTGCCCAGTTCGATGATGTGCTGTCCGACGCGCGGATAAAGCTCGATTTCATCGGGCCCGACAACGTTTATCTGCTCTATCTGTTCGCTCCAGAAGAGGTCGTCGTGGATAAACTTGGCAAGCTCCAACAGGTGCTCTGAGGCGAACCTCTTCGAGATGTTGCCTGTTGCCACGCAGAGATCGACGTTGAAGCTGGCGGTCGGCATCGTCAGGCCTGTGCTGGAGAGGTAGTAGTCCTCACCCTTCTGGTTGATGACGTGCAGGATGGGCTGCTGCGGCACGACTTTGATGCAGAGGCGCCCAGCGGCGTCGTAGTAGCAGGAGGCACGCTCGATGTGCGACTCGTCGAGCATCAGTTGCTCTATCTGTTCAAGGTTGATGGCGCTTATCTTCATGCCCTGAGGCGAGATCTTGTTCTTGGTCAGGATGGAACGGATGTAGTCGTCGGTAATGAAGCCGTCGGGGATGCTGTCGATGATCTCGACACGCACGCCCTCGCAGGTCCTGTCCTCCGCCTCGCCACCGAACTTCCAGATGGCCACCACGAGGTATCCCACAACTGCCAGAAGCAGAAATATCTTGAACGCTGTCTTCATGATAGAGGTCGCAGTATTTCAGTTATCTGTTGAACATAGTCTTCTATGTCGCCTGCACCGAGCGTCACGAGGACGTCGAAGCCGCCTTGGCGCACCACATCGAGGATGCCGTCCTTGCTGCACATTTGGCGCTTGATGCCCGGGCGCAGATTGTCGTAGATGAGCGCACTCGTAACGCCAGGGATGGGTGCCTCGCGTGCCGGATAGATGTCCACGATACAGACATCGTCGAGCAGGGAGAGCGCGTCGGCGAAGTCGCGGTAGAAATCCCGCGTTCGCGTATAGAGATGCGGCTGGAAGATGGCCTTGATGCGTCGGCCCTGGTAGAGTTCACGAATGCTCGCCAGGCTGTGGCGTATCTCTTCGGGATGATGGGCATAGTCGCTTAGGTAAACCATCTTGTCGGTCTTGATGTGGAAATCGAAGCGGCGGTCAACGCCGGCGAAGGACGCCATACCTCTGCGTATCTCGTCCGGCGTCGCCCTGGCTATCTGCGCCAAGGCCATTGCTGCAATGCCGTTCTCGATGTTCACGCTGACAGGCACACCAAGCTCGATGCCCGGGATGTTGCCAAGCGGTGAAACGAGATCGAACATGATGCGGCCGTTGCCGATGCACACGTTGTCCGCATGGAAGTCACCCGCCTCGCGGCTATAGGTATAGACGGTCACGCCGTCCTGCACTGCCGGCTTCATCTTCAGCCCTGTATGCATGACGAGGTAGCCGCCGGGCTGTATCAGGCTGCTGTATTTGCTGAAGCTCTCCAGGTAAGCCTCCTCGGTGCCATAGATGTCGAGGTGGTCGGCGTCTGTCGCTGTGATGACACTGGCGAAGGGTGTCAGCCAGTGGAAAGAGCGGTCGAACTCGTCGGCTTCGATGACGACGAACGGGCTTTTCTGGCTCAGGATGTAGTTCGTCCCGTAGTTCTTCGTGATGCCACCCAAGAAGGCGTTGCAGTCGATGTGACTTTGGTGCAGCACGTGCGCCGTCATGCTCGAGGTCGTCGTCTTTCCATGCGTGCCAGCCACGCAAAGCCCCTTCAGCGAACGCGTCAATGTGCCAAGCACTTGGGCTCGCTTTTGTACTTCGAATCCATTCTCGCAGAAGAAAGAAAGCTCGCTGTGCTCAGCGGGATGAATGGCCGGCGTATAGACCACAAGCGTGTGCTCCTTGTCGCGACAGAGGGCTGGAATGCGGTCCACGTTGTCCTCATAATGGACCAGCGCACCCTCCTTCTGGAGCTGCTCCGTGAGTTCACTCGGCGTCTTGTCATAGCCGGCGACCACCAAGCCGCGACTCAAGAAGTAGCGGGCGATGGCGCTCATGCCGATGCCGCCGATGCCAACGAAATATACTGCCTTTATCTCTGTCATGACTTCTTTTCTTCTGCAAGTTTTATTACTTCCTCGGCAATGATGCGTGCCGAATCGCGCAATGCCATCGCACCGGCATTCGTGCCAAGCTCCTTGAGCTTCTCCGCATCGACTACTGTCTCCAATGCAAGCGGGATGAGCTGCTCGGGGGCGTCGGCATCACGCACAAACAGGGCGGCGTGCTTGTTGACCAAAGCCATCGCGTTGTGCGTCTGGTGGTCTTCTGCCACGTTGGGACTGGGCACCAGGATGCTTGGCTTGCCCAGGAGGCACAGCTCGCTGATGCTGCCGGCGCCGGCGCGACTGATGACGAGGTCTGCCAGGCAGTACGCCTGGTCCATTCGACTAATGAAATCCGTCACGACGAGGTTCGTCGGCTTGCCCTTCACGTCGAGCATCTGCTCGATTTCTTTCTTGTAATAGCTTCCCGTCTGCCAGATGAACTGCACAGGCGAGGCGGCAATGCGCGAGAGGTTGCGGATAACGCTTTCGTTCAAAGTGCGTGCGCCCAGACTTCCGCCGATGAGCAAGACGGTAGGCTTTGCTGGATTGAGGCCGAAGGCTGCGGCGCACTCTTCGCGCGTCAGGGCGTCGTTCAGCAAGCTCTGCCGCACTGGATTTCCCGTTAGCATGATGCGGTCTTTCGGGAAGAAACGTTCCATGCCCTCGTATGCCACACAAATCTTCTTCGCTTTCTTCGCGAGCGTTTTATTGGTCAAGCCTGCAAAGCTGTTCTGCTCCTGTATGAGACAAGGGATGCCAAGTTCGTAGGCAGCGTTGAGGGTAGCAGAGCTTGCATAGCCGCCGACGCCAACCGCCACTTGGGGCTTGAACTCCTTCAGCGTTTGCTTAACCATGCGCTTGCTCTTGAGGAAGTCCATCAGGATGCTGATGTTGCCTGGCTTCCACAGAGGACGAAGCAAACCGCGCACCGGCAAGCCGATTATCTTGTAACCAGCTGCAGGCACGCGCTGCATTTCCATTCTGCCTTCCGCTCCAACGAAAAGTATCTCCACGTCGGGGCATATTTCACGCAGGGCATTGGCAATGCTTACGGCGGGAAAGATGTGTCCGCCCGTGCCGCCGCCGCTTATTATAACTCTCAGTCCGTTCATGTACATTATTTAATATATAATTTATTCATGAGGTTAGCCTTATCGAAAAACCCCGCGTGCGGCGATTGCAATCCCCGCGTGCGGCGTTGACCATCCCCGCGTGCGGCGTTTGGCATCCCCGCGTGCGGCGTTTGCAACTCCCCTTTCGGTATGTCTCTCTCTGCCCGGTTTCGTCATGCTTCTGCCACCTCCATCTGTTTGTTTTCATATTCGGGTTTACGCTTTGCCGTGTGGCTCACGCTCAGTATCATGCCGATGTAGGTACAGGTGATGAACAGGCTCGTGCCGCCTCGGCTGACGAGCGGCAAGGGCTGGCCCGTGACGGGGAATGCGCCCACAGCCACCGCCATGTTCATCATGGCTTGCACCACAATCATCAGGGCGAGTCCCATCACGAGATAGGACGGGAAGAGCGCCTTGCATCTCTGGGCGATGCGCATCGAGCGGTACATCAGGATGAGATACAAGGCGAGCACCGTCACGGCACCGAGGAAACCAAGTTCCTCGATGATGATGGCGTAGATGAAGTCCGAGAAAGCCTGCGGGATGAAATCGCGCTGGCGACTGTTACCGGGGCCGCGACCGATGACGTTGCTCGTGGCGATGGCAACCTTGGCATAAGCCTTCTGCGGATTGTCCTGCGGCCGGTACTGGCGGGGATCTTCGGGTCGCTCCTGCTTGTCCGTGATGCGGTGAATCCACGTCGGCACACGGTGCAAAGGCCCTTCCGACATTTGCCATTCGGTAAGCGTCTTCTCGGGAATGGAATACGCCACAGCGAAGACACTGCCTATGCCGAGCATGCCAAGCAGCAGCGCACCGATGAGTATTTTCTTTCGTATCTGCGCATAGAAGCAGATGCCGTACATCACAAGGGCTATGATGAAGGCGGTCGAGGCATTCTCCGTGAAGATAAGCAGTATTGTGATGAACGACGTCATCGCCACTATCTTGAAGCCCATCGGACTCGCCCCTTTCTCATCGCGAAGCGAGGACAGGATAAATGCGCTGAAGCCAACGAGACTTAGTTTCGCCAGTTCGCTCGGTTGGAATCTGATGAAGCCGATCGATATCCAGCGGCCAGCGTCGTTCGTCTTCTGCCCTATCGCCAGCACAGCGATCAGCAGGAAGAGCGACAGGAACATGCCTATGGTACAGAACAACTTGAAGTAGTTGCATGGGATGAGATGCACGAGCCATGCAATGAAGACGCCCATCAGCATGAACGAGCCGTGCTGCATGATGGGGTCCCAGTACGCACCAGAAGCAAACGTCATGCGTGAGCTGGCACTATAGACCTCGATGAGCGATATGGCGCACAGAATGATGAACACCGCCCAGACGCCAAGGTCGCCGTGTATCCAGGTCTTGTCTTTTAGCTTATTCAGTTTCATCGATTCTTCTTTTCTCTGTTTTGTAACCTTAAGAACCATTAAGGGCTTAAAGGACACTTGGGTGTTAAAGGTTTCTCACTTGCTCGCAAAACTGTTCGCCGCGGTCTTCCATATTCTTGAAGAGGTCAAAGCTGGCACAGCACGGGCTGAGCAGGACGGTATAGCCTGGCTTTGCCATGCGGCTGCAAGCCTCAACGCAGTCCTTCATATTGTTCG
>Ga0310697_10000534_pt1 | contig 50451 bp, 35 predicted proteins | sample 172DNAGHGlowgp2_FD_203883 | JGI IMG/M metagenome (GOLD analysis project Ga0310697, IMG submission 203883) | Sheep rumen microbial communities from Palmerston North, Manawatu-Wanganui, New Zealand - 1728 DNA GHGlow gp2 (v2) (version 2) | ecosystem: Host-associated > Mammals > Digestive system >...
TGAACCACCATCTGAGGAAATACAAGCAACGGGCAAGGGAGAAGCTGCTCGGCGAGGAGGGACTGAAGCACCGGAGCAAGCGGCCGATAGAGCCGGAAGCCGTCTTCGGGCAGATGAAGTTCAACAAGCAGTACAAGCGGTTCAGGCACCGGGGCAAGGACAAGGTCAATATGGACTTTGGCCTCTTCGCCATTGCCTTCAACATCCAAAAATACGCCCGGATGACGGCGTAAAAAGGTCAAAAAAGCACTTTTCTGCAAAAAATCACGCTAGCAGCCCTCGTCACGAACCACATCGTGGTCGCACGAACAAACACGACGCAGAAAAAAACACAACAAACATTTCTAAAAGTCAAAGCACATCGTCACATGGAAAATAAGGGTGTGCCAAAATGGGACTTTTGACACACCCTCTACGATAACGGTGTTCGCCACGTCTCTACAGGTCATGCAAAACGCGGGATTTTGGACTAACCCAAAATCCCGCGTTTTTTTGTATTTTTGCCGCTGCATTTTATAATAAGTGTCGCAAAGAAAAACGATGAGAAAATTATCAACGATAGTTACCGTACTGCTCCTAACTGCGATGGAATTGCCGACGGCTTTCTGCCAAAATGACAAACCCATTGACCACCGGCACAGCTTCAGAATCGGCTGGGGAGACATGATGTTCGAGACAATGGCCTTCGGTCCGAGTCTGAGCGGCACATGGGCCAATCCGGGATCCCTGCCTGAGAATTACCTGCACGATGAGATTTACGACGTGGGCTACACCGGGCATATTTTCGCCGAATATCAGTATCAATTCACCAAAGTGGTAAGCTTAGGCGTACAAGCCGACATAGAAGGCATCTTTTGGAAGGAAGGCATCTTCGACAGAAACCACAGCCTGATAGTACCGGCCACAAACGTCAGGAATTGGGATCTCGACCTGCTGCTCACGGCACGCTTCACCTATTTCAACCGGGATTGGGTGCGGCTCTATTCGGGTTTGGGTGTCGGCGCGCTCTTTGCCTTCGACAACTTAGGCAACTTCGGTGTGGCTCCAGCCTTCAACATCAACTGGATCGGCCTGGAGGTGGGCAAAGGTCCGTGGGGCGGCACGTTCGAGCTGGGCGCCCTCAACGCCCTCTCCAACACGCGCACCATCTATCAGGTGTTTTCCCGCATCTTTTCGGTCAGTTTCTATTATAAATGGTAAAAATGATGAAAAAGTGGATTTATATCAGCCTTGCGGCAGTGCTTTTTTCAACCTGCCAGAAACCGGAAATTGAAATCGTGGATTTCGACACCTTCCACGTGACGGACGTGAAATACAGCGACGTGATTGTAAACGGGGCGATGAACCCCGAAATCCGCACCATGGAGCTGGGTGACGAAAACGACGCGAAAACCGCCAGCACCTCCATGGCGAGCTTGGTGGAAAATCTGATCGCAACGATGCAGAGCAACAAAGTGATTCAGATTGTGGGCACTTACACCGGCCAAGACATCAACGAAAAGCCCATCACGTTGTCGGGCAAGGTAATCCTTCCCGCCAAAGGCAAAATCAAGAACATGATTGTGGTGAGCCACTGGACCATCGGCTCCAACCGCGAATGTCCGTCCGAAAGCTTTCAACTGGAAGGCATTCTGGCATCGAAAGGCTATGCCGTGGTGATGGCGGACTATATAGGGTATGGCGTCACGGCGGACCGCATTCACCCCTACATGCATATCAGCAGCACCGCCAGAAGCGTGGTGGACATGGCCCTCGCGGTGAAGCCCTACCTGAAGGCAATCGGCCGCGAGCCTGAAAGCGACGAGGTGATTCTGGTCGGCTACTCCCAAGGCGGCTCCACCACCCTGGGGGCGATGAATATCATCCAGAATCGGTACAAAAAGGAACTGCCCATCAAGGAGGTGTACGCCGGCGGCGGCCCTTACGACATGGCAGCCACCTTCGACATTGCCATGCTGGAAGACAAAACCGGCATCCCCTGTGCCATTCCGATGATTGTGCAAGGACTTAACGAAGGCGACGACCTGGACTTGAATCTTAACGAATTCTTCAAGCCCGTGCTGTTGGAGCATCTCGACGAATGGGTGAACTCGAAGAAATACTCCGTGGGGGAAATCAACGCCATGCTGAACGCCCACAAGGTGAGCGACTTGATGACGGATGTGGGACGCGACAAGCGCAACCCGCAGACCGCGAGACTCTACCGCGCTTTGATGTGGAACTCCATACTCTACTTCAAGCCTCGCGCCCCCCTCTACATCTTCCACAGCATAGACGACAACACGGTGCCTTTTATCAACGCCACAAAGGTCGAGGAGTATTTCAAGGGACAAAACGTCATCTACGACTTCGACCATTACGGTCCTCACCAAGCCGGTGCGGTGAAATTCATTCTCAAAGTTTACCAATTATTATAATCAAGAAAGTCATGAAACGGCAATTAACCCTTATTGTCCTGAGTTTGTTCCTGCTTGCTGGATGCCAGAGGGGGGAACTTCTCCCCACAGAAATAAAAGTAGAGGCAGAATCGATCGGTGGTACCCGTGCACGCTTCACGGTGGCGCCGGCGAATTCGCGCGCCTATTATTCATACGCCATTGTGAGCCGCGACAAAGAGAATTACGATGCACCGGCAACTTCCATCTGTTACGACGAGATCCAATGGATGGAAAGCGTCTTAGCGGATTTTGGACGCGGATCGTTCACCGACTATTTTTGCTACCAGGGCAACCGGCAGCTTACCTTGAAAACGCTCGCCAGTGACAAGGATTTCAAGTTCATCGTGTTCCAAATCAATCCCAAAAACCACGAAATCATCGGCGAACCCGTCGTTTGCGAATTCCACACCAAACCGGTGCCGCGCCGGGACCTGCACTTTCAAGTGAATTTCGTGGCCGACGAGCTTCACATCACCCCTTCCAACGACAGCCTGACCTATTTCTGGGATTACGACGAAACGGAGATGATATCCAGCACTTGTGACAGCACTCCCACCTACTACTTATACACGCTTGCGGGGATGTACCAGGAATACGGGTTCATGGAGTTTTACTCCTATGACGGCCCGTGCGTCTGGTACCTTTCGCTTGAGGACGACATGACCGACGGTACCGAATACACGCTTGTTATCGCCGGTTGCGAAGAGGGCGAGCTCACCACCGCCGCGACTGTCGTGAGGTTCATTTACCATCCTGACAACATTGAGATGCTTTCGATAGAAGAAGTGGATGATTTGGGATTGTGGCGGCGTCGCAACAATTCGCGCCAAATGGAATCCCGTACTACCGCAGCTCCTTCTTCACGGCTTTCACTTCCTGGAAAAGCGCGGGCAAGTTTGGCTCGTAATGGCAGGGCACACGACTGAACAAGGCGAGGAACTCCACATTTTTCTGTTTTTCAAAAAGGGTGGACATCGCAAGATTATGCAGATAATAGCGATGGCTCAGGGCGCAGCTCACAACCTTCTGTATGGCGGTTTTGTAGCCCTTCTCATCGGTGACGATGCCGCTTTTGCTCAGAAATGACGGCCCCGCTTCGAACTGCGGCTTGATGAGGAACACCATCTTTCCGTCAGGTTCCAGAAAAGGCTCCACAAACGGGATTATATACGTCAGCGAGATAAAGGACACATCCGAGACGATATAGTCAAACCGCTGGCCATGAACCTCTTCCGGTGTAAGCTCGCGGAAATCCCTGTTCTCGATGGAAACCACACGCGAATCCCCCCGCAACGACGCGACAAGCTGGTCGGTGCCCACATCGACGGCGGTGACAGACGAAGCCCCGTGCTGCAACGCACAGTCGGTAAACCCGCCCGTGGAGGCCCCGATGTCCAACACCGTCTTCCCTACAAAGTCGAGCCCGAAATCCTTGACAGCCTTCTCTAATTTCAGCCCGCCCATGCTCACATATTTGTTGAAAAGGTCGATGACCTCCACCCGCATCACGTCCGTGATGTCCATGGAGGCCTTGGTCACAATACGTCCGTCCACCATCACGGTCTCGTGCTTGATGGCGGTCTGCGCCTTCTCCCGGGAAGGGAAGAAGTTGTTGTCGGTGAGGTATTTGTCTAATCTCATAATCAAAAAGTTAGCAGTTAGCAGTTAGTAGTTAGTAGTTTCGGTTAACATCCAACTGCTAACTGCTAACTACTAACTGCTAACTAATTAAAGTAGTTGCAGGTCGGCTAAGTGTTGCCGCAGTTCCGCCTCGGTTTTGACGAGGACCTGGCGGGGTTTGCTGCCGCTGCCAGGGCCGACGATCTTGAGGTCTTCGAGCTGGTCCATGATGCGGCCGGCACGGTTGTAACCGAGGCTCAGCTTGCGTTGGATCGAGGAGGTGGAACCCTGCTGGGTCTGCACAATCAGCGTGGCCGCCTCTATCAACATGGGGTCAAGCTCGTTGGGATTCACAGACTCCTCTCCCCGATTGTTGCCCTCTTCGCCCGGCTCGGGCACGTCAGGCAATTCGTAAGGTTCCAGCAATGGACGTTCAAGGGCCTGTTTCTCAATAAATTCGGCGATTTGCTCAACCTCGGGGGTATCTACGAAGGCGCACTGCAGACGCACCACGTCGCTGCCCGTGGAGATCAGCATGTCGCCCTTGCCGATGAGCTGGTTTGCACCCGTGGCGTCCAAAATCGTCTTGGAGTCGACGCCCGACTGCACGCGGAAGGCGATACGGGCGGGGAAGTTGGCCTTGATGCTGCCGGTAATGATGTTCACAGACGGACGCTGCGTGGCGATGACCAAGTGGATGCCGATAGCACGGGCCAGCTGGGCCAGACGGGCAAGCGGCTGTTCCACCTCACGGCCGGCCGTCATAATCAGGTCGCCAAACTCATCGATAACCACCACAATGTACGGCATGTAGCGGTGCCCGAACGCCGGCGAGAGCTCACGGGCGCAGAATTTGGCGTTGTATTCCTTAATATTACGCATCTTGGCGGCCTTCAGCAGGTCGTAGCGGGCATCCATCTCCACACAGAGGGAGTTGAGCGTGCGCACCACCTTCTTGGTGTCGGTGATGATGGCGTCGCCATTGTCGGGCAATGTGGCCAGATAGTAGTTCTCGATGGCCGAATAGAGCGTGAACTCGACCTTTTTGGGGTCGACCAGCACAAACTTCATCTCGCACGGGTGCTTCGTGTAAAGCAGCGAGGTGATAATGGCGTTCAGACCCACGGACTTGCCCTGACCGGTGGCGCCGGCGACCAGCAAGTGCGGCATCTTCGCCAAATCCACCACGAAAGACTCGTTGTTGATGGTCTTGCCGAGTCCGATTGGCAGCGCGTAGTTGTTTTTCCTGAACTTGTCGGAATTGATAATCTCGCGCATGGAGACGATGTTCGGGTTCTTGTTGGGCACCTCGATGCCGATGGTGCCGCGACCCGGAATCGGCGCGATGATACGGATGCCCAAGGCGGCCAGACTCAGCGCAATGTCATCCTCCAGGTTCTTGATCTTGCTGATGCGGACACCCTCTTTCGGCACAATCTCGTACAATGTGACCGTGGGCCCGACCACCGCCGAGATGCTCTTGATGGCAATGCCGAAACTGAGCAGCGTCTTCTCGATACTCATCTTGTTTTCAAGGAGTTCCTTCTTGATAAGTTCCTCCGTAGAGGCGGTGAAGGGATAATCCTTGAGCAATTCGACCGGCGGGAACTCGAAATGGGAAAGTTCCTTGCGCGGGTCGTATGGCTCGAGGTTGCGAACTTCCTCGGGGGTGGTGGCATGAACGGGGGCTTCGGTCCCCTCATTTTCTACAACCTCTTCCATGACATCGCCTTCGTCCTCCGGTTCAACATCCGCAGGCGTGTCGTTTTTCATGTTGACAATCTCAAACGGGATGTCCTCGGTGGAAGGAACGGGTTCGTTATCCGGGAAAACATCGTCGGGGGTAAGGATGTCTTCGCCGCCAACCACCTTATCGTCAGGCTCTTTGTTGTCCACCAAATCGTATCTTTTCGGGGCGTACTCCTCGCTGAGCTCGCCCTGGTTGGTGGTGTACATATCGGGCAAATCCTCCCGTTGGAAGCGGGGAGCAGCGACAGTCTGCATCACCTTATCCCGCTTTTTCTCAGCCAGTTTCTCGCGTCTGTCAACAGCCCATTGTTGAATAGCGCCGAAGACTCCCGCGAAAGAGACATCATAGCAGAAAAGGAGGATGAGGAAGAAGAGGGCTATGTCGATGAGGATAGTGAACGCCCAGCCGACATGCTCGATGAGAAATTGGGCGATAAAGTTGCCGAATTGTCCGCCGAGGAAGGAGTTGTCGGTGCCGAACGCGAAGAGGCCGAGGGTGATGGAGACCCAGGCCATGGTCATGACGGTGGCGAAGGTCGTGATCCCGAGCGGCAGCAGGGATTTCCCGGAGACAAGCCGGATACCATATAGTAAGATAAGGAAGGGGAATCCGACAGAGGCCACCCCGAAGAAGAACTGGACAAAGAAGTAGGACAGGGCTGTTCCCACCCCTTTGGCGAGGTTGGGGGCATCCTGCGCGCGGTCGCCCACCATGTAGGAGACGCTCTCGTGGGCGTTGAAATAAAACGAGAAAATGGACAGGAAGAGCAGCAACGCGAACAAGATGAGCATCACGCCGTAGAAGATGATCATCTTGTCGCTCGACAGGAACTCCCAGAGGGAGAAACCTGACGAAGAGCGGGACTTCTTCGGCGAGGATGACTTCCGCGTGGACTTCTTCGACGCACCGGCCTGCGAGTCGGCGAACTTCTTCACATTCGAGGTATTGGATTTTTTAGGCATATTAACATTTTTCAACGAACAAAAATACAATAAATATGGCATTCGCACGTTCAGATTGCGTGATTTATATAAACACCGCAATGTTAGAAAAAAAACTTCCGGGAAGATTTTCTTAGCCAATAAGAACGTATTTTTGCGTAAAATTTTTGAAGTATGAAATTGATGACAGTTTTATTAGCGGCAGTGAACGATTCCATGGCGGTGGGAGCCGCCCCGGAGCCGCATATCGAGGAGACCTCGTATTTCCAGCTGGTGTTCGCCGTGAACAGCCTGTGGATTATCATCCCGCTGATCCTGATGCTGGCGTTCGCCATCTATTTCTTCGTGAAAAAGTGGCTGGTGGTGAACCGGGCCTCACAGGAGGACGGCAACTTCATGAACAACATCCGCGACTTCATCCATGAAGGGAAACTGGATTCGGCCGTCGCGCTGTGCCGCAGCAACAACAACCCCACGGCCCGCATGATTGACAAGGGCCTCTCGCGTCTCGGCCGTCCGCTGGAGGACATCCGCACGGCCATCGAGAACGAGGGCAACTTGGAGGTGGCGCGTCTGGAGAAAGGTGTCTCCGCCTTGGCCACCATCGCCGCCGTCGCCCCGATGTTGGGCTTCCTGGGAACCGTCGTCGGCATGGTGGGCGCCTTCCACAACATGGCCGCCGACCCCAACAACTTCAACATCGGCACCCTGTCGTCCGGCATCTACACCGCCATGATCACCACCGTGGGCGGTCTTATCGTCGGCATCGTCGCCTTGGTACTCCACAACATCCTGATCTCCAGAATCTCCAACGTTGTCTATATGCTGGAGGTACGCACCACCGAGTTCATGGACCTGCTCCACGAGAACGCCTAAAACCCCGCGGCCATGGCTATCAAGATGCAAAACCGCATTGATCCGACGTTCAGCGCGACCTCCATGTCCGACTTGGTGTTCCTGCTGCTGATCTTCTTCATGCTCACCTCGACGATGATTTCCCCGAACGCCATCAACCTGGTGCTGCCGAAGAGCACCGCAGACCGACAGCTGTCGAACCGGCAGTTGGAAGTCTATATCGACGCGGATCTCAACTATTATGTGAACCCGGAGGGCTCCGCGGCGCAACCCACCGCTTACGAGGACCTCCTCCCCGTCCTGATGGACGCCGTGACGAAAGTGAGCACCGACCAGAAGAACATCGTCCTTCGCGCCGACAAGAGCGTGCCTATCGAGAACGTCGTCGCCCTGATGGACGTGCTCAACGAATTGAATGAGAACTTCCCCGAGGAAGACAGATATAAAATGGTACTTGCCACAGAAGCCAAATGATCAAAACTAACGAGAATAGGAAAGACAACGTGATTGCATGGTGCACGACAATCGGCACCATGGCATTGCTGTTGATTTTGCTTCTGGCATGCAGTCTGAAGACGCAAATCCCCCCGCCGCCGCCCAAGCAGATGGTCTATGTGGACATCGCACCCGTAGGCGGTGGCGGAGGTGGCGGTACCCCTCAGGTGGCCTCGAACCCGAAACCCGCTTCCGGGCAAAACTACGCCACCCAGAACGCGCAGGACGCCCCGGCTGTGAGCCATTCCAACCGGACTTCCACGAACCAGCAGACCCAGACCACGCCCACCCAGCCGAAACCCGACCAGTCGTCCATGTATCATGGCCGCGGAGGCACCGGTAGTGGCGGCGGACAAGGCAGCGGCATCGGTAGCGGTACGGGTTCCGGCCTCGGTCCCGGCGAAGGCGCGGGCAGCGGCGGCGGAGTAGGCTACGGCACCGGGCATCGCGGCATGATCAACAACATCGACGCCACCGTCAACGAGGAAGGCCAGGTCTGCGTGGAAGTGCACATCGCCGCCGACGGCCACATCATCGACGCCCGCGTCATCAACAACTCCACTTACAAGACCACCATTACGAACCGCAATATCCAGCAGCAATGCGTGGCCCGCGCCAAACAGGCCCGCTACAAACCCGGCAAAGAAGAATTGCGAATTATCGTGTTCAGCTAAAACGTGAGACTTGAGGGGATTCGAAAGAGTTCCCTTTTTTGTGCAATGAAAACACAAAAAATGTATCTTTGCCATCCTCTACTTGAAACTTGAAACTTGAAACTTGAAACCTGAAACCTGAAACCTGAAACCTGAAACCTGAAACCTGAAACCTGAAACCTGAAACTTGAAACCTGAAACTTGAAACCTGAAACTTGAAACCTGAAACCTGAAACCCTATGGAATCCTATCACGAAATATTAGAACGCATCTTCACCGCCTACCCGATGTACCACAAGGTCGGGAGCGCGGCTTACAAGGAAGGGCTCGAGAACATCGAAGCCCTGCTTGACATTTTGGGGAATCCCCAGCGGAAACTGCGCTGCGTGCATGTGGCCGGAACCAACGGAAAAGGCTCCGTGTCGTCGTTCCTGTCGTCTTATTTCCAGGAACTTGGATACAAGACCGGCCTCTTCACCTCTCCGCACCTCGTCGATTTCCGCGAGCGGATACGCATCAACGGGGAGATGATTCCAGAAAAGGCGGTACTCGACTTTTTCGAACAATATCAGGAAAAATTCCAGCATTTGGAGCCTTCCTTCTTCGAAATCACCACCGCATTGGCGTTCCAATACTTCGCCGAACAGAACGTCGATTTCGCGGTCATCGAGGTGGGTTTGGGAGGCCGGCTGGACTCCACCAATGTCATCACTCCCCTACTCTCCGTCATCACCAATATCTCGCTGGAACACATGCAGATGCTGGGCGACACCATCGCGAAAATCGCCTACGAGAAGGCCGGCATCATCAAGGACAAGGTGCCCGTGGTGATCGGCGAATACCATCCCGAAAGCTTCCCTGTGTTCGAGGACGTGGCCTTGAATCACGATGCTCCGATATTCCCCGCCAACGTCAACTACGAGACCACCAACGACCACGGCACACTATACATCCACGACAAGGAGACCCACGAGAAAGTCTATACCCTCATCACCCCGTTCAAGGCCCACTACCAGGACAAAAACATCCTCACCTTCTACCAAGCAGCCAAAGTGCTGGAGTTCATCCTCAACATACAAGAGGACAAAATTTCGGAAGCGGTGAAGAACATGCAGCGGAACACCGGTCTCATCGGTCGATGGCAACGACTTTCGGACAATCCGCGCATCCTCTGCGACGTAGGCCACAACTACGCCTGCCTGCAGCACTCCATGTTCAACATCTACGAGGAGCGGACTACCGCCGACAGCAAAATCCACGTGGTGTTCGGCATGGTGAGCGACAAGGACATCGACCACATCCTGCCACTGCTGCGCAAGGAGTTCTCCTACTACGTCTGCCGCGCACACATCGAACGAGCGATGGATCAGGAGAAGCTCGCCGCCAAAATGCGGGAATCCGGTCTCAACTGCACCACGTATCCTTCAGTGCAAGAAGCGGTTAACGCGGCAAAAGCGGCAGCCTCGGAACAGGACGTGATTTTCATTACGGGAAGCTGCTTCGTAGTCGGAGAGGCATTGTCACTCTTTGATAGTTATGGGTTATAGGTTATGGGTTATTGAAACCATCCTACTGCTGGGCACGTTATTCGTGTTCGGACAGTCTTCGTATATCGTTGTCAATGAGCCGGATTCCGCGTTGCTGCGCGATGCCAAGGTCTTTGGGCACAAAAACAAGACGCTGACATTGGAGAACTACCCGCAAACCGCCGAAAAAATCGTACAATTCCTTGAAAACCATGGCTATCCGTTCGCAACCGTAAGCCTCTCCACCGAGTGGCCGAATGATTCCACTCCGCAATACGTCATGCACATCGACCGTGGACGCTACACGAAAGTCGATTCCATCGTGCTGAAAGGCAACCTTAAATTGAGCAAGAGCTTCCTGTGGCCGTATCTCGGGTTGCGGCGCAAAGCCCCCTATTCGGAAAAGACCGTGCAGGCTGTGGAGCAGAAGTTGTCGGAATTGCCCTTCGCGACTGTCATCCAACCGCCGGAGATCTCCTTCGAGGACGACAAAACGCTGCTGTACATCTATCTGGACAAGCGGCAAGTCAACCGTTTCGATGGCTACATCGGGTTCGAGCCCGTGAGCGAGCTGACGGGAAAGCTGGCCATTAGCGGAGAACTGTCGTTAGCCTTGCAGAACGTATTCCACATAGGGGAGCAACTGTCCTTAGAATGGCGCAGCAGCGAGCGATACTCTCAATATCTGAACGTTAGCGCCGATTTCCCCTACCTTTTCCGCACCCGTTTCGGTCTCGACGGGCGCTTCCGCCTCGACAAGCAGGACACCACATACCTGACCCTCAACTACGGTTTCGGCATCCCCTACCATTTCCGCCACGACAGCTACCTGCGACCTTACATCGACGTCACGCAGTCGCAGCTGCTGAACCCGTCTGGCAGTCACACGCTGTCGGATACCTCCTACATGGGCTACCGCAAAATCCTCTACGGCTTGGACTTACGGGTAACGCAGGTGGACTACCTCTACAATCCGAGTCGCGGTTTCGACATCTGGGCGAACATAGCGGCAGGACGGCGGACCTTGGAGCCGGGACGGAACATCAGCGAAGAAGAAACCGCCGGAATGGAACTGGTGAAAACCTCCTACCGGCTGACTGGCGGGGTGACGGGCTATATTCCTATCTACAAGCAGTTAGTGATGATGTTGCGGGTGCAGGCGGGCTCGCTGCTGCGCGGTCCGCACTACCAAAACGAGATGTTCAAAATCGGCGGGGAAGGACAAATCCGAGGCTTTAGGGAAAACGAACTGCTCGCCAGCACTTATCTGCTCTATTCGGCAGAGCTGCGCTACCTTTTCGGCCGCAACTCCGACGTACACCTCTTCTTCGACGGAGGTGCCTACGAGCAACAAGGTGTTTACAATTACCTGAAAGACACGCCGTTCGGATTTGGAGCGGGCGTAAATATCGGGGTGCGGAGCGGCGTTTTCTACTTTGAATACGCCCTTCCGAGACAAATGGGGAACAAAATATCCTTCAAAACGGGTAAGATTCACTTCGGGGTGAAGGTGAAATTCTAAGCTGTTGGCCTTTGGCTGTTAGCTGTTGGCTGTTAGCTTAAAGGTCTTTAACGATAAACGCTACGATATCTCCAGGATTTCCATCCCGATTTCGCCCTGCGGGGTGTTAAATGTGACAACGTCGCCGACTTTCTTGTTCATCAGCACCTTGCTGAGCGGCGAAAGGAACGAGATTTTGCCTTGCATGATGTTGGCCTCATCGACGCCGACAATCCGGTACGTGAACAGCTGGCCGTTCTTGAGGTTCTTGTACTTGACAGTGGCCCCGAACGCCACATCGTTCTGACGTTGCGGGTCATAATCAAGCACACGGGCGCTATGAATGCGCTCCTCCAACAGCCGGAGTTTGCCCGTCAGGTAGTTGTTGTTGACGCGGGCGTCGTTGTTGTCCACGCCTTCATACTGCTTGCGCTCGGCCAGTATCGCCTCGCGTTCTGCTTTCAAAGCCTCTAATCCGGCTGTGGTCACGAAATTCTCGACCCCGGCGGGCAGGAAAGCCCTCGGTGTCAGCATCGGGACCTCTTCCTGGTCGCCCTCTTTGACAAATCCTCTGCTCATAATCGCTGATTTTGGGGTGCAAAGATACAATTTTTACGTTTGTGCCTTACATCTTTGAACTATACGATTGCAGGATTCAGGATTCAGGTTTCAGGTTTCAGGTTTCTAAACTACTTGAAACTTGATACTAATTTTCGTACCTTTGCCGACTTTTTGATTATGACCCTGAACGAACTTAAAAATAAATATTATCAGATTGAGGTTAAGCAACTTACAGAAACGCTTGACCTGCAACGAAACGACACGGTTATCGCGGTGAACGGTGTCAAAGGCTCCGCTTTGGCTTTCGTCGCGGCGCAAACGGCCGAAAGAATCCGCAGCATGCAGCTGTTCCTCTTCCGCGACAGCGAGGAGGCCGCCTTCTTCTACAGCGACATGGAGGTATTGCTCAACGACCGCACTAACTCACTGCAGGACAAGCGGGTGCTCTACCTGCCGTCGTCCTACAAGCGCAACAGCCGCTGGGGCGAGACCGACTCCTCCAACGTGAAACTCCGCGCCGAAATCCTCCACAAACTGTCGATGCCCAACGCGCAGCCGCTCATCCTCGTCTCCTACCCCGAAGGCGTGGCGGAAACCGTTGTCACCCAGGACTATATAGACCGGAAATCCTTCTCCGTGAAGCGTGGCGAGGAGATGCTCACCGACGACTTCCTCAACAAACTCTACGAATTGGAATACCTGCCCGAGGACTTCGTCTATGAGCCCGGACAGTTCGCATGGCGCGGCAACATCTTCGACATCTTCTCCTACTCCGAAGAATACCCCATCCGCATCGAGTTCGAGGGCGACCGCATCGACTCCATCCGCTTCTTCAATCCCGGGACGCAACTCTCAGTGCGAGAGGTGGATCAAATCTACATCATGACTCCCATCTCCCAGAAGGAGTCCGATTCCGGGGAGCGCGTGCCGCTCTTCTCGGTCCTGCCCGAAAATTGCATCGTTTGGCAGATGCACGCCGCCAACATCGCCTCCACCATCCATACCGCCTATCAGGAAATTATTGAAAATGAATACTTTGCCGAAAACGAGATTCCCATTATCAACAAGAAAACGTTCCTGAAGGAAACCTCAAATTTCCAGCGGGTATATGTCAACACATCGGAGGTTGACTCCCCCACCCTGACGCTCAATTTCAACATGCAGCCGCAGCACGATTTCGACAAGAGTTACGACTACCTGCTGTTGGAATGGATTGAAAATCTGGAACATGGCATCCAGAACTACTTCCTGTCGGAGACGCAGTCGCAGCTCGACCGTCTCTACAAGGTGATGCTCGACATCCTGGAAAAGTACAACCGGCAGAATGAGGCAAGGTTCAAGATTGAGCAGCTTTACACGCCGATACGGCAGGTTTTGCACGAGGGTTTCACCGACAGCGACCGCAAAATCGCGCTTTACACCGACCACCAGTTCTGGAACAAGTTCCAGCGCGTCGTGCTCAACGACCGTTACAAAAAGAGCGAAGCCCTGACACTCAGGGAGATATACGACCTGCAGCCTGGTGATTACGTCACCCACATCGACCACGGCGTGGGCGTCTATCAAGGGTTGGAGAAGAAGCAGATGGGCGACAGCACGCAGGAGGTCATCAAAATCAGCTACAAAGACGGCGACACTATTTACCTGAGCATCCACGCGCTCCACAAAATCAGCAAATATGTGGGCAAGGACGGCACGCCGCCGACCATCCACCGACTGAGTTCCGGTACTTGGGAGAAGCTGAAGGAACGTACCAAGAAGCGTGTCAAGGAGTTAGCCATCGACCTGATCAAACTCTACTCCGAACGCAAGTCCAAGAAGGGGTTCGCCTACTCGCCTGACAGCTACCTGCAAAGCACGTTGGAGTCCTCGTTCATTTACGAGGACACCCCCGACCAGATCAAGACCTTGGCGGAGGTGAAGGCCGACATGGAGAGCGACCACCCGATGGACCGCCTCATCTGCGGCGACGTGGGTTTCGGCAAGACTGAAATCGCCATCCGCGCGGCGTTCAAGGCCGTGTGCGACAGCAAGCAGGTGGCCGTCTTGGTGCCCACCACCGTGCTTTCCATGCAGCACTACTACACCTTCAGCGAGCGATTGGCCAACATGCCGTGTAACATCGCCTATATCAACCGGTTCCGCACGACGAAGGAGATCAAAGAGACGTTGAAGAGCGTCAAGGAGGGCAAGGTAGACATCCTCATCGGCACGCACCGGTTGTTAAGCAAAGACGTTGTTTTCAAGGATTTGGGTCTACTCATCATTGATGAGGAACAGAAATTCGGGGTGGCAGCGAAGGAGAAGATCCGCGAGATGAGGACCACCATCGACACCCTCACCATGTCCGCGACACCCATCCCGCGCACGTTGCAGTTCTCCCTCATCGGAGCCCGCGACATCTCCGTGATAACCACTCCCCCGCCCAACCGCCAGCCCATAGACACGCAGGTGCACGTCTTTGACGAGGACATCCTTCGCGATGCCATCCAGTTTGAGTTGGACCGTGGTGGGCAGGTCTTTGTTGTCCACAACAAGATACAGAATATCAAGGAATTGTCGGGGTTAATCCAACGATTGGTCCCGAAGGCACGGATTGCCATCGGGCACGGGCAGATGGAGGGCGACCAGCTCGAGAAGATCATGACGCAGTTCATCAACGGCGAGTACGACGTGCTGGTTTCCACCACCATTGTGGAGTCCGGTTTGGACATCGTGAACGCCAACACGATGATCATCAACGACGCTCAGAACTTCGCATTGAACGTGCTGCACCAGCTGCGCGGGCGTGTGGGCCGCAACAACCAGAAGGCCTACTGCTATCTCTTCATAAAGCCGTGGGACACCCTTAACGACCAAGCGCGCAAGCGGTTGCAGGCCATCGAACAGTTCAGCGACATCGGCAGCGGCATCCACATCGCCCTCCGCGACTTGGACATCCGCGGTGCCGGCGACATCCTCGGCGCTGACCAGAGCGGCTTCATCAACGAGATGGGCTACGACATGTACCAGAAGATCCTTAACGAGGCCATCCAGGAGATGAAAGACGCTGGCGATGAAGGCCTTGGCGACCTGCAGATGGCCGACAACAGCGCGTTGTTGCGCCGGGAGTGCTCGTTGGAGACCGACATCGAGGCGCTCTTCCCCTCCACGTACATCTCCAACGTCACCGAGCGCATGAACCTCTACAAGGAGCTGGAGTCCATCCGGGATCCGCAGAAGTTGGAGGAGTTCCGCAAGAAGGTCACCGACATTTTCGGGCCGATGCCGCGCGAGACCGAGGAGCTGATGCAAACCATCCCGTTGCGGATGCTCGCCGCCGACCTCCACTTCGAGAAGATCATCCTCAAGAAGCGGACCTTCCACGGCTACTTCACCGGCAACTCGCACTCCCCCTACTTCCAGTCCGACGAATTCGGCAAGTTCCTTTTGTTCATGCAGGCGAACCACCCGGTGGTGCAGCTCAAGGAGGCCAACCACAAGCTGGTCTGCAGCATCCACAACATCCCGACGTTCAAGGCGGCGTACCATTGGTTGGGGAAGATGGAGCAGGCGGTTAATAGTTAATAGTTAATAGTTAATAGTTAGGAGTTAGGAGTTAGGAGTTAGCAATTGGCGGTTCCCCGTCCCTGCAAGCGACGTATTCGTCGCGCCGAGTGAAAGTTTTCGCCCTGCCGAGCCAAAGCAAATTATTGCTACTTTTGCACCTTGAAACAAAAGAAAAATTTATGAAACCTAAAGACAAAAGACCTCTGCCGAAGGCACACCGCCGCTGCCTTCAAAACGACTACCACGGGCGGTGCATCTACATGATCACATTATGCACAGAAGGGCGTCTCCCGATATTGGGCACACTGGAAGGCGACTATCCTGAAGCCGCATTCATCCGCCCCACCCTGCTTGGAGAAAAGGTTTTGCAGTGTTGGAAAGACATTCCCACATTGCAGAAACAATTTGCCGCGAAGAAAAGTGAGCGCACAGGCGAGAAGTGCCAGCGCAACATTTCGTTGATAGCCGCCCAACTTATGCCCGACCACTTCCACGGAATCATCTTTGTGAGAGAGGAGATGGACATCTCCGTGGGAGATGTGGTGAGAGGGTTTATGGTTGGCTGTACAAAAGCTTACAATGCCCTGCTACCCACACCTCCTGACGAGAAGCCTTTGAAACCGCTATGGGAAAAAGGTTACCATGACAGGATTCTGCGCCACGCTGGGCAGCTGCAAAACATGATCAACTATGTGTGGGACAATCCTCGTCGGTTGATGATGAAACGACAGCACTCCGACTGTTTTGCTGTGCTTCGGAATGTCAGATTTGGAGGGCATACGTTTTCAACAGTAGGCAATCTGCATTTGTTGGATTATCCTCTTTGCGCCGTTCATGTCAGAAGCAAATGGTCGGACTCGGAGAGGCGGAACTACATGAACCGTTGTATCGTGAAGGCAAGACAAGGAGCTGCGTTGATTGGCCCTTTCATCAGCCCGTGGGAAAAATTGGTGCTGGAGGCCGCTTTGCGGGAAGGACTGCCGGTGATCCAGCTCGTTCCTAACGGTTTCTCAAACTACTACAAACCCTCAGGTGGTTTCCTCGACGCCTGCAGTCGAGGAAAAATACTCTTTATGACAGAGGCCACCTCTGAAGACCCCTTTTCCAAACGAATCACGCGCAAGGAGTGCATCGCACTGAATGCCCTTGCCGAAGAGTTGGACTCGCAACAATCCGGCCGAGCTCCGTTCGGGTGGTCTAGTGGCGGCACGACGAATACGTCGCTTGCTGGGACAGGGACGGATAAGGGTTTTTGGTAAAAGTTCCCTGCTAATTTGTGGCAAGACCAGGTGAACCAAAGCGAAAAAAAGTTCTTCATTTCAAATTCACGTTTCTTTTTGTTCAGGATGGCGAATGAAGCTCTGTAATTTCTTTTCTAAAGATACAACAAAATGGGGCGGTTGTCAAGGGGGTGAGTTTTTTTGGGGGGAATGAGTTGCGAGGACGTTTGCGGGGATGGTCGCAAAGGGGTTGTCCTTTTCTATTCACCAGAAGGCTTCCTTGTAAAAAACATCGCGTTTCGTGCAACTTTTGTTCCGAAAAATGCTATTTTTGCAGGTTGAAAAAAATGGAGAAACTTATCCCGCTTTTTAGAAGAAATACAAATGGAGAAGAAAACGATACTGGTCATCCCCGAAGGGAAAGTCCGCGATTACGTTGACGGAACCATCCGCAACGACACCCCCGAAGAGTACGTGCGCCAGACTGTTGAAAAACGTTTGGTGAACGAACACAAATACAACAAAGAGCGCATCGCCGTGGAGTACCATGTGCAAATAGGCTCAGGCAGGAAACGTGCCGACATTGTGATTTTCCCCGAGGGCACCACAGCAGAGGAAAAGAAAGACCAGCAGAATATTTCCATCATCATCGAATGTAAAAAAGAAGCCGTAAAACCGACAGATAAGGACAATGGATTGGAGCAGCTGAAGTCTTACATGTCAGCGTGCAACAACTGCGAGTGGGGGATGTGGACAAACGGACTTCACAAAACGGTTTATCGCAAAACGGTGGACGAAAAAGGCCATTTTGATTTTTGTGAGTATAACGACATTCCTTCCGCTGACGGCACAACGGACGAAAACGAACGCCCCAACCGCAACACGCTCAAAAAGGCTTTCGATGACAATCTGCTTTTCACGTTCCGGACTTGTCACAACATCATTTATATCAACGAAGGTCTGCAAAAGCAGCCCGCATTTTTTGAGTTCCTGAAAGTAATCTTCTGCAAGATTCACGATGAACGCAATTTGCTTGAGCCTATCGAGTTTTACACCACTTCGAAGGAACGGAACTACAAAGACGGGCAAGCAACTGTTTATAAAAGGATTTCAAAGATTTTTGAGAAAGTCAAGAAAAAGAACCCGCAAATCTTTGATGAAAACGACACCATCAAGTTAACTCCAAGAACGTTGACGTTCCTTGTGGCTGAACTCCAGAAATATGCGCTGCTCAACACGAATATCGACATCAAAGGCAAAGCATATGAGGAGATTGTGGGGGCCAACCTGCGCGGCGACAGAGGAGAGTTCTTCACACCGCGTAACGTGATGAAGATGGCGGTCAATATGATCAACCCGAAAGACGACGAGAAGGTGCTGGACAGCAGCTGCGGCACGGGCGGATTTGTGGTGACAGCCATGAACAAGGTGATAGAACGCTTGCAAGACCGTTTCAAAGAACAGTATGGTGACAAGGCTTCGTGGAGCAACGAAATATTGAGTGCCTATAACAATACCATCTCTGAAACGGCCAAAGAGAATTTCTTCGGTTTCGACATCAATCCCGACTTGGTGAAGGCAACCAAAATGAACATGGTGATGAACAACGATGGAAGCGGCAACATCCTTCAAATGAACACCTTGCTGCCGCCGCAAGAATGGGATGCCAGCACAAGGACACACTTAGAGGATGCACTAGGAGTTAAAAGGAATACGATAAAGAACCACACTACCATAGGCTTCTTTGATGTGATTGTGACCAATCCACCGTTCGGTTCCAAAATCCCGATCCGCGACACGCAAGTGCTGGAACAATTTGATTTGGGCCACATCTGGCAGAAAGACGACAAGGGTAATTGGAGTATGACCTCGCGTTTGCAAAGCAGTGTCCCGCCCGAGCAGCTTTTCATAGAAAGGATCATGCAACTATTGAAGGAAGGCGGAAGAGCCGCCATCGTGCTGCCCGACAGCATTCTCGGTTCGCCCGGGTTGGAATATATCCGTCATTGGCTGATTAAAAAGACCCGCATCGTTGCCAGCGTGGATTTGCACGCCGATGCTTTCCAGCCTCACAACGGAACGCAGTGTTCCATCCTGATTCTGCAGAAGAAAACGCAAAAAGAGATAGACGAGGAGGAAAAGAGCGGACAAATCATCGATTACGACATTTTTATGACGATGATTGACCACATTGGGCACGACAAACGCGGCAACATCATCTTCAAACGGGATGAGAAGGGGAATATCATCATGACGGAAAAGGAGGAGACGATTACAGAGCGTGACACTGAAGGCAATGTCATCTACCGCAAGGAGACGCATCAAGAGAAGGGAATAAACGACCAGACTGTTTTGGTGGCGGATGTGTTTGCCAAATGGAAAAGGGAGGAGGGCATCGCATGGTAACAGGTAATTTGGCCTACAAGCTGCAAACCAAAGAGGTTGAAATCCCCAATCCTTTGGCTCCCGATCCGTTGAAATACACATCGGTTGGCCTCTCGGAAGTGCTTTCCAACAACACCCGTTTGGAGGCCAGCGCATTCAACCTCGATGCCAAAGCCGCCAAATACAGGGTGGAACATTGCAGATACGGATATGTCCATCTTTGGGGTGAGAATGGTTTGGTGAAAGAAGCCTCTTATCCAGGACGTTTTAAGAGAATCTATACAGAGAAAGGCAAGGGAATACCGTTTTATTTGCCTTCGCAATTGGGTGAGATAAATCCTCGACCAACAAAATACATTTCGGAAAGCACATACAAAAGCATACAGGGCATAGAAATAAAACCCAACGCTTTTCTTTTGTCTCGTTCTGGTACAATAGGCAAATGTTCAATTTCTTCAAGAACAACAATAGGAAAAGTCTATTCCGATGATGTCATTCGGGTGTTTTTTAATTCAAGTTATGATTTGGGCTATGTTTATGCCTTTTTCTGCACACCTATTGGCCAACAGTTACTACAGAACAACAACTACGGTGCTGTTATCCAACATATAGAGCCCGAGCATCTGAAAAACATCATCATCCCTGATGCTCCGGATTTGATTAAGAAAAAGATACACGATCTGGTTATAGAATCCTACGATTTGCGCGACCAATCCAACGAACTGATGGACGAGGCGGAGCGAATTCTTTACCAGGAGCTGAATCTGCCACCCATAGAGGATTTGAAGCCGAAGTATTTCGACGAACACGTTGATTTGCGCAACTACACCACCAAATTGAGCCGACTGGATTTGAGACTGGATTGTTCGTATCATGCTCCAGAGATATTAGTTGCTAAAGAAATCATCAATGATAATTGCAAAGAGCTTGTTCCATTAAAAGACAAACGATTAAGTGATAAGATTTTCACTGGAAATAGATTTACAAGAGTATTCGTAGATAGTAAACACGGTGTTCCTTACTTAAACGGCAAGCAACTATTAGAATTGGATCCCAATGGCTTTGACAAAAAATATCTTTCTTTTTCTCAGCATGAGGAACGTATAAAGAAGCAATTAGAGATAAAAGAAAACACAATTATTGTAACCTGCTCTGGTACGATAGGAAAAACAGTTCTTGTCCCCAAACATTGGGTTGGTTGGGTAGGAACGCATGACCTGATTCGTATTGAAAGTAACAATTTGGATACAATTGGATATGTTTTTAGCTGGCTGAACTCTGAATATGGTCAATTACTGCTGAAGTCATTGACATACGGTGCTGTTGTTGATCATATTGAAGCTTTCCACATTGCAAACATGGGGATTCCGCTCCTCAAAAACGAATCGAAACAAAAAGAGATAAACGACAAAGTGTTACAAGCGAACGAACTCCGTTATCAGGCTTACTTGAAAGAGCAGGAGGCTGTGGGGATGATGGAGGAAGTGATGAATTAATAGAAACATTATCTTTTATGACGGAATTAAAGAAAAAAGGACATGACATCAACATTAAAGGTCTCATTATCCATCAAGTGATAAAAGAGGCACATACAATGGGATGTAATTTAAAAAAGGCAAAGCAAGCTATTCATCCCACAGATAGGGAGAAACTGTTTGTTGCAAATATTAAGGAGGCGTATTATAAAAAGTCAAATCCCACTTATGGCATCTTTGGCGAGAATGATAAATCATTTCAGAATATTTTGTCAAAGTACTTTGTCAATAAGAAAATTGACTTTTTCACATTTTCTATCGAAGCTACCGAATTATATAAGAAGAAAATAAAAGACATTTCTCCTGCTACAGGTGGGCATTTGGTTTTTGTTCATTTCTCCAATACCACAGAAAAACAGGAATTCATGTTGGTAATGACAATCAACAATAAGAATGGTTTTGTCATTGATGACAATCTACATATTAAAGACATCAAGAGTCTTGATTTGAACAAAATCGATGTTGCTTGTTTGATTAACATTACAAAGTGGAACAATATCACAAAAGGAATTGACAAAGAATCGAAAACATACCTATCTTTTGTAAGAGGGAACAAAGATGTCAGTAATTATTTCATGAGTTATATTGATTGTAATGACAATAAAACGAGTTCCGAATCAACAAAGCGATTGGTAAAAGCTGTTGAAAGCTATTGTGAGAAGATAGGCCTTGACCGAGATACTGCTATTCAAAGAAAAAACGAAATATATGATTATTGTTTAGATTGCATCAACTCAAAAAAAGAAATACAATTAAGTGCAATATCCGCACTATTTGATAATGAAAATCCAAATGGATTTAAAGAATATGCTGCTCAAGAAGAATATGGTGTGAGCGAAATAATCAGCGGTGATCGTACTCGTTTGAAAAAAATGAAATACACTTTTTATAAAGGCAAAGATTTAACTATCATTTTTGACAATCAACAATTAGACAAAACCATTTTCTATAACAAGGAGAAAAAGCAGCTAACGTTCAAAGAATTACCTGAAGAACTCATTAATCAACTGGATAAATAATGCTTGATAAAATCGTCAATATTATTAAAAACAACTCTGTAAGAATTGAGAATGGGACACTTTTCATTGACAACTGGAAGGTCTCGGAAAAAGGGGTTCTTCAGTATTTATATGATAATAATTGTTTCGAGAATAGCCTCTTTCTTGAAGATATTGAAATTGGTTCCGTAGTAACCATAGAACTATCTTTAGCAGAGTTATGTAATATTGGATTCTATGATTCATGCAAGTCTTTTATTGCAAAAAACAAATACGAGTTACGAAAAGAGACTTATTACATTTATGAAAATGACAATTCTATATGTTTCATAAACCGATATAATTCAATTACAAAATTTATAGCCTCTATCAAAAGCATATCGAAGCACTCTTTTACAGATATCGATGTATTAAACACTGTCGTTTCAAATGACAAACAGTCTGTTATTATTAGTTGTGACTATACTTGCGAAGATATTGTTAGGTTGAATGACAAAGATTTAGAAAACATTTCCAAGATTTCAACGGTGTTGTGCGAAGATAATCTTGAAAAAAAGAACTTGTTTATTTATGAAATAATAGATTTTTTGATTGCTGGGCATACAAATCAATTAAGTTATATTTTTGAAAACATAGGGGGACTATTCGACAATTGCATGAATGCCTATTCATTCTACATGAGTGGATTTTCATCGAACAAACTAAAACTTGAGATAAACACTAAAGCGATAGAATACACAAGTAAAATACAGGCAGTAATAAACGAAGCTCAAACAAAGTTGATTGCAATTCCAAGCGCATTTGTTTTAGCTGCAGTAGCTATGGATTTTAATGGACATCAACTATTATTAAACACAAAAAATCTAGTAACATTGACAAGCCTCTTTGTTTTTGCTATTTTAATACAATTGTTTCTTTCTAACCAAAAGAGTATCTTGAAAATTATAAAAGCTGATGTTGAAGATTTCAAAGATGGTTTTGACAAAACTAAAATTGAACTGTTGTCTAAAAAATTTGAATGTGTGGATGCTTCCTTAAAAAAGCAACAAAATCGTTTATCAGCTATCACGTGGATTTTATGGCTAATCCCGTCCTTATGTTGTTTGTATTTAATTATTTCCCAATTTGTATAACTATGAAAGAAGCCTCAATCTATAATATTTCCCTCCATCTTGTCGGTAACAAATCCGCAGAAGATGGCATCACCCTTTCAAAAACAAATCTTGATATCAAAGATGAATTGAAAAGTTTATTAGTAAGCTATTTCCTCTCCCCCTTCTCCTCCGAAGAACTCTTCGAGCTCTACCACGACAGCGGCATTGAGTTCAACGTGGTCTATGGCGCGGCGTCAAGGATCTTCGACGACCCCGAGACACTCCACGAGCAGTCGGTGAACCTCGCCAAACACCTCTACGAACAGAGCTCCCACCCCAAAATCAAAGGCGGGGAGTTCTATACCGTCTATTTCCGGGACTGCATCGTGGACGGCGATACGGTGGATGCCGTCGGACTGTTCAAGTCGGAGAACAAGGACACTTTCCTGCGGGTGCTGCACGAGGGCGGCAACTTCAACCTCGAGAGCGAACAAGGCATCAACATCAAGAAACTCGACAAGGGCTGCCTCATCTTCAACAAGGAACGCGAGAACGGCTACGTGGTGGCCGTGGTCGATAACACCAACCGCGGCATCGAGGCGCAGTACTGGATGGACGACTTCCTGCACGTGCGGCAGCGCAAAGACGGCTACGCGAACACGCAGAACGCGATGGCCCTGGCCAAGAACTTCGTCACCAAGGCACTGCCCGAACAGTTCGAGGTTTCCAAGGCCGACCAAATCGACCTGCTGAACCGCTCCTTAGAGTTCTTCAAGGAGAACGACACCTTCGAGATGGAAGAGTTCGCCAACGAGGTCATCGAACAGCCCGAGGTCATCGAGAGCTTCCGCCAGTACAAACGGAGCTTCGAGGAGGAGAACGACGTGGTGATCGACAACAGCTTCGACATCTCCGACTACGCCTTCCGCCGCCAGCAACGCTCCTACAAGCGCGTCATCCGCCTCGACCGCAAGATCCAGATCATCATCGACGGCAACCGCGACCACGTGGAACAGGGCGAGGACGAGCGCGGGAAATTCTACAAGGTGTATTATAGCGAGGAGGAGTGACCGTTTCGACCCCACTCCAAGCCTTCCTCTGCGAAGTGATCCCTTTTTCGGGAAATAACGCCGACATTGCCGCAATCGCCTGAAAAATTTATTTCACGCGACATATCTTCAAAAATGCTATTTTTGCAGGTTAATTTTTTCTGTCATGGAAGAGGAAGTTGAAAAATGCGTTTCCCTGCTGAAAGAGGGCAAGGTTATTCTGTATCCCACTGATACTGTGTGGGGTATAGGCTGTGATGCCACCAACGAGGAGGCCATCACGAGGGTCTATCGCATCAAACGGCGCAACGAGAAAAAGAGCATGATCATCCTGCTTGACTCGATGCAGCTGCTGCCGATGTACGTGCAGAAAATTCCGCTCATCGCCTGGGACCTGCTCGCGCACGTCACTCGACCCACCACGTTCATCTACCAGTCGGCGTGCAACCTGCCGGGAAAACTGGTTCACGAGGACGGCACCATAGCCATCCGCATTGTGCAGAACGACTTCTGCCGCAAGGTGATCCGCGCCCTCGGCCGCCCGCTGGTCTCCACGTCCGCCAACATTGCCGGCGAACCCACCCCGCAGACCTTCGACAAGATCTCGCAAGATGTTATCAGCCAGATGGATTACGTGGTCTCGCAAGAGCAGTCCACCTCCGTGGAGTTCAAACCCTCGCGCCTCATCAAGTTCCTCGACGACTACAACTTCACCATTATCCGCGACTGACCATGGAAAAGATTGCCGTATTCGCCGGTTCGTTCTGCCCGTTCACAAAAGGTCACGAAGATATTGTGCGCCAGGCACTTCCGCTTTTCGACAAGATTCTTATCGCCGTCGGGCACAACTCGAAGAAGCAGGATGTCTTCTCCGTGGAGGACCGTCTCCAATGGATCGCCCGCATCTTTGCCGACGATGAGAAGGTCGTCCCTTGCCATTATTCCGGCCTGACGGTGGATTTCTGCCGGAGCGCGAACGCCCGCTTCCTCATCCGGGGGGTGCGGAACGAACAGGATTTCACCAACGAGCAAACCCTGGCCGAGATCAACAAGCGGCTCAACCCCGACATCGAGACCGTGCTGTTCATAGCCTCGCCCGAATGGCGGATTGTCTCCTCGTCAATGGTTCGCGAGCTCTGGGCCCTCGGCGCCGACTACTCTCATTACCTTTCCTATAAACTTCCCGATTTCCATACCGTATGAGCAGACACATCGGCCATATCCTCCTTATTGCCAGTATTTTGGTAACATCAGTGTCCCACGCGCAGACGCCCGTCACCATCACCGGCACGGCCGCCTTCGCCGCCGGGGAGGAGATACGCCTGCTCGTTTTCCATGACCTGCTCAACGGTATCGCCGACGTGGCCGCCACAGACATTATCGACAAGCACGGCCGCTTCGCCCTCAAATACAACACCACGGACATCGAGCTCGCCCAGCTCGCCATCCGCACCTCCAAGGCCGAGTTTTTCATCGTGCCCTCCAACAGCTATTCGTTCACCATCACCGTGGACAGCACTCTTTATCAGCTTATCAACCCCGAAAAATACGGCGGTTTTCTTCAAATTGAGAATGCCGTGAAAGACACCGGCGACCTCAATTACAAAATCAATCGCTTTTCCCATTTCTTCAGCCAAGTCTCCGACGCCTACGCCTACGCGATGATTTACGGCTCCGAGGCCGGCGTTTTCGACACCGTACGCAACATCATCGCCAAACAGTTTGAATTCCAATACGCTCCGGAGAATTTCTACCAGTCCTACGGGTTCTACACACTCGGCGGCATCGACCTTCTGCAATACCGCAAAAAACCGGTCTACCTGTACCAGAAATACTTCGACAACGACCAGATTCTGTACAACAACCCCGCGTACATGTCGCTGTTCAACCAGTTCTACGAGGGCTACCTCTACTATTCGCCCTACGTGAGCAAGGAACTGCTCGACCGAACCATCAACGAGTCGCCCGACTACCCCACCCTCTTCAACGAGGTGGGACGCGACCCGAAACTGGCCAATGCCCGTCTGCGCGAACTGGTGATTATCAAGAACTTGATTGAGTTTATCGACAACAAGGAGTTTGACCGCGGCAATGTCATCAAAGTACTTGACTACATCCGCAAAACGTCCTCGTTTGATAAGCATATCGCCATCATTACCAGCAAGTTGAACCAGATTGAAAAGAACCGTGTGACAGCGGAGACGGTCACCTTCCTCGACGAGAAAGGGCACAAGGCGAAGCTTAAACAATACGAGGGAACGCCCGTCTATTTGCAGGTGTTTCAGACCGACTGCATCAACTGCGTGCGCGAAATGATGATTATCAAGGAATTACAGAAAAAATACGAAGGCAAAGTCCAGTTTGTGAGCCTCTGCGTGGATCCGAAAAAATCCACCTACCAGGCTTTTGTCAAGCAGTACGGCAAACAGTTCGACTGGCCGGTGCTCTACTTCGACGCGCAATACGACTGGCTGCTGCAACAGGGCATCGAGACATTGCCCGACTACCTCTTCCTCAACGCAAACGGCACGGTTTCCATGCGTTACCCGCCCGCACCCGAGCAAGGGCTGCCCGAATACCTGCAGATGAACTTCCCCGACGACAGCCAAGAAGAAGAGAACCCGATGTTTCACAACCGCAATAAACAGTAAAATCAACCGAATATGAAAAAGACCCTTTTTGTCATTCTTTGCATGACGCTCAGTATCAGCCTTTTCGCTCAGGAAGCGAAAGACAAGCACCTCGCCAAGCTCCCCGCTGTCGAAATTCAGACTTTAGACGGTGCGGCGTTTAACACCAAGGAGATACAGAACGACGGTAAACCCGTGATTATCAGTTTGTGGGCAACCTGGTGCAAGCCCTGTATCGCCGAACTTCTGGCCATTGCCGACGAGTACGAGGACTGGGTGGAGGAGACTGGCGTGAAGCTCTACGCCATCTCCATCGACGATGCCAAGACCTCCTCCCGCGTGGCCCCCTTCGTGAAAGGCAAGGGCTGGGAATACACGGTTCTGCTGGATGTCAACTCCGACTTCAAACGCGCCATGAACGTCAACGACGTGCCGTTCCTCTGCATCCTGAACGGCGACGGCGAGATTGTGTGGCAGCACACCTCCTACGCCCCCGGCGGTGAAGAGGAGGTCCACGAAATCATCAAATCGTTAGTGAAATAGCATCCGGCACCAAAACCGCATCGTATGACATCAACATCTATCAAACGTTCTCTCATTGTTATCGCACTGCTGTTCAGTGGTATATGGGTCTACGGACAGCACCAGTTCGGCAACAGCCGCATCAGCGGCGACTTCGGGTTCAACGGCATGTATTACATTCCCGACTCCATTATCGGGGCCGAGCCCGTCGATTCCAAGGTCCGCGGCAACGCCTTCCTGAACCTGTTGTACAGTAACGGCGGCTTTTCGGCAGGCATGCGCTACGAGTTCTACATGTTCCCGCTCATCGACTTCGAGAAAATCGGCTACAAAGGGCAGGGTATCAAGTACTTTTTCGCCGACTACACCAACAAGTTCGTTTCAGTGACGGCGGGCAATTTCTATGAGCAGTTCGGCAACGGTCTGACGCTCAGGGCCTACGAAGACCGCCAGTTGGGCATCGACAACAGTCTGCTCGGCGCGCGCATCAAGCTCACGCCCTACAGGGGCATCTGCCTGAAAGCGGTCTGGGGCATGGAACGGGACAATTTCGAGCCCTACCTCGGACGCAAGGACTTCGTGCGCGGCGCGGACTTGGAGCTGTCCTTGGGTGAGGTATTCCCCGTGATTCATGAGAAGGGGTTCATCGCGCGTGTAGGGGCCAACTTTGTGAGTAAGTTCGAAAAATCCGACGAGGACATCTATTTCACCATCGACAACGACTCGATAGTTAGCAACACGGCCTACATCCCGGCGGAGAAGATTCCGCAGAACGTGGCCGCCTGGGCCGCCCGCGCCACCTTCGGCTACGAAGGTTTCCGCCTTGACGGGGAGTACGCCCGCAAAATCAACGACCCCAACGTCAGCAACAACTTCATCTACAAACCGGGCGAAGCGCTCTTCCTTTCAGCCACTTACGCCATGAAAGGATTCGGCATCGCGGCCTCCTTCATCCGCGCCGACAATATGGAATATCGTTCGCAACGCTGGATGAACGCCAACTCCGAGCTGATGATCAACTGCATCCCAGCCATCAACCGGCAGTACTCCTACCAGCTGATTGGCGACTACAGCTACGCCTCGCAACCCAACGACCAAATCGGCGTACAATTGCAGGTCAACTACCAGATTCCCAAGAAATCAGTCCTGGGCGGCAAATACGGCACCGACATCACCTTCAACTACTCCCGCTTCCACAACATTGACAAACAGCCCGTTCAGGAGGCCATCGACAACGGTTCCCCATTCGGGACCATGGGCTACACCTCCAAGTTCTTCAAATTCGGCCCCGAACTGCTCTATCAGGACATCGGACTGGAAATCAGCCACCGCTTCAACAACAAAAAGTGGAAATGGATTCTTGCCTACAACTATATCACCTACAATCTGGAGATTCTGCAAGGTCATGCCGGCATGATGCGCGGTCATCTGGTCGCCTCCGACCTCTCCTACAAAATCACGCCGAAGCACGCCTTACGTCTTGAAGCCCAGCATCTTTACACCAAAGATGACGCCGGCAGCAGCTTGTATGCCATGCTGGAATACTCCATCAGTCCAAACTGGTTCTTCTCCGTCGGCGACGACTGGAACTACGGGAACCCGGATCCCGAGCATAAGACCCACTATTACAACATCTCCTGCGCTTACGTGTGGAACACCACGCGCATCGCGCTGAATTTCGGCAAGACCAAAGAGGGAATCCTGTGTGTCGGTGGTGTCTGTCGCGCCGTGCCCGCCTCTTTCGGCGCGGGATTGTCGGTGACAACGTCGTTCTAACCCATTGTAATACAAGATTTCCAATCCCGATAGAATTGGCGCATCTGTTTCGCAACGAGGCGGTCGCATTCGATGTCTGATTCCGCATCAACTTCCTCGTAAGGGCGGCAACGGTCGGCAACTGTCATGGTAATCGTTCCCTGACGGAAGATGAGGTCGCCTTTGGGGGAAATATAGCCCGCGCCCTGGATAAAGATCGGCAGGATGTCGGCGCTCAGTACCCGCGCAATGGTAAACGCCCCCTTGTGGAAACGCTGGATCTCGTGGTTAAGCGAACGAGTGCCCTCGGGAAAGATACAGACGGAGTATCCACGTGCCATCAAGTCGCGCAGACGCGGCAGGTTTGCCTCCATGCCGTCGCCCGCAGGATAGCACTCCGCATGACGTACCACCGTTCCATAGAACGGGTCACGCCAAACCCAGTCGCCGGTCAGGAACACCAGCTTCGGGGTGAGCGACAACATAATCAACAAATCCAGAAAACTCTCATGGTTGGCAATGATGACGGCCGGCTTGTCGAAGGCACCCGATGGAATTTTGTCCACACTGAACCGCACGCCCGGCATATGTCGCACAAGGAACTTCGCACACTTATGCAGTACGGTGTGATATTTCAGCTGCTTGGCCTCCGTGGTCTTCCCGAAAGCAAAATAGATAAATGTGTACGGAATAACCCACAGGAACACCGACAAGAAGATGACACCGCTTAGCAGCGTATAAAGCAACTCTTTCAGCGTAATAGGAGTTTCGCGACGCTCGCCATTCCGCTTCTTCGTAAGCCAGTCGAAAATGACCGTCGGCAAGAAAGAAGCCATCAACACAACCGTAGCCATGCCAACGATGGTAACCAGCGCAAGCGACTGCAACGCAGGGTGTTTGGCCACCACCAGACAGCCGATACCCGCAAACATGATGAGCGCGGAAATGACCACACTGTGCTTGTAAGAAGCAAGCCGCGGCTTACCGGTTTTGTATTCGTACAGCAACCCCTCCGTGATGAATATCGTATAATCGTCGCCCTGACCAAAGATAAACGTCGCCAGAATAATATTGATGATATTAAACTGGATACCAGCAAGATACATAATGCCGAGAATCCAAATCCAGCTGACAGCCAAAGGGAGGAAGGCCAAAATGGCGAGCTCGATTTTGCGGAACGAGAAGAGCAGGAAGACGAAGACCACCAAGCTGCACACAACTCCGATGTAGTTGAACGATCCGCGCAGCATTTCCACCAACTGTCGACCCAAGTCGCCACCGGAAAAAACGAACGCGGCATCATCGCCGTCGTCTACGAGGACATGCACCGCATCTTGGTCGTCGGCAGTCACGTAACTCACTATTCGCCAACCGTTTTCCGTTTGGTAGATATACTTGTCAGTGAACGGTTCCACAATATCGTTGAACGCCTCAATGTCAGCCACTTCCGCCGATTCCTCAAACATTCGGAAGAAGGGAAGGAAAGCGTCATCCGAGAATCCCTGCGCGGCGGTCTCGCGTCGCACCTCCTCACAGAGGTGGAACCATTTGGTATCGCCCCAAAAAGAATTCCAGCGGTCGGCGGCTTCCTGTTGACGTCGCTGCGATGGAAGCATCTCCCCCACCCCGCTGACAGACGTAACAGCCTTGCAGCCACGAAGTTTCCGCACCAACGAATCGTTACGGTTGACGGCCTCCTGCAGGGTTTTGCCCTCGGCCACAGCGTACATCGTGCCAGAAGACTGCACCTGCGAGAGAATTTCCAAGTTCTCGCGTTGGGAGGGCGTCATATAGTTGATGTGCGATAGGTCACTGTCGAAAGAGGTTTTCTGGGAAAAGTACCCAAGTATAACGGTGATTATCAACCCGATACCGAGAATCCACGGACGGGCTTTGCTTCGGGAGAGATGGAATCCGGTCCACTTCCCGAAAAGGAAGTTCTCGGAGGGCGACGGCCGCCTGCGCATCAGTTGCGGCAGGAAAACGAGCACGAAGAGGATGGTGCCGAGCAGCATGAGGGAGGCGAAGAGACCGAGATCCTGCATGGCGCGGGCGTCGAGCCAAAGCAGACAAAGGAAGGCGGCCACCGTGGTGAGGTTGCCGATGAAGAGCGGCAACACCATCTCGCGCAGTGCCTCGCGCCGGTCGCCGGTCTCCTTGTAGATGTCAAGGAAATGCAGCGGGTAGTTGGCCACGATGCCGATGAGCACCGATCCGATGCCCACAACGATGAGGGAGATGCCACCTCGAAAGACAGCAATACCCGCCAAAGAGAACAATGCCCCGAAAAAGATGGATGCACCGACCCATAGGATGTCGGAGAGCCGGCGATAGTGCAATAGCAATATCAAGAGTATCAGCACGATAGCGATAGAGACAGCGGTGATGGAGTCGCGTTTGATCTGCGCGGCGTTGGTGGCAGCAATCAGCGGCCCGCCCACGGAAGCAATCGCCACGCCGGGAACTTCCGATGAGACCTCGGCGGCCTTCTCGTCCAACCATTTCGACAGTTTCCCGTTATTATAGCTCTCGTTCGCCCCATACGGGCTGTCGAAGGTGACAATGCCGTGCTGCCCGTCGGCGGTGAAGAGATAGCCGTCGATAACTTGGAAAGCGTTGTTGAGTTTCAAGGAGTTGAGACGTTGCAGTGCAGGGGTGAAGAGTTGCAGCGGATCAGACGGCAACGTGCGCATGAAGACCCCGGAAGTGGGGAACATCAGCATCTGCTTGTCGGCGGCGAGACGTTCCTTCACGAAGTCAGGAGTTTGCAAAAGCGAATCAATACGCTGGTAATCAGATTCTTCAAGCAGATAAGGCAGGTGGGCGTAGACAGCGTCCATCAGGTCGAAAACCTGGCTCTCATCCACGGTGACGCTGACATTCTCCGCCATGTCACTCGCTTCGAGGATTTCACCGAAACGCCGCATGGCCTCCTCGGCAGCCTCCATATCCAAAGCGTCACCTTCGGCGGCGGAAAAGACAACGACAATGCGGCTCTGCGCGGCGAACTGCTGGTAAACCTCCTGATACTTGCGATTTTCCTCGCCATTGGGCAGAAACTTGGCGATGTCCTCCTCGTAGCGCACCCGCGTGGCGAGGAACGCGAACAAGGCGGTCAGCGCGACAACCGATGACACGGTAAGCCAGCGCCGTTTCGAAAGGAAGTCGTAAATATGCAGAAAGAAATTCGTCATTATTTCACCAATTTCACGGCCTCCGAGACGGGGATTTTCTGGTCGCCCTTGAAGGCTATGACAAATGCGTCAGGGTATTTCGATTTAAGGGAAGCCAGTATATCCTTCGCCGATTGCAAATCAGACTCACTTCCGGCGGTATATTTCCACAGGCCGCCCTCATAATAGCGGTTCACCTTTGGGATGTCCTTGAAGCGTTTGTCGGTGAGGGCGATTTTGTCCGGCACCGCCATAAACTGCACCATGAAGCGGACAGCGTCAGGGCTAACAGGCGTGTTCGCTATTTTTGCCGTTTCGTCATCATTTTTTTTATCTGACTGATTATCAGCAGGATTATCAGCGTTGTTATCATCTTTTGTCTCGGTTTTATCGTTCTTGGATTCTTGTTTCGGGGGGGCAGGCGTGGAGACCCTGTCGCCGGTCATCTGGGTGTAGTAGGCGGAGAAGCCACGGAAGATGGCGTCGGCGATTTCTTTCTTGTGCTGCTCGTCGTTGAGGAATTTCTCCTCGGTGGGATTCGACAGGAAGCCCATTTCGATGAGGATGCTGGGCATGGAAACGGACCAAAGGACCCAATAGGGAGCCTGTTTCACGCCTCGGTCAAGCAGATGTGTGACACCGACGAGGTTTTTCTGCACCTTGTCGGCCAAGAGGATGGAGTTGTTGAGGTAGGCTGAGGAGTAGAGCGAAAACATGACGGCGGATTCGGGGGAATCGGGGTTGAAGCCAGCGTAGTTTTCCTTGTAGCCCTCCTCCTTGAGCATGGCGGAGTTCTCGGCACGGGCCACGGCAAGGTTCTTCTCCGACTTGCTGAGACCCATCACGTAGGTCTCAACGCCATGTGCGGAATGGTTGTCGTTGGCATTGCAATGAAACGAGATGAAGAGGTCGGCATGGTGGTTGTTGGCGATCTTGGCGCGATTGTAGAGTTCCACGAACACGTCAGTGCTTCGGGTGTATATCACCTTGACATTCGGACAGTTCTCGCTGATGAGCTTGCCCGTTTTGAGGGCGACATCAAGGGCGACATCTTTCTCGCGGGAGTAGGAGCCGAGGCATCCAGGGTCTTTCCCGCCATGCCCTGCGTCGATCACCACCTTGAAGGTTTTGCCGTCCTTCTGGGCGTTCGAAGGGATGGCAAACACGGGCAGCAGCAGCAATATGAAGAAAAAACGTTTCAGATTCATTGCTTGGGTATTTTACAATTTTTAAAGCCTATATGGCGGGCGCAAAATTAACACTATTGACCGAAAAACGGGCCCGATGGTTAAAAAATTATGCACAGCGGATTTTTCATATTTTCCCGCGAAGTTCAAAGCATTCTGTTCCCAAGGGAAGCCGCCATTCCGCGACCCGTGAAAAAGTTATCAACAAACAACGAAAAACCAAAATTCCCGTTTCTCAGAAACCGTTTTTTGCGTATCTTTGCTGTTTTTTTCGGCTCATATAAAGAAACGGTAGACTGAAGTATTCGCACGTTGAGAAAGAGATGCTGCACATTGGACTTTTCCGCAATATGGACGCTCATTATAGCGTTCATATTCAGCGTATTGTGCCTTGACGCGACGGCCCAGTCCCCCAGATCCAGACGGCCGGCGCGAGTTCGGACCGACACTACCGCACTCGCCCTGCCCCGCCCCGAATCCGCGCCATCCGACTCCGTTTTTCCCGCTTCCCCGAAGGTCCTCTCCCCCAACGCCATCTCCGCCACGGTCGAGTACAGCGCGAAAGACTCCGTCGTCAACGACCTGCAGAACCGCTACACCTACCTCTTCGGAGACGCCGTAGTGAAATACGAAGACATGGAGCTCCGCGCCGACTACATCGAAATCGACTTCAAAAACAGCGAGTTATATGCCAGCGGCGTGGCCGACTCCACCGGGCGGCTTCACGGCAACCCCGTCTTCATCCAGACCGACGCCAACTACCATGCCCGCGAAATCAAGTATAACTTCCAAACCAAGAAGGGCAAGATATCGCACGTCATCACCACACAGGACGACGGCTACATCCACGGCGAGCAGGTCAAGAAGATGGGCGACAACGTGGCTTACATCAAAAAAGGCAAGTACACCACCTGCGAGCTCGACGACCCGCACTTCGAAATCTCGTTCTCCAAAGCCAAGGTCATCCAGCACGACAAAATCCTCATCGGTCCGGCCTACCTGAGTTTCACCGGCGTCCCCACCCCGCTTGCGCTGCCCTTCGGTTTCTTCCCGTTAGACTCCAAGCACAAGTCCGGCCTGGTGATGCCCTCCTTCGGACAATCCAACACCATGGGCTTCTACCTCAACGACTTAGGCTTCTACTTCGCCATCAACGACAACGTCGACCTGCTGCTTTCGGCGGACATCTACACGCGCGGCAGCTGGGGTTTGAAGGCCAAGTCGAACTACGCGTTCCGCTACAAGTGCGCCGGCACTGTGGAGCTCGGCTATTCACGCATCCTCACCGGCGACCGCATTGACACAGCAAACTTCAAGAAATCAAACAGTTATAAGATTTATTGGGATCACAAGCAGGACAACAAGTCGCATCCGCACACCCGCTTCAACGCCCACATCGACGTGCAGAGTTCCAACTACGCTAAATACACGATGACCTCGGCGGAGGACTACCTCTCCAACCAGTTCACCTCCACGATCAACCTCTCCACCTCCGCCGCCGACTTCTTCTTCGTGGACGCTACCGTCTCCTACTCGCAGAACACCAGCACCCACGCCGTCAACCTCAAGCTGCCGAACCTCAACATGTCGGTGGCGCAATTCTACCCCTTCCGCAAGAAAAACAAGGTCGGCCAGCTGAAATGGTACGACAACATATCCCTGAAGTGGTCATCGCAGCTCATCGGGCAGATAAACACCGCCGATTCGCTCTTCTTCAAGCCCGTCACCTGGCAGCACTTCGAGACCGGCATGATGCACACCATCCCGCTGACAATCCCCATCAAGATTGCCAAGACCATCAACTGGAACACCAACATCTCGTTCACCGAGAAGTGGTACCTGCAGCACTATTCGCGCCACATGGAATGGGACACGGCGGTTTCCCAGACCCCGGTGCTGGTACAAGACTTCAACCGCAAGTTCGGCGCGGTGCACGACCTCTCCATCTCCTCCAACCTCACCACCAAGGTTTATGTGATGTACTCCTTCAAGAAAGGCGGGGCCGTCCGCCACATTATCACCCCGACGCTGAACTTCACCTTCCAGCCGGCGCTCAACGGCCGCCACAACGCGCAGTTCGTCAACCCGATGACCGGCGAAATCGTGGAGTACAACTATTACGACAACTCCATTTTCGGGCCCGGGACCAACCGGATGTCGGCAAGAGCGCAGGTCTCGTTCGGCAACAACCTGGAAATCAAGGTCCGGTCAAAGAAAGACACCATCACGGGGATGAAGAAAGTGCCCCTCATCGACAACTTCAACATCTCCATGTACTATGATTTCGCCGCCGACTCCATGAACTGGTCCACGCTCACTATGTCGGGCCGTAGCACCCTCTTCAAGCAGCTTTACCTCACCTACAGCTTCATTTTCGACCCCTACAGCATCAACAACGAAGGGCGTCGGGTGAACGTCACCGAGTGGGAAGCCAACCACCGGCTGCTGCGCTTCTCGTCGGGAACCTACAGCGTCTCCCTGAACTACCGCATCGACCAGAACACCTTCCCGTCGAAGGACCCGGAGCGGCAGAAGGCGCGGCTGCCGTGGTCTTTCACCTTCAACTACTCGTTCACCTACGGCATCAACGACAATCTGGACTACTACCGGCTCATCTACGGCGGCGAGGATCTGAAACCCTATAAGAACAACATGGTGCACACGCTGAACGTGAACGGCGAGATCAACATCACGAAAAAATGGAAGGTAGGCTTCACCACCGGCTACGATTTCGTGCAGAAGTCGCTGTCATACACGTCTATAGATGTCTACCGAGACATGCACTGCTGGGAAATGAGCTTCAACTGGATACCCACGGGCTACCGCAAAGGCTGGAAGTTCACTGTCAACGTGAAGTCCTCGACGTTGCGCGACGTACTGAAACTGCCGCTGCACCAAGACTTCCGCAGCAATCTGTAACGGCAAAGGAGGTCGGCGAACTGGGCAGATTTGGCACATTTTTAACAAACAAAAAAATCGATTTAACAAAGAAACCACCAACAAAAAGTAAACAACAAACAACAAACAACAAACAAAAAACAGCAAACAGTAAACAGTAAACGGTAAACAGTAAACAATTATGGGCAAATTCACACATCTCCATGTGCATACGCAATATTCGATTCTGGACGGCATGTCGGCGATCCCGGCGCTGATCGACAAGTGCCTGGCAAACGGCATGAACGCCATGGCCATCACCGACCACGGAGTGATGTACGGCATCAAGGAGTTCTCCGACACCGTCAGCAAGAAGAACGGCAAGGTGAAGGACGAAATCAAAGATTTGGAGAAAAAGCTGCCGGAGCTGACCGACGAGGCGGAAATAGCGGAATGCCAGGCGAAAATAGCCGCACTGAAACAGAAAATCTTCAAACCGATTTTTGGTTGCGAAGCGTACGTTGCGCGCCAGACGAAGACCAACCCCGAGGGCAGCCGTCTCGTGCACGAACACAAGGAGAACGGCAGCGGATACCACCTCATCCTGCTGGCCAAAAACGAGACAGGCTACCACAACCTCTGCAAAATCATCTCGTTAGGCTGGATCGACGGCAAGTACTACCGGCCCCGCATCGACCGCACGTTGTTGGAACAGTACCACGAAGGACTGATTGTCTCCTCCGCCTGTCTGGCCGGCGAGGTGCCGCGTAACATCACCAACGGCGACTACGAAAAGGCCAAGGAGGCCGCGCTGTGGTTCAAGGGCATCTTCGGAGACGACTATTATCTTGAAATACAGCGACATAAAACCGACAAGCCCGGCGGCGACCGCACCGTTTACGAGCAGCAGAAAGTGGCCAACGAGGGCATACTGCGCTTAGCCGCTGAGACCGGCATCAAGGTCATCGCCACCAACGACGTGCACTTTGTGAACGAGGAGGACGGCGAGGCCCACGACCGACTCATCTGCCTGAGCACCGGCAAGAAATTCGACGACGCCGACCGCATGCACTACACCAAGCAGGAGTGGCTGAAAACACCGGAGGAGATGGAGGCCATCTTCGCCGACGTGCCCGAGGCACTGGCCAACACGCAGGAAATCGTCGACAAAGTGGAAACTTACGTGCTGAAACACGCCCCTATCATGCCTATGTTCGAGATTCCCGAGGAGTTCGGCACGGTGGAAAGCTACAAGCAGAAATTCAGTGAGGACGACCTCCGCGCCGAGTTCGAAAGCGACGAAGGCGGAGAAGGCCGTATCGAGAAGTTAGGCGGGCTGGACCGCGTCTACCGTATCAAGTTGGAGGCCGACTACCTCCACAAGCTCACCATGGAGGGCGCGGTGCAGCGTTACGGCGACCCCGTGGATCCCGAAATCCTCGAACGCATCGAATTCGAGTTAGGGGTGATGCGCAACATGGGCTTCCCCGGCTACTTCCTCATCGTGCAGGACTTCATCGCGGCGGCCCGCGCCATGGGGGTCTCCGTAGGCCCTGGCCGTGGCAGCGCCGCTGGTTCCGTGGTCGCCTACTGCCTGAAAATCACCGATGTAGACCCGTTGAAGTACGACCTGCTATTCGAACGTTTCCTCAACCCCGACCGTATATCCCTGCCCGATATCGATGTCGATTTCGATGACGAGGGCCGCTACAAAATCCTCGACTGGATTACCCAGAAATACGGCAAGGAGAAAGTGGCGCACATCATCACTTACGGCACCATGGCCACCAAGTCGAGCCTCAAAGACGTGGCCCGCGTACACGACCTGCCCATCCCCGAGTCCGACCGCCTCACCAAAATGATTCCGGTGAAGTTCCCCGAGGACCCGAAAACCCATAAGGCCCCGAAAGTCAACATCCAAAGCTGTTTGGAAAACGTGCCGGAGTTCAAGGCCGCCTACGACAGCAATCCGAGGATTCATGACATCATCCACTATGCCAGCCAGTTGGAGGGCACTGTGCGGCAAGTCGGCATTCACGCCTGCGGTGTCATCATCGGCGCCGACGACCTCACCAAGTTCGCGCCCCTCTCCACCGTGGAGGACAAGGAGGCGAAGGAGGACATCATCGTCACCCAGTACGAAGGCTCCGTCATCGAGGACGTGGGCCTTATCAAGATGGACTTCCTCGGCCTCTCCACACTCACCATCCTCAAGGAGGCCATCTCCAACATCAAGAAATCCAAGGGAATAGACGTGGACATCGACCACATCCCGCTCGACGACCCCGAGACCTACAAGCTCTACTGCGAGGGCGACACCATCGGCACGTTCCAGTTCGAATCCGGCGGCATGCAGAAGTACCTGCGCGAGCTGCAACCTTCTACCTTTGAGGACCTTATCGCTATGAACGCCCTCTACCGCCCAGGCCCGATGGACTACATCCCGCAGTTCATCGACCGCAAGCAGGGCCGCGAGAAAATCGAGTACGACATCCCCGTCATGGAGAAGTACCTGAAAGACACCTACGGCATCACCGTCTACCAAGAGCAGGTGATGTTGCTATCGCGACTGTTAGCCAACTTCACGCGCGGCGAGTCCGACACCTTGCGTAAGGCCATGGGCAAGAAACTGAAGGACAAGCTGGACGCGCTGAAACCCAAATTCATCGAAGGAGGTAAGGCTAACGGACACGAAGAGAAGACGTTGCAAAAAATCTGGGCCGACTGGGAGAAGTTCGCCTCCTACGCCTTCAACAAGTCGCACGCCACCTGTTACTCCTGGGTGGCCTACCAAACGGCCTACCTCAAGGCGCACTACCGCGCCGAGTACATGGCCGCCAACTTGACGAACAGCGTCACCGACATCAAGAAAATCACCACCTACATCGAGGATTGCCAGAAGAGCGGCATCACCGTCAAGGGGCCCGACATCAACGAGTCGGACGAAACTTTCACCGTGAACAAGGACGGCGATATCCGTTTCGGTCTGGCGGCGTTGAAGGGGGTCGGGTTCAGCGCGGCAAGCAGCATCGTCAACGAGCGCAACGCCCACGGCCCCTACACCAGCATCATGGACTTCTTCGAGCGCGTGAACCTCGCCAGCTGCAACAAACGCTGCCTCGAATCGCTCGCATACGCGGGTGCGTTCGACTGCTTCAAAGACATCCACCGGGCGCAGTACTTCATCGTCAACGACAAAGGCCGCAACACCATTGACATGCTCATTTCGCGTTCCACTTCCAAGGATAAAAACGCAGCCCAGATTGACATTTTCGCGGAGATGTCGGAGGAAGACGCCAGCCAGGTCGAAGACACCTTCGTCTTCCCGCAATGCGACCCGTGGAACTACTACGACCAGCTCAAATTCGAGAAAGAGGTCGCCGGATTCTTTATCTCGGGCCATCCGCTCAAGGAGTACCAGGTCATCATTGACAGCTTCACCAACGCGGACATGTCGGTGATGGAGGACCCCGAATTCCTGTCGCGCACCGCACAGAGCGGCAAGGGCATCCAGGTGGCCGGCATTGTGAGCAGTGTCATGAGCGGCATCAGCAAAACCGGCAACCCCTACGGCAAGGTGGTTTTAGAAGACAACAGCGGCACGTGGACCTGGTTCCTGCGCGGATCCAACTTCCAGAAATTCGAATGGTTGCTGAAGACCGGCAACCGCGTGTTTGTCAACGCCTCCGTGAAGCAGAACAGTTGGAAAGACAAAAACACCCAGGAGGATGTGGTTCGCTACGACGTGAACCCCGTGCAAATCTACCCGCTGAACGAGGTCTATGAGAAGCTCTGCAAGGGGGTGCAACTGCAACTTCAGCTGAGCGACATCTCGGCTTCTTTGGCGCTGCACATCAAGGACATGCTGGAAAAACACTCCGGCAAGACCCCGTTCAACATCCGCATTTTCGAGCGCGACAAGGTCTTCTACTCCGACTTCTTCAACTTCGCCGCAAAGGTCGATCCCGAAGGGTTCGTGCGGAATTTCACGTTGCCGGCGGAGTACAAGCTGGTGCTGGAAGGGTGAGGGTCTTTTGACTGTTGCCTTTTCCCCAAAAAAATGTATCTTTGCCGACTTTTATAATATATAGTATATGGACAGAGTTGTTAGCGGCATCCGGCCGACCGGATTCTTACATTTGGGCAACTACTTCGGTGCCCTCAGAAATTTCATCAAGATGCAGGAAGAGAACGAATGCTTCTTCTTCATCGCTGATTATCATTCACTTACGACACACCCGACACCTGCCGACTTGCAGTCGAACGTCAGGAACATCCTTATCGAATACATCGCCGCAGGCCTCGACCCCGAGAAGGCGACCATCTACGTGCAGAGCGACGTGCCGCAGGTTTGCGAGCTCTCGCTGCTGCTCTCCATGAACGTCTATGTCGGCGAACTACAGCGCGTGGCCTCCTTCAAGGAGAAAGTGCGCCGCCAACCCGACAACGTGAACGCCGGCCTTCTCAACTACCCCGTGCTCATGGCCGCCGACATCCTGCTGCACCGCGCCGACAAGGTGCCCGTGGGCAAGGACCAAGAGCAACATCTCGAAATGACCCGCGACTTCGCCCAGCGATTCAACCGCATCTACAAGCACGAGTACTTCAAGCTGCCCGTGGCCTACAACTTCGGCGGCGAGCTGGTGAAAATCCCCGGCCTGGACGGCTCCACCAAGATGTCCAAATCCGACAACGAAAACTCCTGCATCTTCCTTGCCGACGCACCGGAAGTCATCCGCAAGAAAGTGATGAAAGCCGTCTCCGACAGCGGTCCCACCGAACCCGGACAACCTAAAACCCAAGCCGTGGAAAACCTCTTCCAGCTGATGAAGGCCGTCTCCGCGCCCGAAACGCTGCAATATTTCGAAGAACAATATCAGAACTGCTCCATCCGCTACGGCGACATGAAGAAACAGCTTGCCGCCGACATCACGGCTTTTGTACAGCCTATGTACGAACGCATTTTGGAGCTGCGCGGTCAGGACGAATACATCCGCAAGGTGGCCCGCCAAGGTGCCGAACGCGCCCGCGAAAGCGCCGCCAAAACGGTGAAGGAAGTGCGTGAAATCATCGGTATCAAATCCCTCTAATCGTCTGAAATGTCGTTACTTACACAGTATCCGCTCTGGTTGGCGATTTTCGCCGTGCTGTTGGGTGTAGGTTACGCCCTGTTCCTCTATTACCGCAACGACAACGTCGCCTTCGAGAAACGCTCCCGCATCATCATGGCCTCCCTGCGCGGTGTCGCCATGGCCTTGATCGCCTTCCTGCTGCTCGCACCCATGCTCAAAATGATCCGCAAGCAGACCGACAAGCCCGTCATTATCTTCTCCATTGACAACAGTGAATCCATCGCTGCCGGCAAGGATGCCGCATGGTACACCTCCGACTACCCCAAGCAGCTGCAAAAGGTCGTCAGCGAGCTGGCCAAGCAATACGATGTGGATGCCTTCCTCGTAGGCGATGAAAACCAACTCGTTGACAACAAAAAGGTTAACGTAAACTTCTCCGAAAAATCCACGAACCTCTCCGCGCTGTTCGACGACATCAGCCTGCTCTACGCCAACCGCAACGTCGGGGCTGTGGTGATGCTTACCGACGGTATCTACAACATCGGCTCCAACCCGTATTATGCCGCACAAAAGACGGATTTTCCGGTCTATACGGTCGCGCTCGGCTCCGACGAACAGGCCACCGACCTCTTTATCGCCGACATCGTCCATAACAAGGAGGTGCTGAAAGGCAACCGCGCCCCCGTGGAGGTGAAAGTGCAGGCGGGCAAATTAGCCGGCAAGACCGCCAAAATCACCGTCTCAGACGACAAGGGCGAAGTCTTCTCCAAAACACTGCAAATATCAGGGAACCAATACTTTGAAACAGTATCCTTCCTCGTGGACGCACAACAGACCGGCGTCAAGAAGTTCAAAGTTGACTTGGACGAGTTGGACGGGGAAATCACCCACAAAAACAACCACACACAGTTCTTCATCCGCGTGATTGAGTCGAAAGACAAAATCGCCATCGTGTATGACGCGCCGCACCCCGACATAGCCGCCATCCGCTCCGCACTGGAACTCTCTGAAAGTTATGACATTACCGTGGCTTCTGTAGATGAGTTCAAGGAAAATCCTTCCGCTTTCGGGCTCATCGTGCTGCACCAACTGCCCTCGAAGAAGCATCCAGCCTCAGCACTGCTGTCGCAGATTCGGCAAGGCGGCGTATCGGCATTGTATATTCTTGGTACCCAAACCGATCTGAACGCCTTCAACGGGCTGAACACAGGTCTGCAAGTGACGCAAAACAAAAGCATGACCAACAACGCCACACCGGCCTACAACGGTAATTTCATGCTCTTCTCGTTCTCCGAGGAGGCGCAGCAGCTACTCCCCACCCTGCCGCCTTTGCAAAGTCCGTTCGGCACCTACAAAGCCTCCGTCTCCGCCAACACCTTCATGACCCAGCGCATCAGCGGCGTGGAGACCAAGTACCCGCTCATCATGTTCAACGACGCGAACGGCGCGAAAACAGGGGTCGTCTCTGGTGTCGGCCTTTGGTCATGGAAAGTCTATGACTACGTGAACACCCAGAACCACGACGCTTTCAACGAGATTGTGGACAAGATGGCGCAGTATCTTGTGGCCAAGAACGACAAGAGTCCGTTCCGGGTGCGCCACAACGCCGTATTCGCCGAGAACGCGCCGGTGGAGTTCTCCGCCGAGCTCTACAACGAGAGCCACGAACTGGTGAACACCCCCGACGTGAAGCTCACCATCAAGGGCAGCGGCGACACTACTTACGACGCACAATTCTCCAAACAGAACAACGCTTACTACCTGAATATGGGTGAGTTACCAGCCGGCACCTACACGTGGACCGCCAAGACGCAACTCGGCACCAAGAGCTACGAGAAGAGCGGCAGCTTTTCCGTGCAGGAGATTTTTGTGGAGACTGCCAACCTGGTCGCCAACCACGACCTGCTGCGCAGCATCGCGCAGACGAGCGGCGGCAAGTACTTCAACCGCAGCGAAATGGAGAACGTGGTCAAGGAAATCAAGGCCAACGACAACATCAAACCGGTGGCTTCCTACCAGAAGAAGTACTCCATGCTGCTGAACTCCCCATGGTATCTCGCCGCCATCGTGCTGCTGTTGGGCATCGAGTGGTTCTTGCGAAAGTGGCACGGAGGGTACTGATAGTTAGCAGTTAGTAGTTAGCAGTTAGTGGAAGATGCTGCACCCTATATAAGGAAGACTTTTTCCTTGAACGGCCCCGCAGGGGCAAGAGCTCGGTAGAGCAGTTAACCCCACACAAGACGAAGTCACAGTGTGAGACGATTCCAAAAGGGCTGAAAGCCTGAAGTATGCCAACCCAAGGTGAGCGATAGCGAGCCCTGGGATTAAGAAGCCAACCCAAGGTGAGCGATAGCGAGCCCTGGGATAAAAACAAACAAATATGAAAAAGATAATACTTATCCTGATGATATTCGCGGCGGCCGTCATCGCCCCCGCGCAGCAGATCGCCCTGCTGAAGTACAACGGCGGCGGTGACTGGTACGCCAACCCGACCTCGCTGCCGAACCTCATCAAGTTCTGCAACCAGAACTTAGGCATGTCGCTCGAAGCGAAACCCGCCACCGTGGAGGTGGGCAGTGCGGACCTCTACCGCTACCCGTTCGTGCACATGACCGGTCACGGCAACGTGGCCTTCACCGATGCGGAGGCCTCGAATTTGCGCACATACCTCATCGCCGGCGGCTTCCTGCACGCAGACGACAACTACGGCATGTCACCCTACATCCGGGCGCAGATGAAAAAGGTGTTCCCCGAGCTGGAACTCGTGGAACTGCCCTACAATCACCCGATCTTCCACCAGAAGTACAACTTCCCGAACGGTTTGCCGAAGATCCACGAGCATGACAACAAGCCGCCACAAGCCTTCGCCCTCTTCTGGGAGGGAAGAATGGTATTCTTGTTCACTTACGAGTGCGACCTCGGCGACGGCTGGGAGGACTTTATCGTGCACAAGGACTCCGAGGCCACCCGCACGAAAGCGTTGCAGATGGGCGCGAACATCATACAGTATGTGTTCTCGAATTGAGACCGTTACGCGAACTCGTATTGCAGAATCGCGACATTCAGGGCATCTTCCAACTTGCAGATAGTTTCCAGTGAGAGATTTTCCTCCCCTTTTAAAAGTCGGGAGATATATTGCGGCGAACAGCCCATCCTGTCGGCAAGGTCTTGTCTGGAAAGACCTTGTCTCTTCATTGCCATCGCTGCTTTAATGGCTATTTTGCGGGAATATTTCAGCCAACCTTTGGCTTTCGCATAACGGATTCGTTCCTCTTCCACCCGCCATTCTGAAGGTTCTTCTGTTTGATAACGGCTCAACCGGGCAATGGCCTCTTCTAATGTCATAATTCTACCTCCTTCTGATAATCGGTGAAACTGTCTTCGTCGAACACACGTTCTTGAATCAGGAAATTCCTGACTTTTTCCATTTTTTCCAACTCTTGTAACGTATGTTCCCGTTCCTGCATTGTTCTTGTCAGCTTTATAGCGCCTCCCGTAATGATATAGATTCCCATGCTCAGTTTGATTGCGTATAAGCGGAGCCAACTTCCGCGACTTGGACGGCCTTTTTCTTTTCCAAGCAACATCTCGCTTATGCGATTGTTGTCAAGAGGACGAAAGAAATGGTCAAGATTGGCTTCGGGTGAGATGTCCATGATAATACACGCCAGTTCATCCCTGTCTTCCATGGTCTGGTAGATTGCATCTTCAATATTGGTGATTCTGAAGTAGGAAATCAAATCATCCATGTTCTGTGTAAAAAAGTCGGCCAGCCATTCTGCATCTTGCCATTGAGAGAGCACTTTCTGGAGGGCATTCTCGTTATCCTTGTTAAAACGAACCGCCCATAAACGGCCATCATCTAATACTTTGTCAAATGTCATTGTTTTTGGTTTTACAAATTATTATAGTCCCGCAAAAATACACTTTTTCCGTTAACGCAATCTATAGGTTGCATTTTTTTCAAGAAAGGAGCTTTGACCGTTTTATCACAACCCCGCTTTGTCAACTTTTGCCCACTAACCATTACCCAAAAAAGTGTATCTTTGCCCGTTTTTTTGAACCCGAATTATGAGAAGAATATTTTACACCATGATGATGATGTGGATATGTCTCGCGCCTGCCATCGCCCAAAAGGACACCGTCACGGTCATCTCCTTCAACATCCGGTACAACAACCCCGGCGACGGCGACAACATCTGGGATAACCGCAAGGCCAGCTGTGTCAAGATGGCCCAGATGGAACGGCCCGACTTCCTCTGCGTGCAGGAGGCCTACTTCGTACAACTCGACTATCTTGACAAAAATCTCCCTGACTACCAATATATTGGCGTAGGTCGCGACGACGGCAAGCAGGGCGGCGAGCACATGGCCATCCTCTACCGTGCTGACCGCTACGAGGTCGTAGAGCACGGCGATTTCTGGCTGAGCGCTACCCCGGATGTCTGCTCCCGCGGCTGGGACGGCGCCTGCAACCGCATCGTGACGTGGGGTTACTTCCGCGACAAGAAGACCGGCAAGACCCTCTACTGCTTCAACACGCACCTCGACCATGTGGGCGAAGTGGCCCGCCGCGAGTCGCTGAAACTCATCCCTGAACGCATCAAGAGCATTGTCACCGACAAGAAGGCTCCCGTGTTCCTCACCGGTGACTTCAACTCCACGACCGAGAACGCCATCTTCAAACCGCTGAAGAAGATGATGAAGGAGGCCCGCGAGGAAGCGCCCGTCACCGATCACCGAGGCACCTTCAACGGATGGGGCAATGCGCCCAACAATATCGTCATCGACCAAATTTTCTACCGCAACGCCACCCCCCTGCTCTACCAGACCCTCGACTCCGACAAATACGGCCGCTGGCTGATTTCCGACCACTACCCCATCAAGGGCGTGTTCGTGCGGTAAGACAGCACCCGTAGAGACGCGCCATGGCACGTCTCTACAAAAGGAAATACCATTTATGTTAAAAAAACTATCCTTAAACAGCCTCGAAGAGGCAACACGCGCGAAGCGCAATTAACCCCACACCAGCGGAACGAAGTGGAGCGCAGTGTGGGGCGCACAAAGCGTAAGTAGCCCACATAGTGTGTGGCCTCCCATAACCGTAAAACCGTATAAAATAATGACAACTGAAGAAAGATCCCGAATCATAACGTTAGTAAAACGTGAGGTGGTGCCCGCAATTGGGTGCACCGAACCGATGGCCGTGGCATTGGCCGTGGCGAAAGCCAAAGAAGTGCTGGGCGGCGTGCCAAAACGTATCACCGTGTCGCTGAGCGCGAACATGCTCAAGAACGCTATGGGCGTGGGCATTCCCGGCACCGGAATGGTGGGACTTCCCATCGCCATCGCCCTCGGCGCACTGGCTGGGAAGTCCGAATACCAGTTGGAGGTGCTGAAGGACATCACCCCCGAACTCGTGGAAGACGGCAAGGCGTTCATCGCCCAAAACCGCATCAAAATCCTGCAGAAAAAGGACACGGACGAGAAGCTCTACATCGAAATCGACTGCCACAACGGCGACGACAACGTGCAGGTGGTCATCAGCGGGATGCACACCCATTTCAGCTATATCGCCAAAAACGGCGAAGTGCTCCTGGACGACCGCGTGAAGACCGAGGCCAAGGCCGAAAACGAGGACCCGAAATTGGACATGCGCACGGTGTATGAGTTTGCCACCACCGCGCCCATTCCGGAAATCCACTTCATCCTCGAAACGGCCGAACTGAACAAGCGGGCGGCGGAGATGTCGCTGAACAATCGGTTTGGACATGGATTGGGCCGTACCATCTTCATGGAACCCAAGTCGCAGTTCTTCGGCAACGGCATCTATTCCAAGATTCTGTCCTACACCTCGGCGGCGTGCGACGCGCGTATGGCGGGCGTGAAAGTGCCGGTGATGAGCAACTCCGGCAGCGGCAACCAAGGCATCGCAGCCACTTTGCCAGTATGGGTATTTGCCAAAGAAAGACTTAAAAGCGAGGAAGACCTCACCAGAGCGTTGATGCTCAGTCATTTGACAGTCATCTACATCAAGCAGAGCTTCGGACGGCTGTCGCCCCTGTGCGGGTGCGTGGTGGCCGCCACGGGCTCCGCATGCGGGCTCACCTACCTGATGGGCGGTTCCTACGAGCAGATTGTCTATGCCGTGAAGAACATGATTGCCAACATCACGGGCATGATCTGCGACGGCGCCAAGCCCAGCTGCTCGCTGAAGGTGGCCACCGGCGTCTCCACGGCGGTGCTCTCCTCCATGCTGGCCATCGAGGACGAGGTGGTCACATCCGCAGAGGGCATCATCGACGACGACGTGGACCGCTGCGTGCAGAATATGGCGAGCATCGGCACCCTCGGCATGGCCGCCACCGACAGCCTCGTCTTAGACATCATGACAAGGAAGTAAGTCGACACCTTCCCGAAAAAATCGTATTTTTGCCGACTTTTTAAAACGGATACTATGCAAGTGACGCGATTGTTCGACATGCTTGAACGCGACCTCAAGGAATTCCCGAAAGAGGACGCGCTATGCTGCAAAGAGAACGGCATTTGGGTGAAATACAGCACCGAGAAATATGTGCGGATTGTCAACGACCTGTCGTACGGGCTGATGCAACTCGGCATCAAGAAAGGCGACTGCGTGGCCACCATCACCCCGAACCGTCCGGAATGGAACTTCCTCGACATGGCCATCATGCAGGTCGGGGCCATCCACGTGGCCATCTACCCGACTATCAGCGAAAGCGACTACCGCCACATCTTCGACGATGCGGACGTGAAGCTCATCTTCGTGGCCGGCTGGGACCTTCTCCGCAAAATCACCCAGATCCTCGAAGACAAGCCCGAACTGAAGGACAAAGTCTACACCTTCCGTAATCTCCGAGGTTACAAGCACTTAAACGAAGTCGTTGAGCTCGGCCGCGCCAACCCCGCCCCGCAATACCTCAAAGAGATCAAGGACAGCATAAAACCCGACGACGTGGTGTCATTAGTCTACACCTCCGGCACGACAGGCTTCCCGAAGGGCGTGATGCTCAGCCACCACAACTTTCTCTCCAACGTGGAGGCCATCCTGCCCATCATCCCGACAACAGAGAACAACCGCATCCTGAGCTATCTGCCTCTGTGTCACGTGTATGAGCGCATGATGAACTATTCATGGCAATACCTCGGGCTGCCAATCTACTATGCCGAGAACCTCGCCAAAATCCAGGAGAACATGGTGGAGCTCAAACCCGACATCTTCACCACAGTGCCTCGACTTCTGGAAAAGGTTTACGACAAGATTCTCGCCATGGGCCATAAGCTGCCCAAAATGAAACAGCGAATCTTCTTCTGGGCCAACGAAATCGCGCTGCAGTACGGTGACAACCCTGGCAAACGTTACGACCGCAGGCTGAAGCTGGCGCGCAAATTAGTGCTGAACCAGTGGAACAAAGCCCTGGGCGGCAACCTGAAGGTCATCGTGACCGGCGGCGCGGCCATCCAGCCCCGCATCTCGAAGGTGTTCTGGGCCATGGGCATCCCCGTGCTCGAAGGCTACGGTACCACGGAGACCTCGCCGGTCATCGCCGTGAGCAACTTCTTCCAAGGCGGCGTGGAAATCGGCACCGCCGGTCCTGTGCTCCCCGGCACCCGAGTGCGCATCGCTGACGACGGCGAAATCCTCACCAAAGGACCGCACGTGATGAAAGGCTACCACAACCTGCCCGAGCAGACCGCCGAAGTCATCGACCCAGACGGCTGGCTGCACACGGGCGACCTCGGCGAACTCACCCCGGAGGGACGGCTCAAAATCACCGGCCGCAAGAAGGAGATGTTCAAGACCGCATTCGGAAAGTACGTGGTGCCCACCATCATCGAGAACAAGTTCCTCGAAGATTCGCTCATCGACAACATCCTCGTGGTCGGCGAGAACAAGCAATTCGCTGCCGCCCTCATCGTGCCGAACTTCATCGACCTGCGCAGCTGGTGTACCAACAAGGGCATCCCCTACACCACCAACGAGGAGATGATCGAGCACCCCGAGGTGCTGAAGAAGTACAAGCAGATTGTGGACGAGTTCAACAAGTATTTCGGCGACACCGAGAAGGTGAAACGTTTCCTGCTGATGAACCACGAATGGTCCATCCAGTCGGGCGAGCTCACCCCCACCCTCAAACTCAAGCGCAACGTCCTCATCAAGAAATACGAGGCCCAAATCGAAAAGTTGTTCACCTAATAACCTTTGCCCCCGAATCTTGAATCCCGAATCTTGAATCCCGAATCTTGAATCCCGAATCTTGAATCCCGAATCTTGAATCCCGAATCTTGAATCCCGAATCTTGAATCCCGAATCCTGAATCTAAGATAAATCAACAATATGAACAAAGAAGACAACAAAAATAAAGTATTCTTATTCAACACCTTAAGCAAGCGAAAAGAGCTGTTCAAACCGATTACTCCCGACCATGTGGGCTTGTATGTCTGCGGACCGACGGTCTATGGCGAACCCCATCTTGGCCATGCGAGACCCGCCGTCACCTTCGACGTGGTGTTCCGCTATTTCACGCACATCGGCTACAAAGTGCGCTACGTGCGCAATATCACCGATGTGGGCCATCTGGAGCACGATGCGGACGAAGGCGAGGACAAGATTGCCAAAAAGGCCCGTCTGGAACAGCTTGAGCCCATGGAAGTGGCGCAGTATTACATGGACAGCTACCACAAAGCCATGGATGCCCTTAACGTGAAGGGGCCCTCCATCGAGCCCCGCGCTTCCGGCCACATCATCGAGCAGATTGAGATGGTGCAGAAAATTCTCGACAAGGGCTATGCCTACGTGTCGGAAGGCTCCGTCTATTTCGATGTGGAGAAGTTCGACAAGGACTTCGGCTACGGCAAGCTCTCGGGCCGCGTATTGGCCGAGTTGATTGCCAACACCCGCGAGCTTGACGGCCAAAGCGAGAAGCGCAACCCCGCCGACTTCGCCCTCTGGAAGAAGGCTGCCCCCGAGCACATCATGCGCTGGAACTCCCCGTGGAGCGTCGGCTTCCCGGGCTGGCACATCGAATGCACGGCCATGAGCA